>SXGU01162680.1_pt1 | contig 20061 bp, 15 predicted proteins | sample 3174531 | NCBI WGS metagenome assembly SXGU01 (sample SAMN11356863, study PRJNA531348) | freshwater metagenome | isolation source: freshwater sample F1-140 | place: China: Fuxian Lake, Yuxi | collected 2017-12-25 | reverse complement strand
GCCGATATCGGCCGTGCACCAGTAGACATCGTCTTCCTTGAGATCGAACACCCACTTCGTAGTCGCGTAGGCGCCGACCAGGTAGCCGCCGGTGGTGTGCACAATGCCCGTGGGCTTTCCGGTCGTGCCCGAGGGGTAGAGGATGTACAGCATGTCCTCGGCATCCATCGGCTCGGCCGGGCAGTCGTACGACGCGTCCTGCATCAGGCGGTGATACCAGTGGTCGCGGCCTTGCTGCACGTGGATCGGTAGTGACGATCCGTGCAGGCGCTGCACGATCACAACATGCTCGATCGACGGCGTGCCCTCGAGTGCGTCGTCGGCCATCTGCTTCAGCGGCACCACCTGGCCACGGCGCCAGCCGCCGTCGGCGGTGACCAGCACCTTGCAGGAGGAATCATTGATGCGATCGCGCAGCGACTCGGCGCTGAAGCCGCCGAACACCACGGAGTGGACGGCACCAATGCGGGCGCACGATAGCATCGCGATGGCCAACTCGGGAATGAGAGGCATGTAGAGGGCCACGCGATCGCCCTTCTTCACGCCAAGCTTCTTCAGGACGTTGGCAAACTGGCAGACCTGACGGTAGAGATCGAAGTAGGTTAGGGTGCGGCGGTCACCCGGCTCGCCTTCCCAGATGAACGCGGCCTTATTGCGGCGCCACGACCTGGCGTGGCGATCCAGACAGTTGGCCGCAACATTGAGCTTGCCGTCAACGAACCACTTCGCATTGGGCGGGTTCCAGTCGAGCACCTTCGACCATGGTTCGATCCAGTCGAGTTCGTTGGCAAACCCGGCCCAGAATGCTTCAGGATCCTTCGCGGCCCGCGTATATATTTCGGGATCGTTCATCACCGCGCTCGCAGCAAACGCCGGGGCGGGGGGAAAGCTGCGGTCTTCTTTGAGAAGGGCTTCGATCTCTGGGGCAACCGGATCAGACATGCTGGCAGTATACGATGGAGGGCACTCTTGGTCGGGAGCCAGGGTCGACGCTAGAAGTCGGCCCCGAGTCTGATCGCGATGCCTCGCGGTGGCGCGATCGCGGTGCCCGAGAACAGCCCCGCGTAGTTGATGAGGTTCAGGCGGTTCGTGAGATTGCGGACCTCCACCTGCAGCCGGAGGCTGCTGCCGGCCGTTTTCGCGAGGACCACTCCCGCCGAGGCGTCGAACGACCACGACGCCTTGACACGGCCAGATGCGAAATCCACGCGGTCCACGACGCTCTGGCCGAACTGGGCGGCCGCATCCGCTTCGTCTCCCTCGACGTCCTCGAACGGAAGGCCGCTTCCGTAGGCACCCGCCAGTGCCACCCACCCCCGCGAACCGAGCTGATAGGCGACCCGGCCGCGTACGGTGTGCCGCTGATCTTGACTTGATGGCAGCCGCTCGTCCGATTCGAGCACCTCGTTGCCTTCGTTGCCGAGGAACAGCCCACCCGTGGCCGGCAGGTCGGCAAAAGCGCGCATGAATCCGTAGCTGAGATAGCCAGACACACGCTTCCACTCCGGCGTCTCGAGTTTCAACTCAGCGCCTGCGACTTCGACCCGCCGGAACGCAATGGGAAAGCTCACACCCGTGTTCAGCAGCAGGTCGTCGTCTGCGGCATGGCTCATCGACCGCGAAAAGACCGTGGCATCCAGTCGAAGCCTGCCGAACAGGCCCTTCGAGATTCCGGTTTCGAAGAAATTGCCGAGGGACGGCCGCACCGGTAGTTGCCGGACGGCGTCGTTCAGATCGCCGGCCGACGGCGAGCTGGCGAGCAGCAGGTTCTCGAACGCCGGTGTCTGAAAGGCCCGATCGTACGACGCGCGGACGACCAGCGCAGCCCCCGGCCACGACCACGCCGCCGCCAGTCGCGGGCTGAAGGCGTGCTCGGTCACGACCAGGTCGTAGCGATCCCATCGCAGGCCGGCACTGACCGTCCATGAGCCAATCCGCAGCTGGTCCTGCACGAAGAGGGACTGCTCGGACGAGGTTTGTTCGCCAGAGAAAAAGAACGCCGGGGGCGTGCCCGGATCGAATGCGCCGGCGTCGGTCAGGGTGTAGGCAAACGCCTCGCGGATCCGGCCGATCGTGAGGTCGCCGCCCGCCTTGATTTCGTGCGAACCCAGATGGGCCGACACGGTGGCCTTGAGATAACCCTCACGCAGCCCACGATCCTGGGTCGCGATCACGGGAGTCGAGTCTTCGTTGGAGCGAAGGCCGGCCGAGAGGTCTCGCGCCATGCCGCGAAGATCGAACACGGCGTTGCCTGACACAATTCGCTGGTACGACACCTGCGCCGCCGTCTCGCCGGTGTCGCGGTCCTGGCGCTGTCCGGCGTCCTGCTGAACCTGCTCGTTCGGCACCTGAAACGCCGCGCCGCCGTATCGGGCGCTGAGGCCGAGGCGATCGCTGTCGGTGAAGTCGCGCTCGAATCGCACGGCCGCTTGTGACGTGGTGCCGTGGTTGGTGTAGTTCTGCTCTACGGGCGGGTCGAGGAACCAGTCGGTGGCGGCGCCGCCGGCACTGAGGCCCAACGTGGCGCCGGCCCAACCGTAGTTCGCGGTGGCGTTTCCGCTCAGTGTATTGAAGCTGCCCACCGAAGACGAAGCGCTGCCGTGCCAGCCGTCACGTGGCTGGCCGGTGGTCACGATCTCGATCACGCCACCGAGCTTCCTGCCGTACTCCGCCGGATAGCCGCCGGTGCGAATCTGTACGGCCCGCACCTCGTCGGTGGCGACCTCAGGCGCGAAGGCGGGCGAGCGGTTGTCGGTGAACGGTACGCCGTCCACGACAAACTGCGTCTGATACTCCGATGCGCGTGGGTGCAGGATGCCGTTGGCCTCGAGCAGCCAGCCGGGTTGACTGTTCACGAGATCCGGCAGCGATCGGCCTGGCAGCGCCGTCGTCCGTTGTCGCAGCGTGCCGGCCCCGATCCGATTAACGACCGTGGCCTCAGACAGGTCGACGAGCGATTGCGCAGCCGTGACGACGACCCGTGCGTCCGGCCCAGCCACGTCGACCGAGACGCGAAATTCGGCCGGCACGGCCGATCGGATTTCGACCACGCGGACCGTCGTCGCAAACCCGTCACGCGCGACCGACACCTGATACGAGCCAAACGGCAGCCGCCTGGCCACGAGCAGGCCCAGCTCGTCGGTCTCGAATTTCTGTCGGAACTGGTTCGCCTCGCTCACCACCTCGACGGCACTCTTCAGAAGCAGGCCGCTGGCGTCGGTCACGGTGAGACGCAGCTCGCCGGTGTTGGCTGGCGCGAACTGGATCGCGCAAAGGAGCAGGAGCGAGACGACGCCCGACATGCACGGCATTATGGCGCAGGCACTCCCGACGGTGAGGAAGGAACCCAAGCTCCGTCGAACCTCAGGTTTAGTCGTAATCCTCGACCAGGTGGGTGACCATCTCTTCACCCATGATGTAACGCAGAGTGTTCTTGAGCTTCATCAACTGAATGAACAGGTCGTGCTCGGGATAGAGGTCCTTCGCGTGCATCGGCGCCTTGTAGTAGAACGACAGCCATTCCTGGATGCCGCCACGGCCGGCGCGCTTCGCCAGGTCGAGGAACAGGGCCGAGTCGAGGACGATCGGCGCCGCGAGAATGGAGTCGCGGCACAGGAAGTTGATCTTCAACTGCATCGGGTAGCCGAGCCAGCCGACGATGTCGATGTTGTCCCAGCCCTCTTTGTTGTCGCCACGGGGCGGGTAGTAGTTGATGCGGACCACGTGCGAGATGTCCTTGTAGAGGTCGGGATAAAGGTGCGGCTGGAAGATGTAGTCGAGCGCCGACTTCTTGCTTTCTTCCTTGGTCTTGAACGATTCCGGATCGTCCAGCACCTCACCGTCGCGGTTGCCGAGGATGTTGGTGGAGTACCAACCCTTGACGCCAATCAGGCGGGCCTTCAGGCCGGGGGCGATGATCGTCTTGATCAGCGTCTGGCCGGTCTTCATGTCGTTGCCGCAAATCGGCGCCTTGGTCTGCGCCGCCAGTTCCAGCATGGCCGGAATGTCAGCGGTCAGGTTCGGCGCGGCGTTGGCAAACGGAATGCCTTCCTTGAGCGCGGCGTAGGCATAGACCATGCTCGACGGAATCGTGTCGTCGCTCAGTTCCAAGCCCTTCTCGAATGCCGCGAGCGACTGGTGCACGGGGCCTTCCTTCATGAACACTTCGGTGCTGCCGGCCCACACCATGACGAGGCGCGCGCAGTTGTTCTTGGCCTTGAAGGCGCGGATGTCGGCGACCAGCTGGTCGGCGAGGTCCTTCTTGTTCTTGCCCTTCTTGACGTTGGGGCCCGACAGGCGCTTCACGTAGCGCTGGTCGAACACCGCTGACATGGGCTTGATCGCCTCGAGCTCGGGACGAATCGAGTCGAGCAGTTGCCGATCGAGCACGCCGGCCGTGCACGCCGCGGCGTAGCAGTCTTCTTCGAAGATATCCCAGCCGCCAAAGACGATGTCGTCAAGGCTGGCCAGCGGCACAAACTCGTTGATCTTGGGGGCGCGGCCGTCGGCGCGCTTGCCGAGGCGGATGGTGCCCATTTGCGTGAGCGACCCGATGGGCTTGGCCAAACCTTTATGGATGGCGACGACGCCGGCAATCGTGGTCGTGCTGACCGCGCCGAGCCCAACGAGCAGGATGCCCAGCTTGCCTTGGGCAGGGGCGATTTCCATGGGTTGTTTCACCTTGGAAATATATCACGCGCCCTCGCGGCCCCCTCTCGGGCGCAGGCCCAGCAACCGTAGATCAGGAGGCGAAGAGCACGCTTTTCTTGAAGATATGGTCTCGTGACCTCCTAGCCTCCTGTAATCTGAGGGGGCATGATCGGTCTCTTTCTCCGGCTCCTCAAAGGCGGCCGGACACGCTCGATGGATCCGCTGCAGGTGTCGATGACCGGCGTGCGCATGGGCGAGCGCTTCCTGCTGATCGGCTGTCACGATCGCGCGCTGCTGTCGGGACTGGCGGCCAAAGTTGGCCTGAGCGGGGCGGCCGCCGTCGCGACCAACGACGAGGCGTCGGCCAAGCGTGCCGCCGCGGTCGGCACGAAAGCCGGCGCGCTGATCGAGGTGCGGCCGATGGCGGGACGCGCGCTGCCCTTCGACAGCGGTGACTTCGACATGATCGTCATCGACGACACCAACGGCAGCTTCGCGGCCATCGAATCGACGGCGCGGCTCGATTACTTGCGGGACACGCTGCGAGTCGTCCGCCAGGGCGGGCGCATTGAAGTGGTTGAAGGACTCGGTGGCGGTGGGCTGTTACGAGGCGCGGTGGTGCGGCCCCAAGGCTACGACCTGCTGCGCGATCTTGCGACCGCCGGCTTCAAGCCGTCGCGGTTGCTCGCTGAAAAAAACGGCTTTCGCTTTCTCGAAGGACTCCGCCCGAACATCTAGCTGGTTGAGCGCTCGGGAGCAGGCGATGACTTCAATCGAAGACAGGGCCGTCCCCTAACCACCACAATCAGTTGGGACCGAAACGCAAAGTTTTGGTGAATTCAGGCCGAAAAGACTGATCGGGTGACCCGAGCTGACGACGGAGGCGACGGCAAGACTTTTGCCACTACATCGACCGCAGCCATGCTTGGAAACCTTCCTCCGGACGTCTACACGGCCCGCGATATCGCGGCGGCGGCTGGGGTGTCTCGGTCGCGCGTGCTGGACCTGCTGGGCCGGGGCGAGATTCGCTCGGTGGCCGCGCAGTCGGCGATCGGCGGGCAGGCGGAACTCTCGGACTTCATCGCACACGACGAGGCGGTGCGCGCGGTGCGGGCGCTCAGGGCCGGCACCACCGTCGCCATCGCCGGCGAACTCGGCCTGGGCCGCGAGCTGTTCGGGCAGGCCGCTCGCCCGCGACGCTCCACCACGGTGCCGTTGGTCGTCTCCACCAGCCTGCACGGCGTGGCGGTCGTGTCGGTCCTGTTCATTGCCAGCCTGGGGCTGGCGGTGGCCGACGAACGCACCGAACCGATTAAGAACGAACCTGTCCGCATGGTGTTCCTCGTCTCGCCCGGACCGGGTGGCGGTGGCGGCGGTGGCGGGTTGCTGCAGAAGGCGCCGCCACCCAGGGCGATGCGCAAAGGCGTGGAGAAGATCAGCAGTCCGTTGCCCGCGCGCAAGCTGCCGCCGCCCATGCGGCCGACGCCGAGGCCACCGGAACCACCGCCTCCGCCCCTCGAGGCCAAAGCGTTGCCGCCGGTGATGGCGCCGATCCTGACCAAGCCCGCGGATACCCAGACGCGCGAGGGCGTGCTCGCGAAAGCACCCGAGGCGCCGCCCAGCCAGGGACCCGGCGCCGGTGGCGGCGCTGGCACCGGCCGCGGCACGGGCCTTGGCGAAGGTGATGGCAGCGGCATTGGCGATGGCTCTGGTGGCGGCACCGGTGGCGGACCGTATCGCCCGGGAAGCGGCGTCGAGCCGCCGCGGCTGTTGCGTGAAGTCAAAGCCAACTACACCGACGATGCCCGGCGCGCGAACATTGAGGGCGAAGTGGAACTGGAGATCGTCGTGCGGCGCGACGGCACGGTTGGCGAGGTGAAAGTGTTGCGAGGCCTGCGCGGCGGGCTGAGCGCGCGCGCGGTCGAGGCTGTGAAGCAGTGGCGCTTCTCGGCGGGTCGCATGAAGGGTGTGCCGGTGGACGTGGTCGTGCAGGTCGGGGTCGAGTTCAAGTTGCGCTAGTGCGGCTTGGGGCTTGAGGCTTGGGGCTTGATATGGAAATGGTCTTACTCGGCGTTACGGCGATCTCGCTGGTGGTCGCGCTCGTGATGAGCGTGGCGACGTGGCGACTCGGGCGTGAAGAGAAGCGGCGCTCAGCGGCCCGGGTCGCAGCGCTCTCAATCGCTTCTTCGGTCGATCGCGCACCGACACGGGCGCCTTGGGCGCCGGTCGTCGCCGAGCTGCCGCTCCACGCGCCGCCCGCACCCCGCGAGATCTCGTACTCGTCGGGCTTTCTCAGCGCCGCGTCGGAGCCGGCGCCGAGCGGTGGTCGTCAGCGAACACTCGCCATCGCCGCAGCCCTGCTATTTGTCGTCCTGCTCGGCGGGCTGGTGTTCATGATGTCGGAACCGCGCGGCACCAGTGCCGCGGCGGTGGGGCCGAACAGCCCGCTGGAATTGATGTCGCTGCGTCACGAACGGAAGAACCATAAGTTGGCCGTGTCAGGACTGGTTCGCAATCCCTCTAGCGGCCAGCCCGTGGAGCGTCTGTCGGCCGTGGTGTTCCTGTTCGACCAGCAAGGCGCGTTCGTGACCAGTGCCAAGATCGAGGTTGATTTCCTGAAACTCGGCGCCGGCGACGAGTCGCCCTTCGTCGTGTCGCTGGACGCGCCGACCTCGGTGACGCGCTATCGGGTCAGCTTCCGCACGGACGAAGGCGTGGTGCCGCACATTGATCGCCGCGGGACGACGCCGGTGGCGAGCGAGGGCGAACAGCCGATCAGCGTGACGTTGAAGTGAGGGACATGATCATGAAGCACGGACCACGGGCTTCGGCAATTGCTGCCGTCCTGCTCGCCACTGCGAGCGTCAGTCCGCTCGCGCAGGGCCAGGATGGCTTCCGCTTCAAGAGCGGCGTCGAGCTGATCAACGTGACCGCCACCGTGACTGATCGCAGTGGCCGTTTTGCCGGGCGGCTGACCAAGGACGACTTCGTCATCTACGAGGACAACAAGCTGGTGGAGGTCACGCACTTTAATGCCGACCGCACCCCGGTCAGCCTGGGCATTGTCGTCGACACCAGCGGCAGCATGGTCGGCGAGAAGTGGTCAGCGGCAGTCAGTTCGATTGATCGCTTCTTCCGCATAATGAACGACGAGCTCGACGAGTTCTTTCTCTACCGTTTCAGCGCCAATGCCGACATCGTCCTTGACTGGGCCACCGATCGCGATCGGCTGGCGACCATGGTCGGCCGCATCCATCCCAATGGCGGCACGGCGATGTACGACGCGGTGGTGGAGGCGGTGCCGATGGCACAGAGCGGCCAGAACCGCAAGAAAGCCATCGTGATCATTTCCGACGGCAACGACACCAGCAGCCGGAGCGACGTGGCTGACGCGAAGCGGGTGATCCGCGAGAGCGAAGTGCTGGTCTACGCCGTCGGCATCGACGGCCAAGGCCAGGCGACGTTTCAGCGATCGACGCCGCCCATTCAACAGCCGCAGCCGCGCATGCCCATTCCCTTCCCGTTTCCAGGCAGTGGTGGCCGCGGCGGTGGCGGCCGGCCCATGCCGGCGCCGCCACCTATCGGTGGTGGCGGTGGTGGCGGTGGTCGCGGCGGCTCGTATTCCGTGGGCGGTGGCGCCGACGATCGCCTGAACGTGCTGGCGTTACGAGAGATGACTGACGACAGCGGCGGCCGCACCGAGATCGTAGGTAATCCGCGCGACCTGGATCCGGCGGTCGCAAGCATCGCCGACGAGCTCAGCCAGCAGTACTATCTCGGCTATCCAAGTCCGGGCTTGCGCGACGGCCGGTGGCACACCATCCGAGTCGAGGTGAAGGACCCTACGCTCCAAGTGCGCGCGCGCAAGGGTTACGTCGCGACGCCATGATTCTCAGGTCGTGGACATAATCCGCTGGCATGCCCTTCGCATTCGCACCCCGTAAAGGGGTGTCCTACAAGACCCGCAAAGGGCATTGGGGGAGGTCCATTATGAAATCAGTAGTCGCAGCAGCGTTCGTCTCGCTGTTCTTGCTCGGCGCCGTACCTGCCATGGCGCAGGAACCGGAGCACAAGGACTTGCAGGTGTTCAACGACCTCGAGGGCGTGGTGCAGAGTAACGTGGAACGGATGCTGGCACGGTCGTTGGCGTCCGGCTTCGGGGAGTTCGACGTGAAGAACCTGCTAAAGACCGATGCCGAGGTCAGGGCGGTAATCGAACCGCGAACAACGAACTAACCGGATGGCCCCCCGTAAAGGGGGACCCTACGTGGCCTTTCGAGATTTCACGAACCAGATCGCAGCCACGAACGTGAGTGCGGCGGCGACGGCCATCATCCCGAACAGGGTCAGCGTGCGGAACAGGATCGACTCGGTCTGCATCCGCACGGTGAGCTCGAGCGGCGTCCCCTTCTGGCGTTGGGCGAGCGGCTGTTCCCACACAATGATGTTGCCGCGCTCGATGGTGCGCGACGGCGAGTTGTGGAACTCCACCTTGCTGGGCAAGTGCACGCGAATAGCCAGTAGCTCGTTGCCCTCCCAGCCGACGTTGCCCACCTCCTTGCCGGCCGAGTCTTGAACGGTCTGGCTGTACTCGAACAGGCCATCCTTGCCCAGGTAGCGATACTTCGACCAGGCAAACGGCGCCGCTTCGCTTAGCTTGCGGACGTCGGCCACGTTGACGCGCAGGTGGACATAGCGCCGGCCGTCGCGCCGCGAGGTCGTGACGTTGGCGACCTGCGTCACTGGTGAGGTGTAGATTTCGCTCACCACCTGCCGGTCCAGGCGCGCGCTCGGGTCGATCGGCAGGTTCATGCCGCGCAGCGCCACCAGCGCCGGCACCGACGCATTCACATACACGCTGGCGGAACCATCCAGGGCGAGAAAGATTTCTTCCTCGTACTCGTACTTGCGCGAGACGATGCCGCCGCACGCGGTGGACAGCAAGACCGAGACGAGGACGAGGCCAAAAGCGAGGCGCACTTAGGAATAATATACGGACGGTGCCTCAACCCACGCTCTTCCTGATCGACGGCAGCAACCAGATGTATCGCGCCTACCACGCGATTCGCGGCTTGACCGGACCCGACGGCAAGTCCACCAATGCCGTCTACGGCTTCATCAACATGCTCCGCAAGCTGATTGCCGATCATCAGCCGGAGTACATCGCCGCCTCATTCGACGTGGGCGGCCAGACCTTCCGCGCAAAGATGTCGGCTGACTACAAGGCCAACCGCGCGCCCATGCCGAGCGACCTGGCCGAGCAGATTCCGTGGGTGTTCGAGGCTTGTGAAGCGCTGGGCGTACCGATTTTCACGTCCGAGGGCTTTGAGGCGGACGACGTGATTGGGACCCTGGCCAGCAGGGCTGCCAGCCACGGCTTGCACGCGGCCATCGTGACGGGCGACAAGGACTTCTTCCAGCTCGTCAACGACGTCATCAAGGTCTACAACCCAAAAGACGAAGGCACCTGGCTCGACGCCGAGGGCGTGTTGCAAAAGTTTGGCGTGCCGCCGTCGCAGGTGATCGACGTGCTGGCGCTGATGGGCGACTCCAGCGACAACGTCAAGGGCGTGCCCGGCATTGGCGATAAGGGTGCGCGCGAACTGATCGCGCAGTACGGGTCGCTCGATGTGCTGCTGGAGCATGCCGGCGAAGTCAAGCAGAAGAAGTATCGCGAAGGCCTGCTCCAGCACGCGGACGAGGCGCGGCAGAGCAAGGTGCTGGTGACCATCCGCACCGACGTGGAGGTGCCGTTCGACGTCGAGGCGTTTCGCTATCGTGGTCCCTCGCGCGAGCGCTGTTATGAGTTGTTCTCGCGGCTCGGCTTCCGCACGCTGGTGCCCGAATTCGCGCCCACCGCTTCGTCGGTGGCGAAGGATTACGGGCTGGTCGGATCCACCGACGAGCTCACCGCGCTGGTCGAGCAACTGCGCGTCGCGAAGCGGTTCAGCATGAAAGTGATCACCGACGGCACGGCGCCGGTGCGCGCGACGCTGGTCGGCATTGCCGTTTCCAACGGCCCGGGAATGGCCCGCTACATCCCGCTTGGCCACGAGGGCTTCGGTGGCGGCTTCTCGCTGGCCAAGTCCGAGGCGCTGGCGCTGCTGGCGCCGGTGCTGGTTGATCCTGCGGTTGAGAAGATCGGCCACGACATCAAGGCCGACCTGATTGTGCTCGGCCGGCACGGGGTCGACCTCAAGAACCCGAAGGCGTTCGACACCATGCTCGCCAGCTATTTGATCGACGCCAACAAGTCGAGCCATGAGCTGGAGCCGATTGCACTCGAGCAGCTGGGATACAAGGCGCTGACTGAGGACGAAGTGCGCGGCAAGGGCGCCAAGGCCATCCCGTTCGCCCAAGTGCCGGTGGATAGCGTGCTGGACTACGCCGGCGAGCGCGCCGACCTGGCGTGGCAACTGGCCGAACACTTCCGGCCGCTGCTGGAACGCGACGGCCTGATGCCGGTCTACCTGGACCTGGAACTGCCGTTGATGCCGATCCTGGCCGAGATCGAACGGACGGGCGTCCGCGTCGACGTGCGGTCGCTGGCCGCGCAATCAACCGTGCTCGACCGCGAGATGAACGAACTGAGCACGCAAGTCTTCACGCTGGCCGGGGGCGAGTTCAACATCAACTCGCCGAAGCAGCTGGCCGAGATTCTGTTCGATAAGCTGCAGTTGCCGGTGCTGAAGCGGACCGGGACGACGCGGACGCCGTCGACGGCCGTCGAGGTGCTCGAAGAGCTCGCCGCGCAGCACGACATCTGCCGGTTGATTCTCGACTGGCGCGGGCTGGCCAAGTTGAAAGGCACCTACATCGACGCACTGCCGACGCTGGTCAACCCCGAGACCCGGCGCGTCCATACGCAGATCAGCCAGGCGGTCGCGGCCACGGGGCGCCTGAGCAGCAGCGATCCGAACCTGCAGAATATCCCGATCCGCACTGAGATCGGCCGCCAGATTCGCGGCGCCTTCATCGCGGAGACGGGTCACGTGTTAATCTCCGCCGACTACTCGCAAATCGAACTGCGGGTGCTGGCGCACTTGTCTGGAGACGAGACGCTGATTGCCGCGTTCGAGCGCGGCGACGACATTCACGATCAGACGGCGGCCAAGGTGTTTGGCGTCGACAGCACCCTCGATCCACACGAACTCAGGCGTCGGGCCAAGATCGTCAACTACGCCCTGCTCTATGGCAAGACGGCGTTCACGCTGGCCAAGGACATCGGCGTGACGCAGCAGGCGGCGCAGACGTTTATTGATGCCTACTTCGCCGGCTTCCCAATGGTGCGCGCGTTCATCGACAAGACCCTTGCGGACGCGCGCGTGAGCGGCTTTGTCCAGACCATCTTCGGCCGTCGCCGTCCAGTGCCTGAGCTGACCAGCCGCAACGGCATGATTCGTGCGGCGTCAGAGCGTGCGGCGGTGAACATGCCGATCCAGGGCACAGCCGCCGACATCCTGAAGAAGGCGATGATCGACGTGGACGCGGCGCTGGCGGAGAGTCATCCGCGCGCGAAGATGATCCTCACGGTGCACGACGAGTTGCTATTTGAAGCGCCGAAGGAAGAGGCGGAGGCGATCGCCGCCATCGTCAAGCAGAAGATGAGCGCAGCGGTCCCGTTGCGGGTGCCGCTCGATGTCGATGTGGGGATTGGCGAGAACTGGAAAGAGGCGAAGAGCTAGCTACTTCCATCGCTCCTTGACCACGGCCCACTCAGCGCGGAGATCGGATTCGGCAAGGGTGCGCCGATCGGGCGCGAGCAGGCGGACACGGTCCGGGATAATTCCTTCCAGCATCAACCTGTCGAGATCGGCGCGCAGGGTGGCGGAGCGGCCGCTGGCGAGCCGCGCACGCACCCAGCCGGCGATGGCAGCATCCCAGGCTGCAGCAGGATCACCGGCACCGCGGGTCGCGACAGCTACCCAGTAACCCGCAGCTGCGGAGCCAGGATTCTTCGCGAGCTCTTCTGTCATGCGATCGCGCAAGCGGGTGAACGCGCCAATCCGCACCTCGCGACTCAGGCTGTCGGCGTGGCGTTCGACCGCACTGCCCCACCAATCAAGCATCGCTTCAGCGGCCACTGGGCCATGAGCGATCGCACCGTCGAGACCGCTTTCAAAGAGCAACGCGGCCGCACCGTAGTCGTCTTCGAAAAACAGCGCTTCGCCGAGGGCGAGCTGAAAGTCGATGTGGTCGCGGGCATCGAGGTTGGCCACGCGCACGGTGCCAAGGGCCGTGCGAGCCGCCAAGAGATCCGCCGGATCGGCGCGCTCGCGATAGCGCTCGAGGTGAGCCAGCGCCAGCACGACCGTCGCGGCATCCATAGTGGCCGGCGTCTTCTGGGCCGCAAGAGCAGCTTCGATGGCGGGGCCGAATTGCCGCTGATTGAACAGCGCCCGCGCGCGAGCGAGATCTGCCCGTGTCGCCAACACCGAGGTGGAGGCGAGCGCGACGGCCAAGGCCGCCGGTAGCGTGAACTTTAATACGGCCACAGACCTGTCCACCATAGCGCGAAAGCGCGACAGTGGATTGAACTCAGTTTTACACAGATTCAAGATGGGCGGCGCCACCAAGGCGGCCCTCGTGGCGAAGGACTGCGGGGTTCCGCATGCCAGACGAATCATGGCAGACAACCACTACGGATGGTTTCAGCGCCTCGGGACCGGTATTTACGGCCTCACTACGGAATACAATCAAAGGCTGGATGACAGAGCCGGTAATCGTCCCGCGGGCTGAGCACCCGATCTCGCGGCGGGATATCGATGCAGATGCCCTTAAAGTGTTGTACCGCCTGCAGGAATCAGGCTACACGGCCTATCTTGTTGGCGGCAGCGTCCGCGACCTGCTGCTAAGCCGCCGGCCCAAGGACTTCGACATCGGCACCTCGGCCCATCCCTTCCAGGTCAAGAAGCTCTTTCGGAACTGTTGGATCATTGGCCGCCGCTTCCGCCTGGCCCACGTCCGCTTCGGGATGAAGGCGATTGAGGTCGCGACCTTCCGCAAGAACATCCCGGCCGGCTCAGAAGCCGAGCCTGCCGAGGCGCCGCCCTCGCCGCACGCCACCGACGCCGCCGACCTGCTGATCAAGCACGACAACACTTTCGGCACGCCTGAGGAAGACGCCTTCCGCCGCGACTTCACCATCAACGCGCTGTTCTACGACATCGCCAACTTCTCGATCATCGACTATGTCGGCGGCCTGAAGGATCTGAAGGACGGCCTGCTGCGCTGCATCGGCGATCCCAACGATCGCTTTCAGGAAGATCCCGTCCGCATGCTCCGCGCCATTGTCATGGCGTCGCGGCTGGGGTTTCGGATCGACGAGCCGGTGATCAAGGCGATCGTGAAGCATCGGCAGTTGATGGCCACGGCATCGCCGGCGCGATTGATCGAGGAGTACTACAAGATCCTCCGCTCGGGCGCGGCGGAAGTGACCTTTCGCGCGCTCGTCGAGCACCGGCTGCTGGAACCGGTGACGCCAGAGATTCAGCGCGGCGCGAAGAACGTGTCGCTGTGGGAGAGCCTGGCGGCGCTCGATGCGTATCGCCGCAAGTTCGAATCGGCGCCAGCCACGTTGCGCAATCCGATCCTGCTGGGGTCCCTGCTGATCCCGCTGGGACTGATGCCGAAGAAGTCGCACAGCAAGTTTGATGACGATGTCGACGACGAGGACGCGGGCGGCAACAGTGAGGAGGCGGAGGACGGCGCGGTTGAGGGCGCGTCCAACGACGGGCCTCTGCATCAGGCAGCCAAGGCTCACAAGTCGCGGTTCAAGCGTCCGCCGAAGGAGCCGATTCTGAAGATCGGATCGCTGCCGATCGCGCGTGGCGACACGGAGCGGCTGCGCCAGATTCTGTCGCTGCAAGGCCGCATCGCCGACCTCGAGATGTCGCCGAAGGCCAAACGAACGCTGATGCATCGCGGACCGTTTGAAGACTCGCTGACGTGGTTCGAGATTCACGGCAACGCGCCGATGGTCCTTGAACACTGGAAGGGATTCATCGAGGCGCTGGGCCCCGACGCCCTGCGCCCACCCGCAGCCGAACCGAGCGCGCCATCGGCCGACGGCCGCGCGCCAGGCGAGGGCCGACGCCGCCGTGGCCGGCGCCGCCGTGGCCGGCGTGGCGGTTTTAACCAACCACCCGAAAGCTAACCGTTTTTCTTCTCGAACTCCTGCATGAACGCGACCAGCGCGTCGAGGCCGGCTTCCGGGAACGCGTTGTAGATCGAGGCGCGCATACCACCAACCGAGCGGTGACCCTTCAGGCCGTCGAGGCCTGCCGCGGTTGATTGCTTCACGAACACCTTTTCGAGGTCCTCGCTCGGCAGGCGGAACGTGATGTTCATGCGCGACCGGCCGGCCTTGTCAGCGGTGCCGCGGTAGAAGCCGCTGCGGTCGATCTCGGCATACAGTTTGTCGGCCTTGCGCTGGTTGACGGCGTTGATGGGCCTTCCGGCTCGACAAAAATCTGGTGCGAATCGCGGTCGGCAACTCGCACGACTTTATCTTCAATCGACGGGCTATAACGCGGCCCGATGCCTTCGATAATGCCCGAATACAGCGGCGACCTATCCAGGCCGGAGCGGATAATGTCGTGGGTTTTAGCATTGGTCCGGGTGATATGGCAGGGGATTTGCCGGGGATGCTGTTCCGGCTTGCCGGTAAACGAAAACACCGGCACCGGATCGTCGCCGTGCTGTTCTTCAAGCTTACTGAAATCGATGGTGCGGCCGTCGATACGTGGCGGCGTGCCGGTCTTTAAGCGGTCGATCCTGAACGGTAATTCTCTTAAGCGCTCGGCCAACGCAATCGAGGCCGAATCGCCGGCACGGCCGCCGCTGTAATTTTCCAGGCCGATATGGATTTTGCCGCCCAGGAAAGTGCCGGTGGTTAAAACCACGGCTCTTGCGCTGAAGTTCAAACCCATTTGGGTTTTGACGCCGGCCACTCTGTCGCCTTCGACGATCAAATCGGACACGGTTTGCTGAAACAAGGCCAAATTCGGCTGGTTTTCCAGCGCCGATCTTACCGCTTGCTTGTACAGCTGACGATCCGCCTGCGCGCGGGTCGCCCTGACCGCCGGGCCTTTGCTGGCGTTTAAGGTGCGAAACTGGATGCCGCCCAAATCGATGGCTCTGGCCATCACGCCGCCTAAGGCATCGACTTCCTTAACCAAATGGCCTTTGCCTATCCCGCCGATCGCAGGATTGCAGCTCATTTGTCCCAGAGTATCGATATTTTGCGTCAGCAACAACGTTTTAGCACCGCATCGGGCCGATGCCAACGCGGCTTCCGTACCCGCATGACCGCCGCCCACCACAATGACATCAAAGTCTTTTCTAAATTTCACTAGCGCTCTGTACTCTTAAAAAATGATATATTATCGCTGTGTGCAGTCACACAATTCGGGCTTATTATAAGAGGTAAACGATGAAAAAACGTAAAAATCCGAACGGGGCCGAAATTGTCCCCCTTCAAAACCCGGTCGCCAAGTACGCGCACCGATTCAATAAAGCGCAAATTTTTTGCGATAAACGTCAATACACCCGTAAAGCAAAACACAGTAGGCAGGAGGCTACTCCAATGGTTTCAAACAAAATCATTGGAATAGCCTCTTGCTTTACTCTTTAGGCTGGAATATGGTTGACGGGCGACAGCGGAGGATGGACGGAGCCGAAATTCATCCCGCTAACCAACCGGCTAAGGTCAATTTACCGACCTTAGCGAATGCAAGCGCAGCAAAAACAATCCGCAAAGCGCTTTTGTAAGTCATAGCTTACAAGGCTGGATGGGCTTCGAAGATACGACCGCGAACGGCCGCCGCTCTAACCTGAATATAACCTTGTCAGTGCTACGCCGCCGGACTTGAGTAAGCCCCATTCCCCGGAAACCACCAGTGAACTCAAATGAACACTCATATTAAAGACAATAACAAACACAGTCTGTTTCTAATCGATGACGACCGTCTGGTGCTGGCGATTCTGGCGGAAGGCCTGTCTTTAGCCGGTTATAATGTCAGCACCGCAGAATCCGTGGATGAGGCGGAAGCCTCATTGGCCAGCGGAGAGCGGCCGGATCTGGTTATCCTCGATGTTAGCATGCCTGGTCGAAACGGGCTGGAACTGGCCGAGCGGCTGCATTCTTTCGATTACATTCCGTTCATACTGCTGACCGCTTTCTGTGACCCGGAGATTGTCGAGCAGGCGGCGACTTATGGCGCGCTGGGGTATTTGGTCAAACCGGTCGATATACGCCGCCTGGTGCCGGCCATTGAGGCGGCTTTGGCCCGCGCTACAGAGCTTCAGAGTTTGAAAAAAACCGGACAACAGTTGCAAAACGCTCTCGATAGAGAACGCGACATCAGCATTGCTATCGGCATCACCATGGTGCAATACCGGCTTGGCCGCAAGGAAGCCTTTGAGTTATTACGCAAAACCGCTCGCAACCAACGCCGTAAACTGGCCGAGCTGGCTTTAGTCGTTATTAACGCAAGTGAAAAGCTAAATCTTGGCGGTTAGGAAATTCCTTTGATTTTAGAGTTAATGTAGGTTATAACTTACACAAGATTTCGGTTTGCCTCCGACCCCCGCGCCGAATCCTTGAGGCCCAGAACACGCCTCGTTAAGACACCCGTAGATTTTTTCATCAACGGAAATTAACGACCTTTGCCCAAAGGCAGGAGACGCTTGTGTTCAATCCTCTTTCAATCCGCTGTTCCGATTCATATCCATATATTCCGCTTAACCTAGATCGGGTGCCTGACTATTTCAATGTCGAGCTCGACACCGATGTGTTCGGCAGCATCAAAAAAGAACAGTTTTCTAACTATACCCATCAAGCGTTTCAGTGCGTTATTGACGAGCCTCTTGCACAAGAATTGCGAAAGTCTTTGGATAAGCGCCGACAAATGCGCCCTGTAATTTTTCAAGCTTAAGGATAGGGTCGCCCCATCCAGAATGCGTCCGCGACAGCGGCGCCAATCCGAGCTATTACCTTTATCATACAAATACTTAGCCGAATAACCGATAACTTCGGACTCAGTATGATAGCCGAATGCCTGTCAGCATTAGCGCGGTAACCCCCGGATAAAGCTTCTCCTTTAACGCCTAGCAAAAAGTACCCGATTATGAAAAATAATATGCGCGTAAATAACGTGGAATACGTCCTTAAAGACAGTGATTCCATCGTATCCAAGACTGATTTAAGAGGGATGATTACCTATATCAACGAAGACTTTCTGCGCATTAGCGGATTCACCCAAGAAGAACTGATCGGTTCTCCGCACAATATTGTGAGGCATCCCGATATGCCGTCCGAAGCCTTTGCCGACATGTGGAAGTCTTTGAAAGCGGGGCGTCCGTGGACAGGACTGGTCAAGAACCGTTGCGCAAACGGCGATTTTTACTGGGTGCTGGCCAACGCTACTCCGTATTATGAAAACGATCAGCTGGCCGGTTACATGTCGGTACGCAGCAAAGCCAGCCGTGAACAAATCAATGCAGCCGATGCCGCCTACCGTCTGTTTAAAGAAGGCAAAGCCGGTCATCTGAAAATTCGGGACGGAAAAATCGTCAAAGTCACTTTATTGGATAAACTGAATCCGTTCAGGAATTCCACGATTAAAACCCGCTTAATCAATGTTATCGCTCTGCTGAGCGTATTGCTGGTCATTATCGGCGGCATGGGTTTGCAGGGTATGAGTAAAGCCAATGAAGGGCTACGCACCGTGTATGAGGATCGCACCGTGCCGATGAATCAAATAGCGTCTATCAAGGAGCTGATGTTGACCAATCAACTGAGAATTAGCGCCGCCTTGGCGAAGCCAACGCCCGAAGTCATCCAGACAAACAGCGCCGAAGTGGAGCAAAATATCGCGCAAATAACTAAAATTTGGGCGGCCTATCTGACCGCCCACTTAAGCCCGGAAGAAAAACAACTGGCCGACCGGTTTACGGCAGACAGAAAACTGTTTGTAGAAGAAGGTTTGAAGCCCGCTCTTGCCGCGCTGAGAGTCCATGATCTTGAACTCGCCGACAAGCTGGTTACAGACAAGATTAATCCGCTTTTTACATCCGCTGGCGAAGATATCAGCCATTTGATGCAGTTACAGGTCGCTGTCGCCAAGCAGGAGTTTGAATCGGCCCAATCCCGCTATAAACAAACCCGCAACATCGGGCTCGGCGTGATCGTGTGCGGGATTATACTGGCCCTGTGGCGAGGTTTGATCTTGATTCGCATTATTGTGCGTCCCCTTAACGCCGCTATTGGCGACCTTGGCCGCATGGCCCAAGGCCGGTATAACAACACGATTGAGATTGAAGGTCGCGACGAAGTCGGCAAGGTCATGGAAGCGCTTAAATCGATGCAGACCAAGTTGGGTTTTGACATAGCCGAAAACAAACGCGTTGCCGACGAAAACCTGCGCATTAAAATCGGCCTGGACAATGTCAGCACCGGCGTGATGATTGCCGATAACGAGCGCAAGATCATTTACGTCAATAAATCGGTGGTCAGTCTTCTTGGCAAAGCCGAAGCGGATATCCGTAAAAGCTTGCCGAATTTCTCATCGGTCGGATTAATCGGCGCCAATATCGATAGTTTCCACGCGGATTCGGCGCATCAGGCGCAATTACTGTCGAACTTAAACCATACCCACACGGCCCGGATGAATATTGGCGGCCATTCGATGGTGGTGACGGCCAGCCCGGTCATTAACCAGCAAGGGCAACGCTTAGGGGCCGTGGCTGAATGGCAGGACCGGACGGTTGAAGTTGCGGTAGAGCAGGAAGTGGAGGCCCTCGTGCACGGCGCCGTCATGGGCGATTTCAGCCGCCGCATCCAAACACAGGACAAAGAAGGTTTCTTCAAGCAACTGGGCGAAAGTCTTAATGACCTGATGGAAACCAGCGAAACCGGCCTTAATGAAGTGGTGCGGGTGCTGGACGCCTTGTCCCGAGGCGATTTGACTGAAAAGATCACTAACGATTATGCCGGCACTTTTGGACAGCTTAAGGAAGATTGCAATATTACCGTGGAAAAACTGCAAGAAATTGTCAATAAAATAAAAGAGGTGACTGACAATATCAACACCGGGGCTAAAGAAATTGCAAGCGGCAACAATGACCTGTCGCATCGTACCGAAGAGCAAGCCGCCAGTCTGGAACAAACCGCCGCGAGCATGGAACAGCTAACCTCCACCGTGCAGCAAAATACCGCTAATGCCAAGCAGGCCAACGATTTGGCGGTTAACGCCTCGGACATCGCCGATCAAGGCGCCGCGGTGATCAAGCAAGTGATAACGACGATGGAAGATATTAATGAATCGTCTCATCGAATAGAAGAGATTATTACGGTCATCGACGATATCGCGTTCCAGACCAATATACTGGCCCTGAAAGCCGCGGTAG
>SXGU01356624.1_pt1 | contig 20071 bp, 23 predicted proteins | sample 3174531 | NCBI WGS metagenome assembly SXGU01 (sample SAMN11356863, study PRJNA531348) | freshwater metagenome | isolation source: freshwater sample F1-140 | place: China: Fuxian Lake, Yuxi | collected 2017-12-25 | reverse complement strand
TGTGACCTTCAGGTTATGAGTTACAGGGTTTGTTGATAAGCATATGAACAGCAAGCTTATGCGTCGGCCTACAATGGATCGGTGCCGCGATCGAGTAAGGCTAGGTAGTCCGAATAGGCATAGATCCGGTCGCGCTGCCGTCTTGTAGTCTCGCGCACGACATCGATCTTGGCTAGGTTTTCCAGCGCCGTGCTGGCCGTCGGGAATGAGACGCGGAGTTTTTCGCAGACAGTCTGGATTGTGACGATCGGGCTGGCTTGCATCAATTCATGGACTCTAAGCGCCGACGGCGCAGCACGGCCAAGGCCGGCGATCTGATGCCTATGAGCGTCGAACAGGATCATTAGATCGCGCGCCGTTGTGGAGGCTTGTTCCGCAGTTTCTGCAACGCCGGTTAGGAAAAACTCCACCCAGGTCTCCCACGCCCCCGCCTGACGGACTTCCTGCAGGAGGCGATAATAGTCGTCGCGCCGAGATTTCAGGAAAAGGCTGAGATAGAGGATTGGCTCGCGTAACACCCCCGCCTCGCAAAGTATCAGCGTGATGAGAAGTCGACCTAAGCGCCCGTTGCCGTCGAGGAAGGGGTGGATTGTTTCGAACTGGACGTGAGCTAGGCCTGCACGGATAAGGGGCGGCAGCGCCATATCCTCTGTGTGCAGGAAACGCTCGAGTTCATTGAGACATTTGTCCAGCCGGTCAGGCGGCGGCGGCACGAATAAAGCGTTGCCGGGCCGGGTTCCACCGATCCAGTTCTGCGAGCTACGGAACTCGCCCGGTTGCTTTGCGGAGCCGCGTCCCGACTTGAGCAGGATTGCGTGCATTTCGCGGATCAGTCGGAGCGATAGCGGAAACCCGCCCCGCATCCGGGAGACGCCATGCTCGATTGCCGCGACGTAATTCGAAACCTCGGTCACGTCGTCGAGTTCGACGGTGGGCGCCTCGTGATTTTCGAACAGCAGCAGATCAGAAAGCGAGGATTGTGTTCCCTCGATTTGAGAGGAAAGCAGGGCTTCCTTGCGGACATACATGTAAAGGAACAAAGGGGTCGAAGGCAGGATGGTCGTCATGCCGTCCAGGCGCCCGACCGCGCTAATGGCGCGTTCGTAAACCTGCATAATTTTTCTGAGGTCGAGGGGCGGATTAGGGGGCAGCGGGGCAGGCACATAGGCCCTTACGCGCTCGCCTCCTGCGCTCGTTTCCACATAGACCCCAAGCCTTTGGTTCTTTCCGTCCGCCATTCGTGATCCTGTTATTGGCCTCACCGTTATTAAAGCATAATGCCTTATCTCTTAATAGTGGGGGATGGTTATTCAAGGCAGCTGAAATGCAGCTGCAGGGTGCGCCAAGTTGGATCAGTGTCTTTGAGAACTATTTTGACGCTTAGCCAAGGAGGTCTCTCGAGAATGAGACGGTTGCCTTCGGTTACGAGCTTATTCCCTCAGTCCTGATCGAGCGGATCAAAACGGCGTTCATACTGCTCGCAAAGCAAACAAACGAATCCAGTGCATCGCTGACCCTGCACTAGAGTAGATCCTCTTTGTTCTCAGATTTCTAAGCTCCGCGATCGACCTAAACTCCAGTCGATACTACTTCCAGTTCTGGCTAGACCAGAAACGTGCTGACCTAATCTATTATCTAGTGATGTTGACCAGGGGACGAGCTGAAAGCCCAATCCATTTTCAATCATAGCGAAACGACCGGAGCTAAGTTGCAGGCTTTGTCGATAAACTCCAGAAACACGCAAGCCAGAAACAACAGGCTTATGTGTTAGGCCAAGATCATCTGCGAGTTTTGCGCCAACTGATTCAATTTCTCGTCTGCGTAACGTTTCAAGAAGATTTTGCCGCAGCTGAATCCGCCCAGAAATTGTTTGCCCCATTCCTTGATCAAGAAGATTTTGCTCGCGCGCGCTCAGCGCATTCCTGACCTCTGCGCCAAAGCCTCGAGATGAGAGCGTCATTGGATCACGCTCAACGAGGCGATGATCCAGCCAGGTTGCTCCAGGGGCACTGACCTGCTGTGAGAGATCAAGATCAGACCGATTGGCAAGAACGAGCATTGGCCGATGATCATGCGCGTCGCCAAAACGACGCACCTCGACAATGCCGCCATAGACTGGCGCGTGATCAAAGACTTCTAGATTTTTAAAGCGCACATGATGCATGTGGCCATCAACGCCATCGATTAACGCATAGGCTTCGCCGCTGAGTTCATCATGCAGACCTGTCGCAACAAGCTTTCCGATAATAGGTGCAAGGCTCTTTGCGTCATGAATCTCGTAATCATCGAACGCACAGTTTACGCCCTTATCCTGGAGCCGCCTATGCATAGTTTTGATGATGTCGCCCCGTATGCCAAGATCGCGAAGCGTTGTCTCTGTTGAAGGAGCGAGCTCCCACACGCCAGGCATTGAGGAAGAGGCAAGCGTCATCTTCTCAAGATGCTGCAGCCGTCCGATTATAAATCGGCGTGTTTCGTTGTGATGCGAGGCGTTTATGGTGACGCGCAGATCAATGCGGCCATCTTCTCTGATAAGATTTTGGATCTGGCGATCAAGCCCTGTCCAGCGATCAGCCTCGACGTCACGTGCGAGGCTTTTAAAGATCTCATGCTCGGGTTTTGGTCCCAGTTCCAAGCTTACAAGATCTTCAGCCCGCGAGCGTAAGCCGTGACTGATATAATCCCGTGAAATGACAAGATCTGCGCCTTGCGCATCAATACCGCGGACAAGAAGATGAACATGGGGATTGTCAGTATTCCAGTGATCAACCGCGATCCAATCCAGGCGTGTTCCTAGATCTTTTTCCATCTGACGGGTGAGGTCGCGCGTGAAGGCGCGCAGATCTGACATCTCTCCCGCATCTTCAGGGGAGATGATAAAGCGAAAGTGATGGCGATCATTCTGGCAGCGTTCACTAAAGCTTTTGTCGTCTGCACGCCCGTCATTGGCGTCGAACATTGAGGCTGGCTCATTGTCACGCGTTACGCCGTCTCGTTTGAGATAGGAAAGATGTGTTGTGATCGTGGCGGCGCGAAAGTTCTTGCCGAGGTGACGTGTGACCCTGGCTTTGATCATTACGCTGCGGCCGCCTGCAAAGAGCCGACTGCGGCTAAAGGAGGTGCGGCCGCGGCCAAAGCTTGATCGTCCAGTGAGGCCACTAGCGCCACCGGGTTGCAAGGGATGGGCGCTTTTGTGCGCTCTCGTGATCAGATGTTTCAGAATGCTCGGTGTTTTATGTGAATGCTGCGCGTGTATCCGGCCCGGACGAACATCAAATGGATCATCGAATTCACCCATGATTTTTTCAACCTTTTTTGATGCACAAGCGTTGATAGTGCCGAAATTAATATTGAAAAGATTTGGAAAATCATTGCGCGCGGCACGTGCGCCGACCGACAGTGCCGTGCAAAGTCATGTCTCGTCAGAGACTTGGCTATTGAACGGGGGCGCGCCTTTTATCTTGCCTTACGTCGGTCGTTTGATGCTGTGCTTGCCTTCGTCTTAATTAAGGTTGTTAAAACTGTATCTGTGTCTGTGAAGCGTCAGCGTGCAGAGGTCTGCACAAAGAGGCCATCAGAAGAGGGGGCCAGAGCAGAGAGATCTGTGACGCGAGCGTGATATGACGATGCGTCATCTGTGCGATCCAAAGCCAGATGAGATTGAGGAAAAATGCTGTTCGTGGTGTTTTTCTGTTGGCGTAAGTCTGAGTCAGAAACAGCGATTTTCGGCGTTATTTTTGGAGAAACATCCGCAGTATCGTCGAGACGTCGTAAGACTGATGTGACATAATTGATTGTTTCTTCAGGTAACGGTCGGCCTGTTTTGAGATGATCGTCAAAACGTCCTGGGCCCGCATTATAAGCAGCAAGAAACCCATTAAAGCCATAGCGATCATGCATCTCGCGCAGATAAGCGGCGCCGGCAAGAATGTTGTCTCTGGGGTTAAACGGATCTGCGCCTAAACGATGCTGTTGGCGCAGTATCTGCCAGGTCTGAGGCATAATCTGCATCAATCCCATGGCTCCTTTAGGAGACACAGCACGCGTTTGGCCCGCACTTTCCGTTCGCATCACTGCCCATATCCAGTTGCGAGGAATGGCGAAGCGCTCCGCCGCTTCATCAACGTGCGATACAAAATTATCTGACTTCTTGCTCTCGTCGATTTGTGCGACCACGTGCGGGATCTCAGCTAATGTTGGTGTGGCGAGAAAGCTGAGATAACAGAGGCTCAGACCAAGTTTTTTTGCGATGGACTGACTAAATGCTGTCATCTTTGGGACAGAAAAGCTCATGTGCTAGAGCTTTCGTGTGTCGCTAGGGCGTGACCAGTAGAGATGATGAATTGCTTTTCTAGCATCTGCCAGAAGCAGATTGGCTTTGATAGGCAGACTGATAGCCGGGTCATCAATCTGAATGGAAATATAGCTTCGTTCTTTTTCAGCCCGTCGTTCCCAGCCTGCGCCTATAATCACGCCAGAATTTTCGTCGCCAAGATTAATCAGATAATCAGGCGCGTTTTTTGAGCTTTTGTTTGTTACACGGGTGATTGAGATCGCTGCATTGAAAAGTAGCGTTTGAATGCGACCGTTAAATCCATTTTCAGTGGGGGTAAAAACACCAATCAATGGCATGAGAATCTCCTGTTTTTATCTGGTTAGCGTGTGAAGCTTGCGTGTGTCTGCTGTAATGAGATCGGATTATTGTTGATCCAGAGGGCACGCGCCTGGCCGACAATCGACTGCTTCTGGAATGGTCCAAAGTAGCGGCTATCGAGGCTGTCAGGTTTGGGGTTAAGCAGAAATATTTCGTCAGGAGAGAGTGTTTTGCAGCCTTTCCAGACGGGAAGCATGCGGCCTAGATGATCGTTTCGCTGCGCACTGGCGACGTTGCGACCATCAATCAGAATATGTTTCCCCAGACGACAAATCCGACTACCTGGAAGCGCTGCGACATGTTTTAAGAGCAGGGCGCCTTTAGCGAGAAACTGACGTTCCTCTAGAAATTGTGCATGATGTATGGATGGTCTAACGGCGACAAGATCATATTTATGCAAAGCCTCTGGCGTATGCAGAAAATAGAGGCCAATAGGTGCGCTTGCGCTGACGTTCCATAAAAGCTTTGGCGTATTTTGAACAAACATCAGCGTGCAGCCGACAGTCATCGAAGAGAATAAAAGCAAGTGTTTCATATTGTCACACGCTTGCGTAATTGCGCAGCCTTGTGCTGGACTTTGGTATAACAGCGCGGCGTCATTTTTACGTAGAGACGATTATGGACATGACGCCAATAATTAGCTGAGACTTCTGCGAGATTGATGCCCGTCTGCTCAATGTTGAGGATAAGATCTTCAATAAAGCTGACGCCTTCAGCTTTGTTAGCGCCCAGCAATAAATCTCCGCCGGGACGGATGAAGGGAATTTTTTGATAGCGCTCGCCACTTCTTGTGGCGCGAATAATATCTATATGCGAGGTGACTAAGTGTCCGTCTACTATCGTTAAGCGTTGAAGGCAGAAAACGGCTCCCGGACTGAAGCTGACAAGACGATTTTGTTGCGTAAGGCTCGTCCCCTCAGAGGTCCGCCCGAATCGAATTTTTGGTGAGACCTGCTGTGGAGAAGAGAAGACCAGATCAACATATGTAAGACGATCCGCCGGCGTGCTCATGACCACTTTTCCTTCTTTATGGGATTAAAATGGTTCAAGGCTTCAGCTGAATCTTTTTTCTCCTCTAATTGATAGGAATTATTGACTGGTCGCAGGCCTATAAAGTTAGAGTCAAAGTTAGAATAAAAGTTAAGCGTGGCTGGTTCTCTTTTGCGACAATGATTTAATGAACTTTTGCGTGGGTAATCGCCCGTATGATGAGGGTGTGATCGCCCAGGCTTCAGCGGGTGTGATTGCCCGAGTGTCGCTGGCCGTTGTCCACAGGGCTTCGATCTAAAGGAGAGGATCTCATTGCCCCGCATGTCGAGAAAAATTTCGAGATGATAATCAGGAATGCTCTGGCGCGAGACAATGTTACGGATATCGCGTGCAAAATGTCGGAATTGCTGACTGGATCCAGCTTTCAAAAAAAGATGACGAAACTCAAATTCCCAACCTGAATGCTGACGACCGCCGTGTTTACGCACTAAACGATAGAGCCAGCGTTCAATGCCGCCGGTTAGGGAAAAATAGTCTGGCGAGAGCGTCAGAATACGGGTGTCATGCTCGAGGGAAGCGTAGATCCAGTCGGAAAGTATGATTTCAAGGCTTGCTGATCTGTCAATTTTTGGCTCAATTTCCTGCCAGGCATTGATCCATGTAAAGCTGGCTAGGCTATTGGCTGGGGTGCGGAGAGATGTTGTGATTTTTGTATTCTGTAGCCGGGCAAGAGAGGCTTTGAGACGACGGTAGCCTGAATAAGCCTTATCTCTGCCAATAAAGGACAGAATTTCGTAAGGCGTTGTGCGTAGTTTGGGTGAGATCGTTTGGCCAGAATTTCGCGCTCGCATAATCTTGCTGATCGCATAGATCAGAATATCGGCATCCCATACGGTCGCAATACCAAGAGGGCATGTTGGTGAAACATCTATGGAAATATTGCCTGAGCAATAGGAGATTGGTTTGATGCGGGGCGTTTTTGCAAGGCTGAAGAAGGGGTAGGACATGAGATCCTGCAGATCTCTGGGAGAGATCTTTTGTTTTTCTTGGCGCGCATGGCGCTGCATGCTCGCGCGTTCGGCGGAGAGAGATGGAAGCGCAGGCATTGGGATTATCTAGCGGCGCGACAGGGTAGAGCTTGATCGAACTGTGCGGGTTTTATGAACCGGTCGAGATTGCATCGGACCCGGATCAGACGTGCTGGTCCTGACAGTATGTTCTACCCAGTCAAAAAGGTCTTCGGGGCGGTAGTAGACACGCACGCCAAATTTCATAAAAACCGGTCCACCGCCTCTGATACGAAATTTTTCAAGCGTGCGTGAAGAAAGTTGCAGGATTCTTGCAGCCTGAGCGGTGTTTAAATATCTGTGTTTCTTTAAGAAACTCATGAGATACGCCTGTGATGATTAATCGATGCGCAGCGTAGAAGATGCTGCGTAAGGTGATCATGGCGTAGAAATTCTTTTGGGGTAGAGGACGAAAATGGGGGTCGTCATTTTCGTCCACCCTTCGTCGGCGCCTGTGTAAGCAGGTCTCGATAGTCTTGTTTCATGAAGGTTATGGCTGTTTCGACCAGCCGACGTACGCAGCCGCGCATAGAGGAAACGCGCCAAGACTCGGCTTCCTGGCGAATAGGCGAAAATAATTCTTGCGCAATTTGACGATGTGAGGCTCCAGACAAATGAGCATCTAGGGCGCGTAGAGACTGGATTAGTCTCTGTCTGCGTTGCGTATTTATGTAGATCAAGGGCGCTTTGTGCTTCATGAGCATAAGCCATAACTGTGATGTCGCTACCATTCGTGTTGTCGTATAATTATCAAACGGAATGACAGCGTGAAGCTGACGCGTTCTAAGTGCGCGAGGAGTAAGGAACATCTGGTACGTGTGGCCAGCTTTGCGCAGGAGAATGTGCTGACCATCTTTAGTGTTTCTAATGTCTGCTTGGCGCAGTAGATTTTCAGATAATGTTACATTCTTTGAAGTAATGCACACGCCTGCGTCTAGAATGACTGTATGGGCGCAGATCTCTGGATGCCAGAAAATGGATGTTTCCATTGTATTGAGCGCAGGATCCGCCAGAAAACGTAAGCCCCAGGGTTTAGCCAGGTTGACCGTATCATCCTCAGCGCTTTGGTCCGATCCGCTAAAGCATAAACGATAATCTGGATTGCGCCGCAGAAATTCCCAGGCGATTTCCTGCGGCGCTAATTCAAAGATGTAGGAATAAGATTCGGCGATACGCCAGTTGGGGTTTGACACTATCTTACCTCCTCATGGGATCTTATTGATCCAGCGGAAGCAAGTAAGAATAGCCACCAAAATTCGCGTTGCTAGTGCACGAAAAGGCATAGCTCCATGCTAAAAAAGCATGGCTCTGAATTTTTTAAGGTCGAAGCAGGCGCGTGTATCCCTGTTCAGCCATCCAGTGTGCGCGTGCGAGATGCGTTTCATAGGCGCGACGTGCGCGTTCTTCGTTATCTTCCGGATTAACCCCAAGAATAATTGTAACTGCTTCCTGCCATGGCGCCTTGTCTGCTTCGGCGTCAAGAAGGCGTAAATAAGTAATAAGATGCGCGCGATCATAATCCGTCAGCGTATCAGCTGATGGCGCGATATCTGAAACAGTCGTTTGCGAATTTTCATTGCCCATAGTATCGACCCTATCTCATCAAACGTATCAGACAAAGAGCTCAAGAAACTCCGCCCGGAAACCGGGCGGAGCGAAGTGAGCCGCTTATTCTACGGCAGCCTTCTTGTTACGTGACCAGATCAGGCTATAGTCTTCACCATTTTCATTGGCAAAAAGGTTAGCATAGACCGGGGCTACGAAGCTTGGGTCATCCAGCTTGATCGAGAGATAGTCCCGGTTGTCGGACGAGCGCTTCGACCAGGCTGCGCCAATTTCTGCTTTGCGAGAGTAGATCCGATGTGTCGGAGCGATATCGTTTGGACGATTTTCCTCAGGCACAATGCGCACATTTTTTGTCTGCACATTGAGCGTTGTGATATCACCGATCAATTCTGATCCGGACTTCTTGAAAGCGCCAATGGTAGCCATGTTCATTCTCCTTGAATTTTAAGTTTCGAACCCACGACTATCGCGGCTTCGATGGCGAACAAGAAGATGAAAACGCTCTGCGACGCATCTCAAAGAGACTGTAACATAGTGGAAGATGTTGATTAGTGACTTTCTTGATCCGCGAGGAATGGCTCTAGCCAGGGGAAGAAAGTCATTAAGAGACATTGCGTCAGAGCTGAGCGAGTATAACGTTTTTCATCTTTATTAAGACATCTCAGAGGACGCGAGTGGATGACACGATAACGACAAAGATCTCAGAGGAGTTAACAAGTGGGTCCAATTTAGCCAAAGCATTGGCACGTTGTGTTGAGATATTAGTGACTGAACACGATTTAGTAAGACAAAAAAAGCTAGTGCTTTCATCTTGATCCAAACCATCGCGCTGAAATGTTTGGGTTGCAGGCTTTCAAGAGCGGCACGCTTAAGAAACGTGAGTGTTGTCTTCGAGATTCGCGCATCGCAAAGTCATGAAAACTTGGAGCAACGGTTTCAATTACAGGCCTGTTACCACCGATCACTACAGCAAACAGAGTTCCATAAGTGATGTAAGCTTGCTTTTGTCGACATATACGACTATTGTATACATATAATTTTTATAAGGGCCGCTTTAGTTCCATGTATTAGTTTTTAGTATAGCTTGTAAGCTGTAAATTATCAGCTATTTTTGTTTTATGCCTAAATTCAATAAATATTGATGATTTAAAACAGGAAAAGCTTATTAAAAAATTGTTATTAATCTAAAAACAAAAAATAGCTTATTTTATAAAAATAGTCTATTTAAAATAAAGTATATCTTATTAAATAATGATAAGTGATCGATCTATGCAGGGTGAAGCAGGTAAGGCTTAGTATGGAATTGCGTAAGGCTAAGATATTTTTCAAGGACCTCTATGCGGGTTTGTTGGTAGAGACTGCAAGCGGCGGCTCGCGTTTTACCTACGGCCAAGAATGGAGGCAGTCTATTGCCTGTTGTTTCCCTATAGCTCGTGGTGAACATGAATGGGGGCAGGGTTTGCATCCATTCTTTCAGCATCTTGGGCCTGAGGGCTGGCTTCGCCAGAAACAGGCGCGCATAGCGCATATTGCTGAAGAGGACGATTTTGGATTGCTATTAATCCATGGCGCAGATTGCGTTGGTGCAGTGGGCGTAAGGAGCGTCGAAAAGCTTCCTGATAGTGACCTGAGTGCTAAATCACTTCTAAATTCCGGTCACACCATATCTGGTGTGCAGCGAAAGCTCTTGGTTTTCAAGGATGGCGATGACTTCTGTGGTTCAGATTCGACTGGGCCGGCTCCATACATCGCTAAATTCAATTCAGAAAGTCTCTCGACCCTTGTGCGTAATGAATATCTCAGCCTGAGCTGGGCGTCGGCTGTACTAGGTAAGAGTGAAGTGACAGAGTTTACTCTTGGAAAAGTTGCCGACCAGAAGAATGAGCAAGCGCTGATTGTTAAACGCTTCGACAGAACGTCGAAGGGTCAAAAGTTGCGTCTTGAAGACTTTGCACAAATTCTGTGTAAGCCTCGTGGACGAAATTATGAAGGTAAATATAACGCGGGCTATGAAGATGTCGCAGATGTTATAAGGGCCTATTCATGCCGTCCGGAAATCGATCTGGATAAGTTTTTTCGTCGATTGATTGTTTTTACACTGGTTGGAAACTGTGACGGGCATTTGAAAAATTTTTCATTACTTGAGACAGATGCGGGCCTTCGTCTTTCACCACTCTATGACGTCGTTAACACAGCTTATTATCCCGAACATGACCAGGGTCTCGCGCTCTCGATTGAAGGGAAGAAAGAGCTATTTTCCGCTGTGAAAAGGCCGTTACTGGAAAAATTTGGCCTTAGCATTGGTTTAAAAGCGCGCGTGATTGAACAAGTTTTTCAGGATTTACAGCGCGCCGTCTTGCGTGCTGAGAAAATTCTCATTCCGCCGCCGGGAGAGCAACCTGACGGTTTTGTTCATCACTTTGCCGAAATTGTGAGTGGCGCATGTCTACGAATTTTAGAGAAGTAAGTCCGCTCAACTGGCAGGTGCTGGTTGCTGAAGCGCTTCGTCGTCGCAAGATTGAGAAAATAACACAGCGTCAGCATGCGGCTCTAGCAGGCGTTAGTATTCCAACTATTCTTGCTTTTGATCGGTGTGAGCACACGCTCTCGCTCGCCAAGGCTTTTGCTATTTTGCGTGTTGTTGGATTGGTCGAAGAGCGTTCTGAAGACGGGGCGCAAGAACTATTTGTAAAAGAGGCTTTTGAGCGCTGGCTAAAATTGACAGCGAAGCTTCATCAAGATTCTCCAGCTCGGTTTCCTGATGGGTGGTATCGTATAGACTATGTGCTTGAAGGCGATCTCAAGCACATCTCTTTAGACAAGTTCCTTGAGATTCTTGTCCAGGCTGAGCTTCCTCTGACTGGATGGCCCGTCTTTTGGATGCCGACCCGTAAAGAATTCCTGCCGCGCGAAATTGATGGCGTTATCGAGTGTTGGTTACCACCGTCAACCGAGAGCAGTCCGCGGATATCATATGATGCCGCTCATTGTGATTTTTGGCGAGCAACACCTGAGGGTCGAATGTTTCTCATTCGTGGCTATCAGGAAGATTCTCAGGAGACTTTCGCGCCTCGTCGTATCTTCGATACGGGTCTTCCCATCTGGCGTCTGGGCGAGGCTCTCTTGCATGCTGCGCAACTTTCAAAATTGTTGAAACGTAAGGATGACAGTGAAGTCACTGTAAAATTTCGGGCGCTTTATACTGGTCTGTCGGGACGCATTTTAAAAGCATGGGCCAATCCCCTAGCTAACCTTCAGATAGAAGGCGGCGTTGCACGTGGAGACGAGGCGATGATTGCAACAGTTGTCACTGCGTCTGCAATCGAGAAAGATGTGGCCGCAGTAGTCTTGCCACTGGTTACTTCTCTCTACGAGCGTTTTGGAGTTAGTGAGCTTTCTATTGATCGTATCCGTAATGAAATCCAACTTCTCCAAAATAACCGAATAGTCCGCCGCGATTGATAAAATATCTGACTGAATATTCTTTTTCGTGAGCACACTGTCTCAGTCTGCTACGTGGCTCTATAGTTACTCACAGTAGTCAATCGCAAGAATTATGAGGGCTAACAGTTCATGTTCGTGAGCCATCATTCTTTACGCGTGCAAAAAGAGGTTACAGGCTAAACGCAACAGTTGTGTTGACTTTTGGCGCACAACACTTATGTTGACTTGATGAATAGCGGCCAAGCTAAGCGCTTCCTTGCCAAAAAGGGAGCCACGTTCTCTCCCGGAAAGGGCGATCACCTGATCGTTACATTGAACGGCAGGCGCTCCGTTTTGCACAGCATGGCGGATCGAAGGAGATCGGCAAAGGGCTCTGGCAGGCGATATTGAAGCAACTCGACATTAAGGAGTGATCCGATGCGTTATGCCGTAAAATTGGCTCATGATGATAACGGGACCATCCTTGTGACTGTTCCCGATCTTCCAGAAGCGATCACATTTGGCGATGATCGGGAAGATGCCTTAGCGCGTGCCGCAGACGCTATCGAAACAGCCATAATGGGCATGATAGCTGCGCGAGAGAATATTCCCCCTCCTAAGGCAAAAGGAAGGGAATATATCGCGCTTCCCGCTTTAACCTGCGCCAAGATCGAGCTTTATAACGCCATGCGAAAAAGCAAGATCGGAAAGGCGGCGCTGGCAAAGCGACTTGGCGTTGCGCTTCCCCAGATTGATCGCCTTCTAGACCTTCGCCATCAGTCAAGGCTCGATGCCTTGGAGCGTGCGTTAGACGCGCTTGGTAGGTCCTTAACGATTGTTGTTAAATCAGCGGCGTGATGGGTGATTTGAGCATCTGCCCGAGGCCTAAAATAACCGCCTAATGTAGACCTGCGTTCTGGAAACATTTGTATTTTAGGCGTCGGAACATTGAAAGTGATTAAGTCTTTCCCGGCATAGTTAGCGATGCCGCCATCGGTAGCTTTCCAAATCACTGGAAGGAGCTTTTAAGAAATCAAAGCTCTGAGATGTAAATCCGCACTTTTTACGGCATAGTTTTGCAAGCATCGCCAATGATCTTGGATAAACAGAAGTTACGATTGCTGCGTTGATGGGCCATTCTAAAGGCTCGGTCACAAGTAAATACATTCGTACCATGGATACGGATCATGTTATGGCTATGGATAATATAGCAGGCTATTTTCAAGGTCGCATGGAAGGGATTAAATTTTTTTATATGATTTAGTTTGATCGCGAGATCAAGGCTAGACTAATCAACTAGAAACATGCCTGATAAATTGTGTCTTGTGTGCTTTTGATCGTTGTTAGTGATAGATCACGTCAGAAAAGAGTGGCTGTTTCATTAGTCGGCGTCGATATCGCATGCAGTCTTGAATAACCACGTTAATTTCATGTTGAAGCGCTACAACAAGTTGTTGAACATTTTTTGCCGTCATTAACAGCTCATTGTCAGAGGCGGCAGCTTTGCTATTATCTTCCATTAAGGCATGGAGGCCTCCTAGGATGGCGCGGATATCGTCAACCCGATTGAGTGCGTCATGAGCTTTTTTGGGTAGATCAACACTTTGCTGGCCATTAAAGAGACCATTGACAAATCCCTCAGCCTCGCGCTGGCGTAGCAATGCTTGGCTAGAAAGCCCAAGGCGTGTCGCCTCAATAGGCGAGTTGATCAGACGGAAAGGATCATTGCGCTTTTGATGACGTGTCAGCGAATTCCAAAAACTATTTATTAAAACATCAAGCAGCTCGTTCAAATCATCAAGAGAGTCACATTGAGGAAGCTCTCCACTCCAAATATTTTTTATTGTAGCGATTGGCGAACCATCTCGATGCGGCGTTACAATGTTGCCCATGAAATAGGCGCGCAGGACATAGTAAGGCACTGGGCATTTATATTTGTGCAGCTGATCAAGAACTCTTTTCTCATCTACAGGAGGTATTTTATTACGCATGGTTTTCGTATCCGCAAGACAGTTTGATTTATAAAGTATAACTTAATTTAGGAGATATTTGCCAGAATAATATTTCGACAATGACTGACGTATGTCATTCAGTAGTTGATCCAGAGAATTTTTCAGTCGAAGTAACAAACGCGCGGATAGCAAAAAAACGTGGTCTCGATTCCAGTCTTTATGAAATACCCATTTATGCTGGCTGGTTATTGGTGATTTTCATTTTGAACTAATGGATTGAGGTGGAATGGACGATGTGCGGAGTGGTTGGCGATGGCCTGGCTTCCAAATGTATCTGTGCAGACGACAAATCGTTTAGACAGCCAGAAGTTGAATGCGCCCGTAATCTGAACGCATGATTTATGCTGCTTAAAGCAATTGTATCTCTTAAAGACAAGGTTAACTGACTACTTCGTAAGGTCAGTTAGCAGGCCACCTGTGAGTCTGTGGCTCAATTCTTTGCATTAACGTTTCAAGTCTCGGTAGAAATTTTCATGTGAGCCCAAGGCTTCAAGATAAATAAGTCGGATGTCATCGTCACGTGTGTAGCCCAGAAGATATAGCTGGCCAGAGCATTTGAATTTATATACCCAGAGTTTAGATAGGTCGCCCTTCTTTTTCTCGCCAATGCTCGGATTTTTCGTGATTTCTATGATTGCGGCGTTGATGTCGACGATGATGTTGGCGTGTAATTTTTTATAGGCTCGGGCGAACCGCCGGGTTTGCCGAACTTCCCAACTCATTTTTTTGCAACAGAACGCGGCACGAAGGGGAGGCTATCCTCTCTCGGCTCCACCATGCTCATTAGCGTCTCTGCAATGAACGAGGCTGGGAGGTCTGGATTATCCAACGCCGCCCGTCCAACTTTAGCCCAAAATTCTAATTGCCCCTGGACGGTGCGAAACTCTGCCTTTGCCGCATCGCGAGCGGCGTGGACGAGGTCTTCGTCGATGCGGACGGATGCCGTTCCCATGGCGAGGGGCTCCTGATTTCAAATTACCACAAATGTAGTAGTTAGTTTTTATTCTGTCAAGTTCTGGTCATTATCTCTGGATTTTTATAATTCGGACTAACGCTTGACGTTTTGTGTGAAGAACATGTTGAAATTCAGGAGAAAAATTCAACGAACTCACTAAGGTTTCCATACTTTTCCATAAGTCTTTCTTTGGTTGGCGGCCGTAATACAAGAAGTTTTTACTTTCTGAATAGAGCGATCGAATGCTTCAACGATTCCGACCAATCTCCAGGTCTGGAACGCCAGTATCGCGCTTGCTCAGAACCAGATCTTTACCTCGACCTATCCTACCGGCTGAGCGTCAATCAAGATAAGAAACCAGTGCATCAATTAGGATGAGAGCGCATCAAAAAGGGTTCTACCGACGATTTAAAGGGATGGGTTACCAACTTTTGAATGCTTGAGTTTTGATATTATTAATGCACAACGGTATCATTGATAGCTCTTAAGTAATGTATACCAAATGGCAAACGTAAATGTAAGAAATCTGCCCGATGAGCTGTGCCGCGCGGGTTTTTGCTAGGGTAGCCGATTACCGCCGATTGTACGATATCATACTGTTTTTAATAAATTTACTTGAATTGCGACAAGATATTTGTGCAAGGGAAATATACCTTCAGATGAAGCTTCTTTTTTCATACACCGTGAAGATTTTCGTACCGTCCCAAACGTAGCATAGATGGCGCTCTTGCCGACAATTAGATAGTAGGCGTGGGCGGAATACGGCTGCGCATTCTCCTCCTTCATCTTCGATAACTCTGGAATTATATGCGCTGATAGCGTATATGGATGGTCATGGATTTCGAGTGGGATGCCGACAAGAGCGACTGGAACCTGCGCGAGCGGGGTTATGGGTTCGATTTTGCGGCCCTCATTTTCGAAGGCTCTCCAATTGAGTGGCAAGATACTCGCAAAGACTATGGTGAAACGAGAATTGTTGCGATTGGCGAGGTTGGCGAAGTTGTTTTGACGGTTGTTTATACCGACAGAAGCGATGTTCGCCGGATCATTGCCTCTTGGCCATCTAGTGATAAGGAGCGGGAAAAATGGCGACTGTCAAAAAATCCTTAGCCCAAATTAAAGAGGCCGAGGTCCAAGTGGATATGGAGAAAATCAGGGCCACGACCGAAACCGATATTCGGCGATACATGGCCGAGGATGGCTACGATCCAGACGCTGACATGGAATTCAAGCCGAACTTGGTGGCGCAGGCGCGACAAGCGCTTGGTATGACGCAGCAGCAGATGGCTGATCTGACAAAGATTCCGATCGCGACACTACGCAACTGGGAACAAAATCGCACACACCCGGATGCGACGGCGACAGCGTTTTTTCTATTGCTAAAAAAAATTCCTAAGCAGGCGAAAGAAGCGCTTAGCGATAAGGCCGCTTGAACTTGGTGCCTCTGTTCTTGGCATACCCGGTCAGATCAATCGGCGCGCCGGCCGCGTCACGATAGACGAAGGGGAAAATTCAGTCGTCGTCGACGACAAGGCTAATGGGTACGGGCTCGGTCATTCAGCGTCCCCATCAGAACACGCCGGCATCCAGCATCGCGTCTTTTTGGTTCCCTGCATGACCCTCGACCATCAAATTGCGATAAACCCATTGATGTGCGACGGTTTAGTTGGCGCTGTTAACGAAAGGTCCAGGGAGAAAGATCATGCTTTCCGACGCCGAAGAAACAATGGTTAGGCTCTTTCAAAAACACGTCGGGGCTGAACTCGAGGGAGATCTCGACACAACAATGGCGACGATGTGTGATGATCCGCATCTCATAAATTTGCCAACGTCGATGGGCGGGTTCGGTCAGGAAGGTGTCCGCAGTTTCTACGCAAACCATCTGGTTGGGAAATTCTTCCCGCCGGATGTCAAAATGACGTCTGTCTCGCAGACCATTGGCAGAAGTCAGATTGTCGATGAGTTGATCATCTCTTTTACCCATACCCATGTCATTGACTGGATGCTGCCTGGTGTCGCGCCGACCGGTAAACGAGTCGAAGCAGCTTTCGCTGTTATCGTCGGAGTTAAGGATGGCAAGGTCTCCCATGAACATGTCTACTGGGATCAGGCGAGCGTTCTTGTTCAGATCGGGCTCCTTGATGCGGAGGGACTACCTGTTGTTGGCGCTGAAAATGCAAAGAAGATCCTTGCAATGAGCGAAGTGTCCTGAAGACAGAACGCCTCAAATCATGAAGACCTGTATCAGACCGCAGGTTTCTCTTTTGCCTCTGCAGTGATCGGCCCGGGGTGGATAGGCACGGCAAGTAGAAACTGCTCTGATCTACAGCGCTCCACCGGCGTCGGCGTTCTCTGCCGGAGATAATCGTCATCGTCGCCATGCTGTGCAGATAGCTCCGTGCTTAAAGACAGTTTAGCTGCACAGATCACCAAGACCGGCAGTCCGGAACGTCGTGCAACCAATTCGAATACGAAATCGGCATTAATCCAGTCGGGACACTCTCAAAGTGAAACCCGCGTCGTTCGTTGCCTGACGAGGACATAAGAGCGCGCCGGGGTTACTAACTTTGGAATGCTTGTTTTTTTGATATCATTTATATATAATGGTCTCATTGATAGCTCTTAAGTGATGTATACCAAATGGCAAACGTAAATGTGAGAAATCTCCCCGATGAGGTGCATCGAGCCCTACGCATCCAAGCTGCCCAGAATGGTCGCAGCACCGAGGCTGAAATCCGCTCCATCTTGGAGCGAGCAATGAAGCCCGAGGGTCGGGTAAAACTGGGCTCATTCCTGGCCTCTATCGCCCGTGAGGCTGGCGGCTTAACAGATGAAGAATACGCTTTGTTTGAGAGCCTGCGGAACAAGTCTCCGGCTCGTGCGGTCAGCTTTGAATGATCCTGCTCGATACCAACGTGATTTCGGAGACGCAGCGCCTGGAGCCTGATGCCCGCGTCCTTGACTGGCTTGACGCGCAAGCGCTGGAAACGCTCTACCTGTCCACGATCACGGTAGCCGAGCTGCGTGCGGGTATCGCTCTGTTGCCCGTCGGAAAGCGCCGGGCAAGCCTGGATGAAAATTTGGAAAAACGCCTCCTGCCCATGTTCGCCAATCGAGTGCTGGCCTTCGATATGGCTTGCACGAAGGCTTATGCCGAGTTACTCGCCAAGTCCCGCGATGCCGGCTTGGCGGTTGAAGCGGCTGACGCCTTCATTGGGGCCGTTGCCCTTGCCAACGGATTCACTGTCGCCACCCGCGACACCAGTCCTTTTGAGGCCGCTGGGCTGATCATCCTCAATCCATGGGACGTGGCTCAATGATAATAGCTTTCAGCAAAAGCCATGCTGAGGGAGTCCGATGGCGCCAAACTCTGGCGCCCAGTCACCCATAATTCCAAGATCATCTCGCCCACCATAACTATTGGGTCAAAACATTTTCGAGAGAATCTGCGATGTTGAAGGCATCCATCCAACCGCAGAAATAGGTTGCGACCTAGCACAGATTTGCAAAAGACCTTATGGCATCGAGGCGGAGCGTCGGTTTCCTATTTTGTAATATGGCCATAGAACTTAGTCGTACCTAAAGAGAAACTAATTGATAATTGACCCGAGCGTCTGTTTTTACCGACGGGCCAAACCGCCATTTTTTATACACGCGATGTCAATGGATGGGACAAATTGTACAAGATGGCGATTTAAAAGTGTATTAGTCCGATTAAGAGAGAAAAGGGCCCTGTATGAAGAGAGGCGGTTCGACTCAATACAGATTGACGGACGGGAGATTAGATCAGTATTTTATAATCTTTATGAGACGAATGGCCGTGGGTTGGATTTAGATGAATCGCTCTAATCAGAGTTTGCATCTTTTTGTTTGAGAGATTTTGTAATTATGGATCCAATCTGATCTGCAGCTTGGTGAACGGGGGACGCAGCTAGGTGGGCGTAACGCGCTGTTGTGGTCGGATTTGAGTGCCCGAGAAGCGCCCCAATAACTGTAAGACTAAACCCGCCGCTTGCACCAACACTCGCAAAGCTATGTCTTAGATCATGTAGCCGCAATTCTGATAATCCTGCAGCTTTACAGATATTCATCCATGGTTTGCGTATGGTCTTGATCGGTTGCTTAGGATCTTTTCCTGGGAACACGAAAACATCTTTTGTATCGTGAGTAATACTTTTGAGAACATCTATCGCCTGCTCAGAAAGATATACAATTTTTCTACCTGTTTTGCTGTCGGGCAGAAGCAGCATTCGTCGTTCGAAATCAACGTGAGACCACTTAAGATCCAAAATTTCGCCAAGACGACAGCCTGTCAGCAATAATAATGTTATTGCATCAATAACTTTTCTGTTTTCAGAGCGCGGACCAATTTTTATTTGACCGCCAGGTTTTCTTCTTCCGAGAATTTTTGTTTTTGCTTCAGAGTCAACTATCAGCTGACCCTTTCTTGCGGCGTCTAGCGCCTTACCTAATCGAGAGAGTTCTTCAGTTGATAAAAATCGTTCAATCTTATTTTCTTTGAATTTTTTTATTCCCTTGCATGGGTTTGCCCCAGCGGGTCGATAATGCCAGTCCTCCGCAAGCGCTAACATTTTTGACATAAGAGCGAAGACGCGGTTTGCTACGATTTCACCTCCAGTGACAATTCTTTTTCCTTGTTTAATTGTTTTTTCTTCGCGTGCCGTCTTTCCAGCAGCCACTTCATGCATAAGACGAGAGATATCCTGACGCTCAATCTCGGCTACAAGCAATTTTCCGATGAGTGGGATGATATGATTATCAAGATTACGTTTATCTTGAGCGTAACCCGATGGTTTTTTATGCGGGCGCGCATATTCTTCTAGATAGCGTTTTCCAAGGACAGCGATAGTTTCTGATCCTTGATCCTTGTCTTCCTTTTGTGATGGATCTTGGTTTGTCGCGATGAGTCCTCGAAGCCGTCTGGCCTCATTGCGAGCCTGCTCAGCGGTAAACTCAAAGCCGTGCCGTCCGATCGTAATGCGGCGCTCTCGTTTGTTGATGGAATATTGCAAGATGTATGAGCGCGCGCCTTTAGGCGTAACCTTGACGCCAAAACCGGGAATTTCGATGTCCCAGAGAAAAATATCCTTGTCCGCTGGCAGTATGGCCTCGACAGCGCGTTTGGTGATTTTTTCCCGCATGGGTAAGGCGCTCCATTCGTCTGCAGCAGGAGCAGATCTTAGCTGCGGGGGGGCTAAAAAGTAAGACCTCAGTAAGGCTCTAGTAAGATCCCAGTAAGACCAAGTATGGAAATCGGGGCGTTTTGGAGCGTTTTGGGGCGTAGCGGGGCGTAGATGCGGAGACGCGATTTTCTCGGCAAATCATTGTATTTTAAATAATTTTTTGAGAATTTTGTGGTGCCCAGGGGCGGGATCGAACCACC
>SXGU01005433.1_pt1 | contig 20073 bp, 16 predicted proteins | sample 3174531 | NCBI WGS metagenome assembly SXGU01 (sample SAMN11356863, study PRJNA531348) | freshwater metagenome | isolation source: freshwater sample F1-140 | place: China: Fuxian Lake, Yuxi | collected 2017-12-25 | reverse complement strand
GTCAAGGTCGGGGGTGGACTTGCCGGACACAACGGATTGCGTTCCATCACCCAACACCTGTCGTCCCAGGACTTCGTGCGTGTGCGAATCGGTGTCGGCAAACCGCCGAGCAAGGAACGTGGCGGCGACCACGTCCTGGGTCGAATCCCCGCCGCCGAACGGAATCTGCTCGATGTTGCGGTTCAGCGGGCATCCGATGCGGTCGAACTGATCCTGAAACACGGTGCAGACACCGCGATGCAGCAGACCAACGCCGAATAGTCGGCCCAAGACGTCGTGAAGCACCAGTCGCCGCTCTACGCGCTCGCCGAAATCGCCGCGAGTCACGGTCGCTCCGTGGGAATCGGATTACCGAACGGCGCGGTCGTCGCGTGGGCCGACCAGATCCGACCGATCATGTTGGCCGCCTTGGCACGAACTCGACCCAAGGATCTGCTGGTGGTGGCGACGCCGACGACGTCGCAGGCACAGGTGTTGTACGACGACCTGCGCATGTTCAGTGATTCCGATGTGTCGCTTCTTCCTGCGTGGGAGACCTTGCCGTTCGAACGGGTGAGCCCGGGCATCGAGACGATGGGCGAACGAATGAGGTTGCTGGCACGAATCCGCGGTGTCGATGGAACCAGCGACGGTTCGCCGGGCATCATCGTTGCGTCGATCCGTGCGCTATTGCAACGACTCAGTCCGACGGCGCTCACGTTTCAACCGTTGGTGATCGCACGCGGGGACACGATCGAACTCGACTCGGTCGCCGCAACACTCGTCGACTGGGGATACGCACGCGAACAACTCGTAGAACACCGCGGTGAATTCGCTCGCCGCGGTGCAATTTTCGACGTGTTCAATTCCACCGACGATGCTCCGATTCGGCTGGAGTTGTGGGGCGACGAAATCGAACGAATCAGCCGATTCTCCGTTGCAGACCAACGAAGCACCGAGGAACTGAATGCGGTCGTGCTGTATCCCGCCCGCGAATTGGTCATCGACGACGACATCGTGCGACGCGCCGAGCGACTCGCCGCGAGCGAGCCGTGGGGCCGTGAACAGTGGGAACGTATCGCCCAGCGAGACGAGTTCGACGGCATGGAGAACTGGTTGGCGTGGTTGGTCGACGACGACTCGACACTGCTCGATGTATTGCCGGAGCGGTCCGGTCTCGTGGTGTGCGATCCGGCGTACCTCCGCTCGCGAGCGAACGAACTGGCGCGAGAGGAACTTGCGGTCGCAGAAGCGCTCGCATCCACCTGGAGTTTCCCCCTGAGTCCCGACATGCCTCGACTGCATCTCGACGTCGACACGATGCTGTCGCGAACCGCGACTCCCCTGGTGCTGTCGATTGCGTCGCCGGGACTGGGCGATCCCACCGAGGGAGCCGTCAACGTGGTGGCGGGTCGCTGGGGTTCGCCCGCAACCACGACGGAACGACTGGCGGAGCGCCTGCGTGACCAATTGAAGCTCGACTACCGCGTGGTCTTGGCATACGACAGCGTCGAGTCGGCAAATCGCGTACGCCACGAACTGTCGTCCCATGGCGTGCCTGTCGTGGTCGGGGACGTCGTCCACGGCGACGACCCACCCGATGTCGTCACGGTGGTCATTGGGGCACTGCACGACGGTTTCGTACTGCCCACCGCCCACGTCATGGTGGCCACCGAAGCCGAGATCACCGGGCGTCGCGTAACCCGCCGTCGACGTGCACGACGACGAGGCACCTCGACGATGTTCGAGGATCTGAAGGCTGGTGACCACATCGTGCACGACGTGCACGGCATCGGAGTGTTCGAAGGGATGGCACGTCGCAAGCTCGACGGAGTCGAACGCGACTTCCTCCAACTGCGCTACGCGGACGGCAACCTCTTCGTCCTCAGCGATCAGATCGACTTCGTTCGCCAATACGTGGGTGGCGATGCTCCTCCCCTCAATCGCATGGGTGGCGCCGACTTCGCGCGCACCAAGCAACGCGTCCGCAACGAACTGCGGGTCATCGCCCAGGAGCTCGTCGTGTTGTACCAGCGGCGATTGCACACCACCGGACACGCCTTTGCGCCGGATACTCCGTGGCAGGCCGAGATGGAGGCCGCTTTCCCCTACGTGGAGACACCCGACCAGTTGGAGGCGATCGGTGCCGTGAAGAGCGACATGGAACGCGCAAGTCCGATGGATCGTTTGGTGTGCGGCGACGTGGGATTCGGAAAGACGGAGGTGGCGATTCGAGCGGCATTCAAGTGCGTTCAGGACGGCAAGCAGGCTGCAGTACTCGTCCCGACGACGTTGTTGGCATCACAACACATGGGGACGTTTTCGGAACGATTCAAGCCCTACCCGATCAAAGTCGAGATGTTGTCCCGGTTCGTCCCTCCCGCCAAGGCCAAACGGATCGTCGCAGGCTTGGCGACTGGTGAAGTCGACATCGTCATCGGCACCCACCGGTTGTTGCAGGAGCACATTCGTTTCAAGAACCTCGGGCTCCTGGTGGTGGATGAAGAACAGCGATTCGGAGTGCAACACAAGGAGTCCATCAAGATGTTGCGCACCAACGTGGACGTCCTCACGCTCTCGGCGACCCCGATTCCACGGACCCTGGAGATGAGCCTGGTTGGAATTCGCGACATGTCGCTACTCAATACCCCGCCCGCCGACCGACAACCGATCCGTACCTACGTCACCGCGTACGACAACCGAGTCGCAGCCGAGGCGATACGTCGTGAGTTGTTGCGCGAAGGCCAGGTGTTCTGGGTGCACAACCGAGTGGAAACCATCGAAGAACGCGCCGAGGAGTTGCGCCGACTCGTTCCGGAAGCCCGAATCACCTTCGCCCACGGTCAGATGGATGAGACGTTGCTCGAGCGAACCGTCATCGATTTTTGGAACGGCAAGTTCGACGTTCTCGTGTGCACCACCATCATCGAGAGCGGCATCGACATGCCGGCGGTCAACACCCTGGTGGTGGAAGACGCTCAACGCCTGGGTCTCGGCCAGTTACACCAACTGCGCGGTCGCGTCGGACGCGCAGGCCAACAGGCGTACGCGTTCCTCTTCCATCCGCGAGATCAGGTGCTGACGGAAATCGCATACGAACGCTTGAAGACGATTGGCGAGGCCACGGACCTCGGCAGCGGATACAAGATTGCCCGACGCGATCTGGAACTACGCGGGGCGGGAAGTCTGCTCGGTGAACAGCAGAGTGGGCGAATCACCGCCGTCGGTTACGACCTCTACTGCCAGATGGTGAGCGAAGCAGTGGCGGACATGAAGGGCGAGACACCCGCAACTCCGCTCGAGCTGAAGATCGACATGGTGGTCGATGCATTCCTGCCGCACGACTACGTGGATTCGGAGGAATTGCGGCTCGATGCCTATCGCAAACTTGCATTCGTCACCGACGATGCGGACCTCGTTGCCTTGCGGGAGGAGTGGATCGATCGATTCGGGCCGTTACCCGCCCAAGCAGAGGCGTTGCTTCGGATCGGGAATCTCCGCGTCGCGTGCCACCGCGCCGGTTTGACGCGCGTAGTGGTACAGGACGCCAACGTGCGTTTGTTCCCCGTTCGCTTCGACAAGGGAAACGAGCGTCGTCTCGACGGCGTTGCAACGAGGAGTAGTTACGATCGCGACGCGCTCACGCTCCGGATGACGGTGCCGACTGATGAGAGTGCGGTCGATTTCCTGCTGCGCGTCGTACCACTGGTCTTCGCCGACAACTAGGGTGAAGCGGTGCCCCGCCGACTGATTTCGATCGTCGTTGCCACGATGGCACTCGGGGCCTGTGCCTCCACCGACGACGCCGCCACGATCAACGGAGCGGGCATCCGAACCGCCGACCTCGAGCAGACGGTCACCGACTTCGCGGCCGTCGGAGAGGCTCAAATCGTCAACGGTGTTGCCGATGCCGAGACCGTGCGCAGCCTGTTGACGTCCCTCATTCGCGCCGAGGCAACCAACCAGGTGCTCGTCCAAGCCGGTGAGACCGTGACCGATGCCGATCTCGCAGCGGTACGCGATCAACTCAATGAACAGGGAGTCGAAGGCGTTCCCGACACGTTGCGGGATCTCATCGTGCGATTGAATGCCGCAATGGCCGTCTTGGCACGGGTGAAGTCACCCAGCCCGCAGGACATCGCCGAGCGCTACAACGAAAATCCGAAGTCGCTGGGCATGCTGTGCGTGAGTCACTTGGTGGTGGAGGACGAGGCGACCGCAACCGCCGCACGTGCGGCCCTGGGTGATGCTCCGACCGATGACGAATTCGCCGCCATCGCGGGTGAGTACTCGACCGAACCGAACGCGAAGGAGTCCGGCGGAGCCCTCACCGGTCAAAACGGTGACTGCATCGGAATCAACGAATGGCAGGCGGGCTTCGATCGAGATTTCGTGGCTGGTGCCCTCGCCGCCCGAACCGGAGTGCCGACCAAGCCGGTGAAAACCTCGTTCGGTTGGCATGTCATCTTCATTCGCCCCTTCACCGCGGTATCCGAGAGCGTGTCGGCGAATCTTGCCGAGACTCCGGGCGAGTTCCTGCTTCTTGGCACGCTGGCCGACGCAACGATCACCGTGGCGTCGCGCTACGGCCGTTGGGACCCGCTGGCGGGCAGCGTCGTTGCCCCGTAACGGTCCGTGAATCGTCCGATCGTCACCGTCGTCGGACTCGGTCCGGGTTCGATCGGTCTGGTCACGAAGGAGACCACCGACGCAATCGCCGGTGCGACCACTCGTTTCGTGCGAACGACCCGACATCCCAGCGCATCATTGATTCCGGGCGCGGTGTCGTTCGATGACGAGTACGAACGCCACGACACTTTCGCCGCGGTGTATGCCGCCATTGCGCATCGTGTCGCGGAGGCTGCACATCGTGAAGGTTCGGTCCTCTACGCAGTGCCGGGATCGCCGGGAGTATTGGAGGACGGCGTTCGATTGCTCGTCGCCGACGAACGGTTGGATGTGCGGATCCTTCCTGCCGTGAGTTTTCTCGACCTGGCTTGGCTTCGACTCGGGTTGGATCCGGTGAACGCAGGTGTGCAACTCGTCGACGCACACCACTTTGCGCAGGCGACGACGAACAGCGCGGGTCCATTCCTCGTGGCGCAGTGTCACGCCGATTGGGTGCTCTCGGACGTCAAACTCGCATTCGACGCCGCCCGCGGCGACGAGCCGGTCGTCGTGTTGCATCACCTCGGGCTCCCCGATGAGCGGGTCGTGAGTGCGACATGGGCCGAACTCGACCGCCTCGAACGCGCGCACGGCCTCGTCGTCGACCATCTCACATCGTTGTACGTTCCCCGTCTCGGTGAACCGATTGCCGGAGAAATGGCGCGACTCCATGCTCTTGCTCGTACCCTTCGCGAGAAATGTCCGTGGGACCGCGAGCAAACCCACGCCTCGCTCGTTCGGTACCTCATCGAGGAGACATACGAAGTCGTCGACGCATTGAACGCACTCGACATCGACGATCCGTCAACCGACGAGGCACTGATCGAGGAGCTCGGCGATCTGTTGTACCAAATCGAGTTCCACACCACCATCGCCGAACAGCAGGGCAGGTTCAGCCTCGCCGATGTTGCACGCAGCACGCACGACAAGTTGGTCCGACGCCATCCGCACGTGTTCGGGTCGGCCAACGCCGAAACGGCCGGGGACGTCGTGACGACCTGGGACGAAATCAAGCGCAGGGAACGGGAGGCAAAGGGTGAATCCACCGATGGGTCGGACACCTTCTTTGCCGGTGTATCACGCGCGGCTCCGTCGTTGTCGCTCGCACAAAAATTGCAGAAACGAGCCGCCGAAGTGGGATTCGATTGGCCCGACGTGGAGGGTGCGACGCGGAAACTGGAGGAGGAACTCGCCGAGCTCCATCGTGCAGCGGTGAGCGGAGATCCTGCCGCCACCCGCATGGAGTTGGGCGACGTGCTCTTCAGCGTGGTGAACGTTGCCCGCAAACTCGGGCTCGACGCGGAAACGGCGTTGCGCGAGGCAGCGGACAAGTTCGTCGCACGTTTCTCACGAGTTCAGCTGTTGGCAACCATGAGAGGGACGGATCTCACGACGTGCGATCTCGCACAACTCGACGAACTGTGGGACGAGGCCAAACGTCAACTGGACAACAACTAACCTGAGCGAGTCATGAAGATCGTCCAGGTCCTGGGTCGCGAGGTGCTCGATTCGCGCGGCAATCCCACCGTCGAGGTCGACGTACACCTCGACAACGGCGCCATCGGGTCGGCGATCGTTCCGTCCGGCGCATCGACCGGCGAACACGAAGCCGTCGAGCTACGCGACGGCGGCAAGCGCTACGCCGGAAAAGGCGTCACCAAGGCGGTGGCCCATGTGAACGGTGAACTGCGCAGGGCACTCGTCGGTCGAGATTCCGCGGACCAATCCGGCGCCGACGCAGCGATGATCGGGCTCGACGGCACGACGAACAAGGCGAGACTCGGAGCCAACGCCGTACTCGGAGCCAGCCTGGCACTCGCACACGCCCACGCCCACGCCACGGCGATACCCCTCTATGCATCGGTCGGTGGCTCTGATGCCACGGTGTTGCCCGTGCCGATGATGAACGTCCTCAATGGTGGAGCACACGCCGACAACAACGTCGACCTCCAAGAATTCATGGTCATGCCCATCGGTGCAGGTTCGTACGGCGAGGCACTGCGTTGGGGGGTGGAGACCTACCACTCGTTGAAGAGCGTGCTGCGGGAACGGGGACTCAGCACCGCGGTGGGCGACGAAGGTGGATTCGCACCCGACCTTTCCAGCAACGAGGAGGCAATCGTGGTACTCCTGCAAGCCGTCGAGCGTGCGGGTTTCGTTGCCGGCAAGGACATCGCCATCGCACTCGATCCAGCGATGAGTGAGTTGTACAAGAACGGTTCCTACCACCTGGAAGGCGAGGGAAAGACGCTCACCTCCACGCAACTGTGTGCGTGGTGGGCGGCGCTCATGGACCGCTACCCCATCATCTCGATCGAGGACGGCATGGCCGAGAACGACTGGGAAGGATGGGCCGAGCTCACGGTCACGCTCGGCAAGAAGGTGCAGTTGGTGGGAGACGATCTCTTCGTCACCAACACCGAGCGGTTGCAGCGCGGCATCGACGAGAAGGTCGCCAACAGCGTGCTGGTGAAGGTGAACCAAATCGGCACGTTGACGGAAACCCTCGCCACCATCGCGCTCGCCCGCGCCCACGGTTACACCAGCGTGATGAGCCACCGCAGCGGCGAAACCGAGGACTCCACCAGCGCCGACCGAGCCGTGGCCACCAATTGCGGTCAGATCAAGACCGGTGCACCGGCCCGCAGCGACCGCGTGGCGAAGTACAACCGACTCTTGCGAATCGAGGAGGCCCTCGGTTCGCGCGCCTCGTTTCCCGGTCGACGGGCATTGAATCCCTAGGGTTCGGGCCTCCACCGACATCCACCAAGCGACCGTCACAATGGAGGGGTGAACTTTCCGCTGGTCGTCGCGAATCGGCTTCGACCGTTCACGATGCCACTCGTCCTCGTCGGCGTCGCCGCGCTCGTCGTCACGTTCTTCGTGGTGCCCATCCGCACGTGGGTGAGCCAACGCGATCTGCTGGACTCGCGTTCGGCGCAGTACGGCGTGTACGAAGAGGTCAACGATGCACTCCAGGACGAGGTGGACGCCCTGACCGCCCCCGAAGGCGTGCGGCAGGCAGTGCGCTCGCAACTCGGGTACCTCCTTCCCAACGAACGACGCATTCCCCTGCTTGCCCAGCCGACGGCGCCAATCACCCTGCCGGCACGCTGGCCGTACACCCTTGTTGCCGACATCGTCAATTTGCGTGAAACGCAGTTCAGCGGCGCCGAAGCCGGGAATCTCGACACGTACAATCCACTCCTGCCGTAGACGCGTCGCAACGAGTACTGCCTAGTCATTCGGCGCCTCGCGACATGCACGGTGGGTCTCTTCGGTGCGCACTGCACTAACTTTGCGGAATGGCTGGAAGCATTCTCGGCAACCGCGTGTTGCGCAAGGAAGACCCGAAGTTCCTCACCACGGGCGGGGTGTACGTCGATGACATGCAGAACGAACCCCATCTCACGGGTGCCGCGCACGTCACCTTCGTGCGATCCCAATTGGCACACGCCGTCATCAACGGCATCGACATCAGCGCGGCTCTCGAAGCCCCCGGTGTCATTGCGGTACACACTGCTGCCTCGTTGAATCTCGCTCCGGAAGCGTCGTCGTACAACCCGGGCGTGGCGCGAACCCTGCTCGCGAGCGATCGCGTGCGCTACGTGGGTGAACCGGTTGCCGTCATCGTCACCGAACAGGCCAACCAGGGTGAGGATGCGGCCGACCTCGTCGTCATCGACTACGAACCGCTGGAAGTCCTGGTCGACCTCGAGCAGGCGATGAACTCATCGACGCTCATCTATCCCGCCGCTGGAAGCAACGTTGCCGTCGACTCCACCGTGTGGGGAATGCCCGACGTCACCGGCGACGACTTCTTCGCCGAGTGCGATGTCGTGGTGAAAGGGCGCTTCGTCAATCAACGTGTTGCGCCATGTCCGCTCGAGGTTCGCGGCTCGGCGGTGGCGTGGGTGGGTGGTCGGCTGTACCAGTGGATCTCCACCCAGCACGCACAAGGCGTACGGGATCAAATCAACAAGAGCGACGCCACCAGCAACGTGCGCGTGATGACGCCCGACGTCGGCGGTGGATTCGGTGCCAAGATCTCCGCGTATCCCGAAGAGATCGTCCTCGGACGAGTTGCGCAGGCCGTCGGACGTCCGTTGCGTTGGCGTGAAACACGCAGCGAGTCGATGCTCGCGCTCGGCCACGGTCGCGCACAACTGCAGTACGTCACCATCGGCGGCACGCGGGACGGCAAGGTCCTCGCCTACCGACTGGAGGCCATCCAAGATTCGGGGGCGTTCGTCGACGTCGGCGCGGTGCTCGCCCCGGCGTGTACGCGACCGATGAGTAGCGGCGTGTACGCGATTCCCAAGATCGAGTGCCGCACCAAGTCGGTGGTCACCAACACCACACCGATCGTGGCGTACCGAGGCGCGGGACGTCCCGAAGCCACCGCAGCAGTCGAACGAGCCATCGACATGTTCGCCGCAGAGATCGGCATGGACGCCGCCGAAGTTCGGCGCCGAAACCTCATTCCGAAGTTCATGCAACCGCACTCGACGGCCATCGGCCAGGAGTACGACGTCGGCGACTACGAGCTCGCACTCGACAAGGTCCTTGCTGCTTCCGACTACGCAAAGCTGCGCATCGAACAGGCGGTGCGACGCAAACGCGGTGACCGAATCCAGCTCGGCATCGGTGTGAGCGTGTACGTGGAAATCACGAGTGGCGGCACCAACCACGAGGACGCGCGAATCGAGGTACTCCCCGACGGGCGAGCAATCGTCTACACGGGAACTTCCCCACACGGGCAAGGCCACGTCACTGCATGGTCCATGATCGCCTCGGAACACACCGGAATTCCGATGGACAAGATCGAGGTCGTCTGGGGTGATACCGACATCATTCCCGAGGGCCTCGGCACGTACGGCTCGCGTTCGTTGCAACTCGGCGGCGCGGCGGTGCACCAGACTGCACAGAAGCTCGTCGAACTTGCGCGTTCGACCGCGGCATCGGCGTTGGAAGCATCCGAAGCCGACATCGTGCTCGACAAGTCGCGTGGCGCATTCCATGTCACGGGTACGCCGGCGATGGCCATCACGTGGGGCGAACTCGCCGCCCGACGCGCCGCCGACGGCGGCCTCGCGATCGCCGAACGATTCACTTCCGGTGGTGCGACGTTCCCGTTCGGGGCGCATGTCGCAGTGGTCGAGGTCGACACCGAAACCGGCAAGGTCACCCACCTGAAGCAGGTCGCATGTGACGATGCGGGAACGGTGCTGAACCCGCTGCTACTCGAGGGCCAAATCCACGGCGGTATCGCGCAAGGCTCGGCCCAAGCATTGCTCGAGGAATTCGTCTACGACGAGAACGGCAATCCCAAGACCGGCAACCTCGCCGAATACGCCTTCATTTCGGCGGTGGAAGCTCCGCAGATCGAATTGGTTTCCATGGAGACTCCGACGCCCCGCAACCCGCTCGGTGCAAAGGGCGTTGGCGAGTCGGGAACCATCGGTTCGACGCCTGCGGTGCAGTCGGCGGTGGTCGATGCAGTGAGCCACCTGGGCGTGCGTCACATCGACATGCCGACGACGCCCGAACGCGTCTGGAGAGCCATCAATCGGCAAGACTGACGGGGTGAATAGCGCCCCGATCATTGCCGAACAACTCGCCAGACACTTCGGAGAGGTGAAGGCCGTCGACGGCATCAACCTCACCGTCAACCAGGGGGAAATCTTCGGATTCCTCGGCCCCAACGGTGCCGGCAAGAGCACCGCGGTGCGCATGCTCACTACATTGCTCCGGCCCACGAGCGGCACGGCACGGGTGGCGGGTTTCGACGTGGTGAAGCAAGCCGATGAAGTCCGTCGCAACATCGGCGTGGCCCTTCAAGATTCGGCGATTGATCCGCTCATGACGGGTTTCGAACTCCTCGAACTCCAGGCCGTGCTCTACGGAATTCCCTCGAACAAGATGAAGCAACGCGCCGAGGACCTGCTCGAGCGGGTTGGACTCACGGCGGCAGCCGACCGTCGTGTCTCCACCTACTCGGGTGGTATGCGTCGACGATTGGACCTCGCGCTCTCGCTCATTCATGCGCCGGTGGTGCTGTTCCTGGACGAACCGACGACGGGTCTCGACCCGATGAGTCGACTCACGCTGTGGGAGGAGGTTCGCCGACTCAACCGCGAGGGCACGACCGTGATGCTCACTACCCAGTACCTGGAGGAAGCCGATCAACTCGCCGACCGCATCGCCATCATCGATCACGGCAGGATCGTCCGTGAAGGCAAGCCGAGTGACCTGAAACGCACCGTCGGCGACCCGACCCTGCTCATCAACGTTTCGCGACAACACTCCGATGCAGCAAAGGCGGTGTTGGCGCGATTCGGCGACATGCGACCAACCGCAGAAGGCACGCTCGGGGTCGGATTGAAGGGTGGTGCCGAACGTGTCGCCGAGGTGGTGAGGGCACTCGACGAAGCAAAGATCGTCGTGGAGCACCTCGAGCTCAATCAACCGAGCCTCGACGATGTCTTCGCCGAAGCAACCGGGCATCGACTCGAAGGAGCCGACAATGCGCCGCAAGCCGGCTGACGTGCTGCGACAGTTCGTCGCCCTCTCCCGTCGTTCGACGTTGGCGATCTTCCGCCAACCGGCGCTCGTCGGTCCTTCACTGATCTTCCCGCTCTTTTTCGCCGCGCTGGGTTCGTCGTCCTTCAGTCGCGCGATCAGCCTGCCGGGATTCCCGGAGGTGGATTCGTACCTTCAATTCACACTCGCCGGAACCGTCATCCAAGGAGTGCTCTTCGGGTCCGTCACCGGTGCCGCAGCATTGGCGACCGACATCGAGGAGGGCTTCTTCGACCGACTCTTGGCAGCGCCGACCTCGCGCACCTCGATTTTGTTCGGTCGTCTGGCGGGTAGCGCCGTGTTCGGTGCAATGCAAGCGCTCGTCTTCCTCCTCGCCCTGCTGCCCTTCGGCGTCACGGTGGAAGCCGGTGTACTCGGCTACGTCTCCATCGTCGTCGCCGGATTCGTGATTGCGTTCGCCGTCGGAGCACTCATGTCGGTGGTTGCGTTGAAGACGGGCTCCGCCGAAGCCGTGCAAGGAACCTTCCCCGTGCTGTTCATCCTGCTCTTCCTCTCCAGTGCGTTCTTCCCGCGTGAAACCATGAGCGGCGCGTACCGACGCGTGGCGGATTTCAACCCGATCTCCTACATGGTCGAGGGCCAGCGTTCCCTCTCCCTGGATGGAATCTCGTTGGTCGCCATGTCACAGACGCTCGTCATACCCTTGACCCTCGCCGTGCTCACCACGATGCTGGCGTTGCGACAACTCTCCGTACGATTGGCGGCGCGATGAGCACCACCCGCAGCGTTGGCATTCTGGCGACAAGGAGCGTCCGCACCATTCAGCGACTGCCGTCGGCATTCTTCCCGGCGCTCGCCATGCCGATCTTCAACATGGTGGTCTTTGCCGGCACGTTCTTCGCGGTCACCAAGATTCCCAACTTTCCGACCGACCGTTCCATCAACTGGTACATGCCCCTCGGCATCATGATGGGTTCGGCCTTCGGAGGCGTCGGACTCGGCTTCACCACGATTCGCGACATTCAGACGGGTTTCTACGATCGCCTGCGGATGGCTCCGACGTCGCGAATCTCCCTCATCCTCGGGCCACTCGTCGGGACGCTCGTTCGAATCGCACTCATGACCACCCTGGTGATCGTGATCGGAATCGCCCTCGGCGTGCGGTTCACCGGTGGGGTCCTCGGTGTGCTGTGTCTGTACGTGAGCGCCCTCGGCATCGCGACCATGGGAGCCGGCTGGGGGCTCGGACTGGCGTTCAAGTTCAAGGACATGCGCGGCGCGGCAATCATGCAATTGTCGATCTTCCTCGTGATGTTCCTCTCGTCGGCACAAGTGCCCCTCGACGTGATGAGCGGGTGGTTGCACGCCGTGGCGCGAGTCAACCCGGCAACGAACATCCTTCGGTTGGCGAGAGTCGGGTTGGTCAACGAGGCGAACGCCGATCACCTCTCGTGGAACTCGGTCTGGGGTGGGGTCGTCGCCATCGTGGTCATGTGCGCGCTCAGCCTCGTGTTTGCCCTCCGCAACCTGCGGAAACTCTCCAACTAGTCGCCGGATTTGCCAATCTGCCCGCCGCGGGGCAATACTGCGCACTAGGGGTTCCGGGGTGAACCCCGTCACACACGACGGAGGGTCTACATGAAGGTGTCCATCACCATCAATGGAACGGTGCAATCGCACGATGTGGAGCCACGAACGCTCCTCGTCCATTACATCCGCGAGCACGCCCACTTGACGGGCACGAACATCGGATGCGACACCTCGAGTTGCGGCGCCTGCACCGTGCATCTCGACGGTGAGGCAGTGAAGAGTTGCACCATCCTTGCCGCACAAGCCGATGGCGGTTCGGTCACCACCATCGAAGGACTCTCCAAGAACGGCGAGATGCACCCGATGCAAAAGGCGTTCATGGAGAACCATGGTCTGCAATGCGGCTACTGCACACCCGGAATGGTGATGGCTGCAATCGGTCTCCTGAACGAGAACCCCAAGCCCACGGACGAAGAAGTCCGCCTCGGTCTGGAAGGAAACCTGTGTCGATGCACGGGTTATCACAACATCGTGAAGTCCGTACTCGCCGCGGCAAAGAAGTAGGAGATCAACATGAGCATCACACAGGAACGCACCACCAACGTGATCGGCCAACGCATGTTGCGCCGCGAGGATCCGGCCTTGCTCACCGGCGAGGCGAAGTTCGTCAACGACCTCGTGATTCCCGGCGCACTGCACCTGGCCGTGTTGCGCTCGCCCTATGCACATGCCCGAATCAAGAGCATCGATGTTTCCGATGCGGCGTCGATGCCCGGCGTCGTTGCCGTCTACACCGGCAAGGATCTCCACTCCACCTGGGCCGCACCGATGCCGTGCGCATGGCCGGTGACACCGGACATGAAGAATCCGGCACATTATCCCCTCGCCGTCGACAAGGCGTGCTACGTGGGTGACGGCGTCGCAGCGGTTCTCGCCACGAGCGAGGCGGCGTCACGCGACGCACTCGACGCCATCGATGTCGTCTACGAACCTCTGGCGGCAGTGATCGATCTGGAGGATGCACTGACCGACAGGACGATCATCCACGAGTCGATCGGCACCAACAAGTCGTACACCTGGAATTTGAAGGTCGAATCCGCAGAGGGAGCCGTCGACAAGGCATTCAAGACTGCGGCATTCACCGTGAGCGAGCGTTATGTACAACAACGTCTCATTCCGATGGCGATGGAACCTCGCGCGGTTGCGGCAGTTCCGCAGCCTTTCGGTGGCGACGTCACGTTGTACTCCGCCACGCAGGTACCCCACATCCTCAAGGTGATGACGGCGATCACGCTGGGTATTCCCGAACATCAGATGCGCGTGGTGGCACCATCGGTGGGCGGCGGCTTCGGCTCGAAGTTGGACGTTTACGCCGAGGAGTTGTTGTGCGTCGCGCTCGCCCGCAAGCACGGCGCACCCGTGCGTTGGGTGGAGGAACGCTCGGAGAACACCCAAGCCACCATCCACGGTCGTGGCCAGATTCAGAACATCGAGTTGGCCGCCGACAAGGACGGCAAACTCACCGCGGTACGCGTTCGCCTGATCGGTGACATGGGTGCCTACCTCCAACTCGTCACCCCGGGAGTGCCGCTCCTTGGCGCCTTCCTCTACGGCGGCGTGTACGACCTGCCCCAGGCGTACGACTTCTCGTGCACCTCGGTGTTCACCACGATGACGCCGACCGACGCATACCGAGGCGCCGGACGTCCGGAGGCCACCTACGCCATCGAGGTGGCGATGGATGCACTCGCCCGCACGATGGGAATCGACCCGTACGAACTTCGCAAGCGCAACTACATCAAGAAGGAACAGTTCTACGACGCGGCCGGGAACCCAGTCGGCTACACGGCATTCCACGGACTGAACTACGACTCGGGCGACCACCTTGCAGCGGCGGAAAAAGCGATGCAACACGCCGACTACACGGGTTTGCGCAAGAAGCAGAAAACCCAGAACGTGCCGGGTGCGCGCAAGCGGCTTGGAATCGGCATGACCTCGTACTTCGAGATGTGCGGGCTCGCACCGTCTCGCGTGCTGGCGTCACTGAACTACGGTGCGGGCGGCTGGGAGTCGGCCACGGTACGCGTGCTACCGACCTCCAAGGTGCAGGTGGTGACCGGTACGTCGCCACACGGTCAAGGGCACGAAACTTCCTGGGCGATGATCGCCGCCGAAAAGTTGGGGGTTGCACCGGAGGACGTCGACGTTCTGCACAGCGACACGGCGATCGCACCACTCGGTCTCGACACCTACGGCTCACGCTCGCTCGCGGTGGGTGGTGTCGCCATCGCCGGTGCATGCGACAAGGTGATCGACAAGGCGCGTCTCATCGCCGCGCACCAACTTGAATGCGCCGCGGAAGACCTCGAGTTCGCCAAGGGTGTCTTCAGCGTGAAGGGCTCACCCGACAAGGCGGTACCGATTGCGGCGATTGCATTCGCCGCGTTCACCGCTCACAACCTGCCCGATGGAGTCGAGCCGAACCTCGAAGCGCAATACACGCACGATCCGAAGAACTTCTCGTGGCCGTTCGGCACGCACATCTGCGTGGTGGAGGTCGACACCGAAACCGGGAAGGTGGATGTGTTGAAGTACGTGGCGGTCGACGACTGCGGCAACCAGATCAACCCGCTCATCGTCGAGGGTCAGGTCCACGGCGGCGTGGTGCAAGGAATGGCGCAAGCACTCTACGAAGAAGCGGTGTACGACCAGGACGGCAACCTGAAAACCTCGAATCTGGCCGAATACCTCGTGCCCGCTGCCTGCGACGTTCCGCCGATCACCACCGACTTCACCGTCACTCCGTCCACCACCAACCAACTCGGCGTGAAGGGCATCGGCGAGGCCGGCACGATCGGTGCGGCATCAGCCGTGATGAACGCGGTCATCGATGCACTATCAGGACTCGGCATCACTTCCCTCGACATGCCGGCATCGCCGAACAACGTGTGGAAGGCACTTCAGTCCGTTCAAGGAGGCAAGCAATGATTCCCGCAGCATTCGACTACAAGCGAGCAGGTTCCGCAGAAGAGGCAATAGCGCTCATCGGACAGCACGGTGACGAGGCGAAATTCCTCGCCGGTGGTCACAGTCTGATTCCACTCATGAAATTGCGGCTCGCGCAACCGACGGTGCTCGTCGACATCGGACGGGTGAAGGACCTGTCGTACGTGAAGGACGCCGGTAATCACATCGCCATCGGTGCACTGACTCGCCACATGGACGTAGAGAAGTCGCCGGTCCTCAAACAACACGTGCCACTCCTCGCCCATGCCGCGAGCCACGTGGGCGACGCACAGGTGCGCCACCGTGGCACCATCGGAGGTTCCATCGCGCACGCCGACCCGGCGAGCGATCTTCCCGCCACAACACTCGCTCTCGGCGCCACCTACGTGGTGCAGGGCCCGAACGGGAAACGGGAGATCGCCGCGAAGGACTTCTACAGAGGATTCCTCGAGAGTGCCTTGGCCCCCGACGAAATGCTCGTGGAGATCAAGGTGCCGAAGATGAACGGCGCCGGCTGGAGTTTTCAGAAATTCAACCGTCGCGCCCAGGACTGGGCCATCGTGGGTGTTGCAGCCTGGCGCAACAACGGAACGAGCGGTGTGGCTCTGGTGAACATGGGTTCCACGCCGGTGCTTGCCGCTGCAGTCAGCGCGGCACTGTCGAGTGGTGCTTCTGTCGCGGATGCCGCCAACCGAGCAGCCGACGACGCAGAGCCACAGAGCGACCTCAATGCGAGCGTCGAGTACCGGACGCACTTGGCAAAGGTGCTGGTGCGTCGCGCACTTGAAGAAGCGTCGAAGTAGTTCCACGCGAAAAGCGACACGCGATGCACCCCTACGGTGCGTTGCTTCGTAGGCTGTGAAGGATGGCAGCGCGCGCATCCCTCGCCTCGGTGAGCCACGTTCAGGATGCATTGCAGTCCGCGGGTTACCTCGCCGATGAAGGGTTGGCGACGGCGGTGTTCCTCGCGCTGTCGTTGAAGCGACCGCTGCTCCTCGAAGGCGAAGCAGGTGTCGGCAAGACCGAATTGGCCAAGGTGCTCGCCACCGTGCGTGGGAGTGAACTGATTCGCCTGCAGTGCTACGAGGGCATCGATGCAAGTCAAGCGGTGTACGACTGGGATTACTCGCGTCAGTTGTTGCACCTACGAGCCGCGGAAGCCAGCGGCGAGGCGGCCGGCAAAGCCACCGAGAAACTGGAGAGCGAACTGTACGACGAGCGTTTTCTCATTCGGCGGGCACTGCTCCGGGCAATCGAGCCGCGCAACGGCGCGGCACCCGTACTCCTCATCGACGAAATCGACCGCGCCGACGACGAATTCGAGGCGTATCTCCTCGAGGTTCTCTCCGACTTCCAGGTGACCGTTCCCGAGGTCGGCACGTACCGAGCAACGGAAATTCCCGTCGTGGTGCTCACCTCGAATCGGACCCGGGACGTGCATGACGCATTGAAGCGACGCTGTTTGTACCACTGGGTGGAACATCCCGGTTTCGAGCGGGAAGTCGAAATCGTCCGACTGCGGGTTCCGCAGGTACACGAGCGACTGGCGCGGCAAGTGGCCGGCGCGGTCGAGCGGCTGCGGTCTCTGCACCTCTACAAACCGCCCGGTGTTGCCGAGACGATCGATTGGGCGACGGCGCTCGGCACACTCGGGGTGACACAACTCGACGAGGCAGTCGTGCGGTCCACGCTCGGGACGGTGCTCAAGTATCGCGAAGACCACGAGCGGGTTTCCGAGCATGGGTTCGCCGATCTCATCAAGCACGCATTCGAGCGCGGTGCGCTCCACGGATGACCGCCGAACGAATGGCCGTCGCCTTCGGGCGCGTCCTGCGTGGCGCGGGACTCCGCGTTCCAATCGACTCCGTCGTCACCTTCGTGCAGTGTCTGGATGCAGTCGGCATCACCGATCGCAATCGGGTGTACTGGGCGGGGCGCACCACCTTGGTGCGTCGACCGGAGGATCGTGAGGCGTTCAACGTCGCGTTCGCGGTGTTCTGGGACCGCCTCACCGCCGGCGAGGACCCCGACGACATCGCCGAGCAGTCGCTCTCACTCGCCGTAGATGACGCCGACTCATCGGCCGACGACGGTTCGGCACCCTCCGAAAATTCGATCTCGCTTCGGTTCTCCGCGGTGGAGACGCTGAGATCGAAGGACTTTTCTCGTTGCTCCGACGAGGAGTTGGCGGAGGCTCAGCGATTGATGCAGCGTCTGAGATTCGTCGGTTCGCCGCGGAGGTCGCTACGGCTGCGCGCACACCGTTCGCAACGGGCACAGGTGGACGTTCGCCGCACCGTGCGATCGTCGTTCGCCCACCTCGGTGAGCCGGTACGACGTGAGTGGCGGGCACCGAGCGAACGGTTGCGAAGACTGGTGGTGCTACTCGATGTGTCCGGGTCGATGGAGCCGTATGCGCGGGCTTTTCTTCGATTCATGCACGCTGCGATGGTGGGTCGGCAACGAGTGGAGGCATTCACACTTGGAACCCGCCTTACCCGGGTGACGCGTGAGTTGTCGCATCGCGACCCCGACAAGGCACTGGCCAGAGCATCGCGGCAGGTTGCCGACTGGAGTGGCGGCACGCGAATTGGCGAGTGTTTGCGGATGTTCAATGACCGATGGGGTGTACGCGGACTGGCGCGCGGAGCCATCGTCGTCGTACTTTCCGATGGGTGGGACCGCGGCAATCCCGAAGAGCTGGGTGAACAGATGCAGCGCCTCGGACGGGTGGCCCATCGGGTGGTGTGGGTGAATCCACTCAAGGTCACTCCGGGCTACGCACCATTGGCCCGAGGCATGGCCGCTGCCCTACCCCACGTGGATGCATTCGTCGAGGGACATTCACTCGAGGCACTCGAACGTTTGGCGGCGGTCATCCATGACGACCACAACGGAACCTCGGGTCGTCCGACGGCGACTGCGTTGGTGGGCTCGCGTGCGTGAACTCCTCGATGACCTCGACCGTTGGAGGTCGTCTGGAAAACGTTGCGTGGTGGGTCGCGTCGTAGGAATCGAGGGCTCCGGCCCGCGCGATGCAGGTGCCGCGATGGCAGTGAACGAGGACGGCGAGGTCGTCGGCTCGGTGAGTGGCGGGTGTGTGGAGGGTGCAGTGGTGGCCGAAGCGCTCGAGATGCTGCGCGATCGTTCCAGCGCCAAGGTGGTGACCTTCGGCTATTCCGACGATGAGGCGTTCGCCGTTGGACTCACGTGCGGCGGCACGATACACCTCTTCTTGCAGGAGCTCTCTTGGTGATCACCATCGATACATCGGTGGCACCCCGATGACCTCGCTCTACGAGGAATTGGCCCGGCGACTCCGCGCCCACACACCAACCGCGCTCGCCGTGGTGATCGACGGACCCCACGCAGGTGCCGCCCTCTTGGTGTCCCCGACCGAACCCGTACTCGGCGGTTTGGGGGATGACGAACTCACCCGAGTGGCTGCGCGCGACACCCTCGGAGAGCTCGAAGCAGGACGCACGAGCACGCGTCATTACGGACCTCGTGGTCAAACCACTCCGGAGGATCTTGCCGACTCGCCGACCGTGAGGGTGTTCATCGAATCGTTCGCACCACCACCCCACATGGTGATCTTCGGCGCAGTCGACTTCACCAGCGCTCTCGCGCGGGCGGCCAAGCTCCTTGGATATCGGGTCACCGTGTGCGATGCGCGGCAGGTCTTCGCTACGACACGTCGATTTCCAATGGCCGACGAAATCCTCGTCGCGTGGCCCGAAGAGGTATTCGCCAAGCACGGTGCACACCTCGGACCGCGGGATGCCGTCTGCATCCTTACGCACGATCCCAAGTTCGACGTACCCGCGATTCAGGGCGCCCTGCGCACCAACGCGGGATACATCGGAGTCATGGGTAGCCGCAAGACGCACACCAAACGTCTGGAGCGCCTCGCCGAGGTTGGCCTCACATCCGAGGATTTGGTGCGGGTGATGTCACCGATCGGCCTCGACATCGGTGCGCGTACACCCGAAGAGACCGCGATCTCCATTTGTGGGGAAATCATCGCCCGCCGCACTGGTCGAGCCGCTCAATCGCTCTCAACGACCACCGGAGCAATCCACTAGCAACCCGGCGATTGCAACTTTGGGGACCTCTACGAGAGCGTGATTACTCGAGGGGGCTCACCCAACGCATCCACGACATGCGCGTCGAGTCGATGCGATGCACTTCCACCGATCGCTCGCCGGATCGGGCGTGCACGATGAGATCGGGAACTCCGAGCGACAACATGATGTGCCCCGGATACCACACGAGATCCCCGACCTGAGCCGTGTCCCGCGATACGCGAGTCGATTGGGCGTACTGGTACTGCGAACCGCGTTCGAT
>SXGU01429153.1_pt1 | contig 20090 bp, 20 predicted proteins | sample 3174531 | NCBI WGS metagenome assembly SXGU01 (sample SAMN11356863, study PRJNA531348) | freshwater metagenome | isolation source: freshwater sample F1-140 | place: China: Fuxian Lake, Yuxi | collected 2017-12-25 | reverse complement strand
CTGCCCGATGGCGACGGCCTGTCGATCCTCGAGGTGATGGGGACCGGTGGCACGTTGGGCATCCCGGTCCTGGTGGTCACGGCCGAGGCCGACCCCGAACGGCGGGTGCGTGCGCTGGAGTTGGGCGCCACCGACCTGGTCACGAAACCGTTCAACCTGCTCGAACTCGGTGTGCGCGCCAAGCGGGTCCTGCGCGCCCACGATCACCTCCAGGCCGCCGATGTGTTGGCCCGCAGCCTCGCCCTCGAGCTGGCGGAACTGTCGGAGGAGTTGGAGCTCAACCATGCGATGGCGGTCGACGTGCTGCTGTCGGCCCTGTCGCTGCGGTCGCCGGAGCTGGGCACCCGGGCTCGACGCGTGTCGCGCTCGGTGCATCAACTGGCGGTGGCGGTGCACCTCGACGACGTCGCACCCCACCTCGGCCAGGCGGCGGCGTGTCACGAGATCGGTGCGCTCACCATGTCCGACAGCGACGTCGCCGCGTTGGTGGCCGACGACCCGGCAGCGGGTGCGGCGTGCGCCATCGCATCGTCGATGATCCTGGCCGACCGCCACGTGCTCGGCGCCGCTGCCTCACAGTTCCGGGCGCCGGCCGATCAGTTCGATCGACAGGTGCAGCGCCTCGCCGCACAGCTCACCGCGGTGTGCCACGCGTTCCACGTCGCCGCCCACGGCACGACCTTCGATCCCGCCCGTGGCGCCGACGCGGTGGCCGCCGCTGCCGGCACCGCACTCGACCCGGAACTGGCCGATGCGTTCCTGGAAGTGTGTGTTCCGGCCGCCCCACCACTTGATTGAGCGTTGAACTGACGATCTCGCTCCGTTGCTGATTTCTGGTCGTAGGACCCCAGAACCGAGCAAATCTTCACTGTCGGTGTCGCACAGTGTGTGCCGACACGCTAAGTTGACTGTGTGGAAACGACAGCGACACGCACCATCGGACGACAGATCGCCGACGCCCGGCAGCTCCGGTCCTGGACCCAGCGGCAGCTCGGCGAACAGATCGGTATCGGCGCCTCCCTCGTGGCCAAGTGGGAACAGGGTTCCCGGGTGCCGCCGTACGAGTGGCTGGTCGAACTCGACCGCGTGCTCGGCACCGACATGGCCGCACACACCGCACCGACGCCCCGCCGGCGTGGCCCTCGCCCCGCAGTGGCCCGTGGCACCCAGCCCCGCACCGTGTCGACGACCGGGCTGCCGGTGCTGGTGGAGATCAGCGAGGACGGCGTGAAGGTCTTCCAGGGCGACACCGAGATCGACGCCATCGTGGTCGACCTGCGCGAGTTCATGCAGGCGCCCGCCAGCGAGCGAGTGAAGCGCACCAGCGAACTGCTGCTGCGCACGCTCGAGCTGCCGCGGCCGCTGGCCGACCGCGTCGTGCGCCGCATCGCCGACCTTCCCTGAGGCCGCACCGCACACGCGGGCCAGCCCCGGGTTGGGATCGGGGCTGACCGTGCGACGGGCGTCTCGAGGCACATGGGAGAGGCCTCGGTCGCTGACGGTGTCGGAGGTGACGAAGCCGACGACACCGGATTCACATCGCTGACGGAAATCTACCACAGTTCAACACAGTGGTGTCAAGCATCTCCCACCACGAGGGCGCCTCCACGGAGGCGCCCTCGTTGCGTCGTCGACACGGTTGCAGAGCATACCCCCAGGGGTATATTGTTGCAGTGTCCGCCCCGACGAAGGAACCGACCATGCTCTTCTTCCGCCAGTACTACCTCGGCTGTCTCTCGCACGCGAGCTACCTCGTGGGCGACACCACCACCGGCCAGGCCGTGGTGGTCGACCCGCGGCGCGACGTCGCCGAGTACCTCGCCGACGCCGAGGCGCACGGACTCACCATCACCACCGTGATCGAGACGCACTTCCACGCCGACTTCCTGTCCGGACATCTCGAACTCGCCGACCACACCGGCGCCCGCATTGCCTACGGCGCCGCCGCTGCGGGTCGGGCCGAGTTCCCCATCGACACGTACGCCGACGGCGACCGGATCCGGTTGGGCGAGGTGGAGCTCGAGATCCGCGAGACCCCGGGCCACACCCCGGAGTCGATCAGCATCGTCGTGCATCCCCACGGCGCCGATGCGGCACCGTACGGCGTGCTCACCGGCGACACACTGTTCATCGGCGACGTCGGGCGCCCCGATCTGCTCGCATCGGTCGGCGTCACCGCCGACGAACTGGCGCGTCAGCTCTACCACTCGCTCCACGAACGTCTGCTCACGCTGCCCGACGAGACGAAGGTGTTCCCGGCCCACGGTGCCGGCTCCGCCTGCGGCAAGAACCTCTCCACCGAGACCGTCTCCACCATCGGCGAGCAGCGCCGCACCAACTACGCGCTCGCGCCGATGACCGAGGACGAGTTCGTCGAGGCCGTCACCCAGGGCCAGACGGCCGCACCGCTGTACTTCGCGTTCGCCGCCAACCGCAACCGTCAGCAGCGCGACCGGATGGACGACGACGTGCGCGTCGCTGCAATGTCGCTCGACGAGGTGCTCGCAGCGCAGCGCGACGGTGCCGTGGTGGTGGACGGTCGCGACGACGCCACGTTCGCCGCCGGCCATCTACGCGGCTCGGTGAACGTCGGACTCGGCGGACGGTTCGCCGAGTACGCCGGCGAGGTGATGACACCTGGCACGCCCATCGTGTTGGTCACCGAGCCCGGGCACGAGACCGAGGCCGCCGTGCGCCTCGCACGCATCGGCTTCGACCGCGTGCTCGGGGCACTCGCCGAGCCGGTGCGCACCTTCGTGGAGCACCCCGAGGTCGTCGAACGCCTGTCGCGTCTCTCGGCGGCCGAACTCGACCAGCGCCGCAATGACCTGCCCGGCCTCGTCGTCATCGACGTGCGCAACGTCGGCGAACTCGAGCAGGGCACCATCCCCGGTGCCCGACACCTCAGCCTTCCCGCGCTGCTCCCCCACCTCGCCGAACTCGATCCGATGGCGCCCACGGTGGTGCACTGCGCCGGCGGCTACCGCTCGGCCATCGCAGCCAGCCTGCTGCGCGCCCACGGCTTCCGCGACGTGTCCGACCTCATCGGCGGGTACACCGCCTGGGCGGCCTTCCAGCGACTCCCGGGCTGACCGTGGATCTGCGCGCACTGCTCGCGTCGCCCCTCGGGTTCCTCATCGGGTTGTCGCTCGGTGCGCTCGGGGGCGGCGGTTCCATCCTGGCGGTGCCCGTGCTGGTGTACGCCGCCGGACAGACGCCGCAGCAAGCCACGACCACCTCGTTGGTGCTCGTCACGCTCACGGCGCTCATCGGCATCGTGCCGCACTGGCGGGCCGGCCGCGTGCGGGTGGTGCCCGGCCTGTTGTTCAGCCTCGCCGGCGTCGGCGCGTCGCTGCTCGGCTCGCACTGGAACCACGCCGTCGACCAGGACGTGCTGCTGCTCACGTTCTCGGCGCTCATGATGGTGGCCGCCTTCGCAATGTGCCGTCGCACGTGCGACTTCCTCTCGCGTCGACCGAAGCCGGTCGGTGCGGCCGTGCTCGTCGCGCCGCGGGCCGCCGTGCACGTCGACCTCGTCACCGTGGTCAAGGTCGTCCTGGCCGGTTCGGTCGTCGGGCTGTTGACCGGTTTCTTCGGCGTGGGCGGTGGGTTCGTCATCGTGCCCGCACTGGTGCTCGCGTTGGGTTTCTCGATGCCCGAGGCCGTCGGCACCTCGCTGCTGGTGATCGCCGTGAACTCGATGGTGGCGCTCTCGACGAGGCTGCAGGCGGGTCAGATCGACTGGGCCGTGGTCCTGCCCTTCACCATCGCGAGTCTCGGCGGTGTGGTGGTGGGGAGCCGGTTGGCCGGCAAGGGCGACCCACGCACGCTGCAGCGCTGGTTCGTCGGGCTGCTCGTCGGCATCGCGCTCTACACGGCGATCCGCAGCGGCGTCGCTATCGTCCAGGGCGCATGAGCACCGACCAGCGCCCCGCCGTCACCGTCTACTGGCGTCCCGGTTGCCCGTTCTGCAGTTCGCTGCACGCCGACCTCACCCGCGCCGGTATCGAGTTCCAACGCGTCAACATCTGGGAGGACCCCGAGGCCGCGGCGTTCGTCCGGTCGGTGGCACGGGGCAACGAGACGGTGCCCACCGTCACCGTGGGCGACGTGGCGCTGGTGAACCCACGAGTCGGCCAGATCACCGAACTGCTGCACCCCGAGGGGTGAGGTTCAGAGCGGCCAGAGACGCGTGAGGTACTTGCCGTCGATCGCGTCGACCGGCACCGGGCCGTAGTTGCGCGAATCGTGGGACTCGAGGCGGTTGTCGCCGAGCAGGAACACGTGACCCTCGGGCACCTCGACCGGGCCCCAGAAGTAGCCGTCCATCTCGTGGTGGTTGGCGTACGGCTCGTCGACGGCCACACCGTTGCGCACCAGCACGCCGTCCTCGATACCGATCGAGTCGCCGCCGACGGCCACCACACGCTTCACCACCGACTCGCGGGTGTCGGGCGCCGTGGCCACCACGATCTCACCGATCGCCGGGTCGCTGAACCAGTACGACACCTTCTGGATGACCAGTGCGTCGCCGTCGTGCAAGGTGGGCGACATGCTGTCACCCGACGTGCGGACCGGTTCGGCGACGAGGAAACGGACCAGGAAGAACAGCACCACCAACCCAAGCGCCACGATGAGCCATCGCGGCCGGCGAGCGGACACCTCCCCGAGAACGCCGTCGGCCGGACCCTGTTCGGGTCCGGCCACGGCAACTTCCGTCGAGGGCGAGGTCAACGGATCGCACCGTTGGACATGACCGACCACACCGCGAAGGCGCAGAAGGCAATGCCGCAGTACATCAGCGCGGAGGTGACCTTGGAACGAGTACGGCTCGGCAGCAGCGTGAGCAGCAGCACGATGAGCCCGAGCTCGACCACCAGGGAGAACATGTCGAACGCACCCACGCCTTCCGGCGCTGCAGGCAGGAACGATCGACCGGGTGCCTTGGGGGCACCGTGTGCCGTCATGCCGGGCTGGCCGGGGAGAGCGACCAGGCGGCTTGCGACGTACACCGACACGACCAGCACGTTGCTCCAGACACCGGCCAGCACCACCTTGGTGCTGGTGCGGTGGAAGAACAGCGCGGCCGCGAGACCGAGTTGCGCCACGGCGATGACGGCGAAGAAGACACCCGACGCCTGCCACCAACGCCAGTGCGTCGGAGTGGAGAACGCATGCGCGAGGCCTGCTGCTGCCGCCATCAGGATGGCGATGTCGACCGTGTTGGTGCGGGTTGCCACCTTGGGGGTGGCGGCGACCTCCGTTGCGTTCCCGGCCCGCCCGGGGAACGCAACGGCGGTCAGATCAGAGGACATCGAGGGCCTCGAGCGCCATGTCCTTGGCCATCGCCGAGGTCATCGGGTCGTCGAAGCACTTCGTGCCGTCGGCCTCGAGCACCTCGAACTGGGTCATCATGTCGTGGTCCTCGTGCACCAGGTTGTGGCAGTGCACCATGTACTTGCCGGCCGAGTCGAACCGCACGAGCAGCTCGATGGTCTCGTTCTCACCGGTGTACACCACGTCCTTCGGCCCCATCTCGTGCGCCATCGGCGGCCGCCCGTTGCGACGCAGCACCTTGAAGTCGACGAGGTGGATGTGCAGCGGGTGGAACCAGCCGCCCGAGTTGTTCTGGATGATCCACTTCTCGACGGTGCCCATCAGCGGCGTGCACTCGACGAACTCGTAGTTGCTGGCGACGATCTTTTCCCAGGTGGTGCCGTTCACGGTCCACTGCCCGTTGCTGCGCTCGAGGCGCAGGGTGCGCACGATGGGCTTGCCCGTCGCGTCCTTCGCCACCATGGCCTCGGTGAGGTTCATGATGTCGCGCTTGCGGGTGAGGGTGGTGGGCACCGTGTTGTTGCGCGTGTCGGTGACCACCGTGCCGACCTGGAAACGCATCACCTTGTTGGTGTTGGTGTAGTCGATGTTGTTGGTGGGGCTGGTGTTCAGCATGTCGACGGTCTTGCCGGCGAACTTCGAGAAGTCGATGACGATCTCGTAGCGCTCGCCGCCGAGCTGGCGGTGGCTGCTGATGGTCATCGGTGCCGGCATCAGACCGCCGTCGGTGGCGATGACCTGGTACGGCACGGCGACACCGGTGCTGGCCTTGAAGTTGAACTTGAACGACCGCGAGATCGTGGCCACGAGCACTCGGAACCGGTACTTGCGGGGCTCGACCTTCATGAGCGGCCACGGGGTGCCGTTCACCCAGATGACGTTGCCCCAGTGGCCCGACTGGTTGTCGAGCGAGAAGAGCAACGGCGCACGCTTCACGCCGGCGGCATCCGTGAACGGCGCCTGGAACATGGCGTCGCCGATGATGAGCGGCACGTCGTACTTGCCCTGCGGCAGCGGCAGCGCGCGCTCCTCGGCGTCGTACATCGTGTACATGCCGGCGAGGCCGTGATAGGCGTTCTCGGCCGTGTGGTGCACACCGTGGTCGTGGTACCAGAGGGTGCGAGCCTGCTGGTGGTTCGGGTAGTGGTAGTCCTTGTACTCGCCGTCGGTGCACACCGAGCCGTCCTCACGAGTGCCGCCGACCGGCATCGTGACGTCACTGGCGTAGCCGTCGTACTGGGGCAGCGAGGCCGAGCCGTGCAGGTGCACCGAGGTCCACGGCGTGTAGCCGAGGATCGGGTGCTGCGCCGGCAGGGCGTTCATGTGCCGCACCACGACCTGGCGACCCTGGGTGGCCTGAATGGTGGGGCCGGGCACCGAGCCGTTGTAGCCGAACAACGTGGTCTTGTAGCCCGGGATCATCTCGGCGTCGACGGCCTGCATCGACATCTTGTAGTAGTCGCAGGTGGCGTCCTTGCGGTACGGCACGGCGACCGGCGGCGTGCTGAACGGCCGGGTGAACGGCTTCGGCAGCAACGCCTCGGGGAACGGCGTGGCGCCCGCAGCGCCCACACCGGCCAACTTGGCGGCGGGCAGTGCCACGGCCGCGCCGGCGAACACGCCGGTCTTGATCACGTCGCGACGGCTGAGGCTCACTTGGCCATCTCCGCCGACACGAACTGCTGCATTCCGCATGCACCGGCCTGCTGGCCGGCGCACATCGGGTCTCCCGTCCCGCTGTGCATCTGAATTGTCCTTCTCCCGCTCGAAGTCCCGCCTTGGAACTTGAGTACACACTCAAACACCGAATCAAGACACTTACAATCGGACATATGTCTTGCACCGGTCATAGGACCCTTGTACGACTTTCCTTCCCCAATGGTCCTAGGACTACACCACAGAGCGTGATTCGTCTGGCACGCTCCGGCCGATTGACCCAAAATCCGTCCAAATCCGCCCCAAGGCACGGTCACCCCAGCGTGTGGTACATGTACTTCCGTACCACCCGGCCTCGACCATGGCGCGGACGGCGCCCGGCAACGGTCGAGCGTGCGCACAGAGCGTGAAAATGGCCGTTGTGCTGGTCGATTGCGCTGCGTGCCTCTACCTCACCGCACGTGAGATCACGCTGGGCCGATCGGCCCATTTGTGTCGGTCACATCTCACTCCGTGTCCATCACCGACACCCAGCGTGGCCATTTCGGCGCGTCTCAGGGCGACTCGACCACGGGCGCGCCGCAGCGCACCCCGAGCGTCACCGCAACGGGTGTGCAGCTGCCGCGCTTCGTGGGCACCGGTCCCACCGCGGGCGCGTGGCGGCCGCGCAGCGCGGCGAGCGCAGGGTCCGCGCTCGAACGGTCAGAGCTCGATCGGCGAGCCGGGGCCGAGCGGGATGCCGAGCACCCACCAGGCCACGAACAACAGGATCCATGCGATCGAGATGGCGATCACGTACGGGATCATCAGTGCCACCACGGTGCCGATGCCGGCCTTCTTGTCGTAGCGCTGGGCCACCGTGGTGATGAAGGGCAGGTACACCATCAGCGGCGTCACCACGTTCATCGGCGAGTCGCCCACGCGGTAGGCGGCCAGCACGGTCTGCGGCGCCACCCCGAGGCGCATGAAGATGGGCACGAACACCGGGGCGAAGATGGCCCACTTCGGCACCACGCCGGGGATGATGATGTCGAGCAGCAGGATCACGAGGATGAGCCCGATCAGCAGCGGCAGCGCCCCGAACCCGGTGCGCTCGAGCAGGTGGGCCATCTCCACGGCGGCCACTCGCGGCATGTTCGTGTAGTTGAACAGCGCGATGAACTGGCTGATGATCAACAGCATGAACACCAGGCCCGACAGACCGGAGAACGTCTTCGTGACGCCGGTGATGACGTCGGTGCTGGAGTGGATGGTCTTCGCGCCCACGCCGTAGCAGATGCCGCACACGAGGAACATCAGGGTGATGATGAAGATCAGGCTCGACATGAACGGCGTGTTGCCGATGAGGTCGCCCGTGGCCGGATCACGCAGCGGCGCACCGCTGGGCAGCGTGAGCAGCAGTACCATCACCACCATCCCGAGCAGGCCGTACATCGAGTAGCGCAGGCCTCGTGCTTCGGCGGCTTCGGCCTCCTCGTCGGCCTCGGCACTCGCGCCGGCGTTCGCATACACGGGGTCGCCGAGCGTGGGGTCGTACGCGCCGAGCCGTGGCTCGACGACGCGTTGGGTGACCACCACGGCCACGATGGCGAGCACGATCGACGAGACGATGCCGAAGTAGAAGTTGGCGGTCACCTCCAACGACTCACCCCCGGAGCCGATGGCCTCGTTCGTGATCTCGGTGAGCATGCTGTCGACCGGGGTGATGAGCAGGTTCACGCCGAAGATCGCACCCACGCCCGCGAAGCCGGCCGCCAAGCCCGCCAACGGATGTCGCCCGAGCGTGAGGAACGCCACCGCCGACAACGGGATGAGGATCAGGTAGCCGGCATCGGAGGCGACGCTGGAGAGGACACCCACGAAGATGATCGCGAAGGCGATGATGCGGCGCGGCGCCACCTTCACCAGCTTGCGGATCAACGCCGCCATCAGCCCGGCGTGCTCGGCCACACCCACGCCCATCATCGCCACGAACGTCACCGCCACCACCGAGAAGCCGGCGAAGTTGTTGACGAACGAGGAGAAGATGTAGCGAATGCCGTCGACGCTGAGCAGGCTGCGCACCTCGAAGGTCTGCTCCTGGATGGTGTAGTCCGGCAGATCGACGATCTTTCCGGCGTCGATGTCGTACGGCACGATCGAGCCGCCGAGCTGGTTGCTGATCGCCGCCAGCTGCTCCTTCGGGATGGGCACCGCCACGTCCTCGGTGACGGAGATGCCGAACCACGACAGCACCGCCGAGAGCACGATGACCCCGAGGATGAGGTACAGGAACATGATGACCGGATGGGGCACCTTGTTCCCGGCCTTCTCGATGCCGTCGAGCATCTTCTCCGAGAGGGACCGCTTCGAGGTGGTGACAGCAGCAGCGTCGCTGGACATGAGTGGGCTCCCTGGGATCAGGCGGTGAGGTTGCGGAGGAACTCGGTGACGAGGCGCACACCAGCGCCCGAACCACCCTTGGGGAGGTACGGCTTGGTCGGCGCGTCCAGCCACGCCGTGCCGGCGATGTCGAGGTGGGCGAACGGGTACTTCCCGGCGAACGCCGAGAGGAACGCACCGGCCGTGATGCTGCCGGCGGCCCGGCCTGCGAGGTTGCGCAGGTCGGCGTTCTCGCTCTTCACCATCTGGTGGTATTCGTCCCACAGCGGCAGCTGCCAGGCCTTGTCGCCGCTCGACTGGCCGGCGGCGACGAGCTGGTCGGCCAGTGACTGGTCGGTGGCCATGACGGCCGTGGCCACGTTGCCGAGCGCGATGATGACCGCGCCGGTCAGCGTGGACAGCTCGACGATGGCGTTCGGCTTGTACCGCCCGGCGAAGTGCAGACCGTCGGAGAGGATGACGCGACCCTCGGCATCGGTGTTGAGGATCTCGATGGTCTTGCCGCTGAGCGTGGTGACCACGTCGCCGGGGCGATAGCTGCGACCGCTCGGCATGTTCTCGGCCGACGGCACCAGGCCGACGAGGTGGATCTCGAGGCCCAGGTCGGCCACGGCCTGCATGGTGCCGAACACGGCGGCGCTGCCGCCCATGTCGTTCTTCATCGTCTCCATGCCCTCGGCCGGCTTGATGTTCAGGCCGCCGGAGTCGAACGTGAGGCCCTTGCCCACCAGGCACACGGTCGGGGCGCCCTTGAACTGCTTGCCGTACTCCATGATGATGAAGCGCGGCGGGCTGTCGGAGCCCTTGCCGACGGCCAGGATGCCGCCGAAGCCTTCCTTCTCGAGACGCACTTCGTCGTAGACGGTGACCTCGATGGACGGCATGCGCTCGCCGAGTTCGACGGCGCGCTGCGCCAGTTGCGGCGGGGTCTTGTCGACTCCGGGGGTGTTCACCAGGTCACGGGCGAAGTTGGTACCGCCGGCGATGGCCTGGCCGACGGCCACGCCCTCACCCAGCGCCTTGATCTGCTTGCCCGTGAGCACCGTGACCGACGCGATCTCGTGCGACTCGGCGTCGCTGATGCCCGTGCGGCCACCGAACCACCGGTAGGCGCCCAGTTCGAGGCCCTCGGCCAGTGCCTGGCCCAGCGCTGCGGCCGGGAGCGCGACATCGGTGGCCACGCCGAGCGTGATGTCGGCCACCTGGGCACCGCGAGCCTGGCGCACCGCAGTGGCGGCGGCCTGGCGGATGCGCTCGGCGTCGATGCCCTTCTTGGCACCGAGGCCCACCAGCAACACGCGGCTGGGGGCGCCCTTCGAACGCGGGTACACCATCAACGACTGGTTGGCCGCGCCGGTGAAGTCGCCCGCCTCGAATGCGGCGGCGATCACCTTCGGCAGTGTGGTGGCGTCGTGCACCAGGGCGACGGCGAGACCGGACGACGTCGCGAGGACATCGCCACCTTGGACGGAGATCTGCATGGGAGACCCTTTCCGGAGTGGGAGGAACGAGCAGAACCTAGTCAAGATCCAGCGCAGGGTCGTCGTTGATCCCTGGCTAAGGTCCGATCGATGGCCGACAGCACGCTCACCTTCATCGTCCTCGGGGCGGCCGTGGTGCTCTTCGTGTGGAACCGACTCCCGGTGGAGGCGGTCGCGTTGGGGGTCCCGCTCGCGCTGTGGGCCACCGGCGTGCTCACCATCGAGCAGTCCGTCGGCGGATTCGGCGAGACCACGGTGCTGTTCATCGCCGCGTTGTTCGTGGTGAGCGAGGGCCTCGACTCCACCGGCGTCACTGCGTGGGCGGGGCAGCAACTGATCGCCAAGGCCGGCACCAGTCAGCGCCGACTGCTCGTGCTGATGATGCTGCTGGTCGCGCTGCTCACCGCGGTGATCAGCGTGAACGGTGCCGTGGCGGCCCTGGTGCCGATGGTGGTGGTCATCGCGGTGCGCCTCGGCCGCAGCCCGTCGAAGCTGATGATGCCACTGGCGTTCGCCGCGCACGCCGGTTCGATGCTGGCCCTCACGGGCACGCCGGTGAGCGTCATCACGTCCGACGCTGCCGACGCTGCCGGATTCGGCCCGTTCGGCTTCTTCGAGTTCACCATCATCGGCGTGCCGCTCGTGGCGGGCGCCATCCTCATCGCCGTGGTGCTGGGCAACCGACTGCTGCCCGAGCGCACCCCCGACGCCATTCCGCCCGATCTCAGCGAGCTGGCTCGCGTGCTGGCCGAGCAGTACGAGATCGATCACTCGATGGTGCGCCTGGTGGTGCACGACGGCTCCCCCGCCATCGGCCGCAGTCGGGCATCGCTGCCCGACACCGTCACCGGCGTCCAGCGAACGGGCAGCGGCGGCCTCGCCCCTGGCGACTCGGTGCGCGTGGGCGACGTGATGGTGGTGTCGGGCGACGACGAGACGATCGAACGGCTCGCCGCCGATCTGGGCCTCTCCCCCGCCCCCACCACGGTCGAACAGCCCGACGACCAGGAACTGCTCGATCGCGAAGTGGGTGTGGCCGAACTGGTGGTGCCACCGCGCAGCGAACTGATCGGCCAGCGGGTGTTCCCCGGCATGGTGTTCGGCGGCAGCCGCGTGGTGGTGCTCGCGGTGCAGCGCAACGGCGAGCACGTGCGCGAGGGCGAGGTGCTGCTGGCCACGGGCGACACGTTGCTGGTGCAGGGCCGCTGGACCGAGCTCGAACACGGCCGCGAACCGCAGGGCATGTTGGTGGTCGACGACCCCGGGATGGTGCGCCGCCAGGCCGTGCCACTCGGCCGCGGTGCGAAACAGGCACTCGTCATCGTGGCCGCGATGGTGGTGCTGCTGGCCACCGGCGCCGTGCCGGCCGTGGTGGCGGGCCTCCTGGCGGCCGGCGCGCTGGTGCTCACGAACACCGTCACGGTGCCGCAGGCCTATCGCTCCATCTCCTGGACCACCGTGGTGCTGGTCGGCGGCATGACCCCGTTGAGCCTCGCGATGCAGCAGTCCGGCGCCGCCCAGAAGTTGGCCGACGGCCTGGTCGACCTGGTCGGCGACGGCAGTCCGTACCTCCTCACGGCGGGCCTGTTCGTGCTCACGGCCGTGATGGGCCAGCTCATCAGCAACACCGCAACGGCACTCATCGTCATCCCCATTGCCGTCACGGCCGCGGCCCAGTCGGGCGTGTCGGCCCAGCCGGTGCTGTTGGCCGTGAACGTCGCTGCGGCAGGTGCGTTCCTCACTCCCGTCGCCACCCCTGCGAACCTGATGGTGATGGGCCCGGGCGGCTACAAGTTCGGCGACTACTGGAAGTTCGGCATCTGCATGATGACGCTGTTCGCCGTGGTGGCCGTGTTCTACGTGCCCCTCTTCTGGTCGTTCTGATGAACACGTCCGTGTCACCAGCGACGACATCGGTGTCGCCCGACTTCGAGGCGATGGTGCTGCGGCGCTCCATCCTCGTCACCGCCGTGCTGGGTGCCATCGGCATCGTGTGGGGCATCAGCTCGGGATCGCAGATGATCCTGCTCGACGGCGTGTACGCCATCATCGGCATCATCGTGTCGTGGCTGCTGTTGCGGGCGTCGGCCATCGCCGCCGAGGGACCCACCACGCGCTTCCCGTACGGTCGCCAGGCCGTCACCCCGATGGTGATCGGCGTGCAGGGGTTCGTGCTGCTGGCCACGTTGCTGTACGCACTGGTCGAGGCGGTGTACACCATCCGCGACGGCGGCAGCGAGGTGAGTCCCGGCCCGGCGGTGGCCTACGCCGTCGCCACCTCCATCGCGTCGCTCGTGTTCTGGGCCTGGATCCGCCGGCAGAGCAAGGGCTCCGACCTCCTGGCGGCGGAGACCACCGGTTGGCGGGTGGCTGCGTTCCGCGGCATCGGCATGTCGCTGGGTTTCATGGTGCTGTGGGTGCTCACCGACTCGGCGTGGGACGGCGCCGCGCCGTACGTCGACCCGGTGATGGTCATCATCACGTGCGCTGCGTTCCTCACGGCGCCGATGCGCATGGTGCGCGGCACGGTACGGGAACTGCTGGAGGGCGCGCCGAGCGCCGACGTGCAGGCGCCGGTGCTCGCCATCATCCGCGAGGTGTTCCACGAGTTCGACATCGCCGAGCCGGTGGTGCGCATGACCAAGGTGGGCCAGCGCTTGTACGTGGAGATCGACGCCGAGGTGCGAGCCGACGCCACCGTGGCCGACGAGCACCGGGTGCGCACTGCGGTGCGCGGACGCCTCGCCGCGCTGCCGTTCGACGTGTGGCTGAACTTCGAACTCGTGCCGCCCGGCGGCATCGAGCAGTAGGGATCACCCACCGCGGAAGCGACCGTGTTCTAGCGTTGGGCAACCACACATGGGAGGGACCTCATGAAGGACATCATCGTCGGCATCGTCGCCATTCTGGTCGGCGCACTGTTCTGCTTCCGGGGCTGGCTCGCGATGCGCGTCGTCATCCCGATCTGGGGCGCCTTCGGCGGGTTCGTGTTCGGCGCTGCGCTCATCGAGGCCATCTTCGGCGACGGCTTCCTGCGCACGTTCCTCGGCTGGGCCGTGGGCATCGTGTTCGCGATCCTGTTCTTCTTCCTCGCCTACCTCTACTACGAGGTGTCGGTCATCATCGCCATGGCATTCATCGGTTTCGCCCTCGGCGTGGCCGTGATGTCGGCCATCGGCGTCACCTGGAACTGGGTGCTGTTCCTCGTCGGCCTCGTGGTGGGTCTGGCGCTCGGCTTCGTGGCCATCATCACCAACCTGCCGATGGGCCTGCTCACCGTGCTCACGGCGATGGGTGGCGCGAGCGCCATCGTCGCCGGCACCATGCTGCTGGTCGGCACGGTGGACGTCGACGACTTCGCCGAGGGCATCACCACCAAGGACGTCATGGGCGACCATCCGTGGTGGTACGTGATGTACGGCGGCCTCGTGGTGGCCGGCATCGTGGCCCAGATCGCGTTCGCCGAGCGGGTCGACCGGTCGCTCCGCGATGCCTGGACCGACGCCGGCGGCCAGCACCTCCGCAGCGCCTGACGGCGCATCTCGAGCCGGCCCTTCCCCCGCTCAGCGTTGCGACGAGCCCGGGAAGGGCACCTCGACCACCGTGGCGCGACGTTCGCCGTCGGGCGCCAGCACCGTGACCTCGGCACCGACCGAGGTGTGGTCGATGCGCAGCATCCCCAGCGCGACGTTCGTCGACAACCGGGGTGACCACACCGCCGACGTGACGGAACCCACCCGTTCGTCGCCGTGCTCCACGTCCCAACCGTTCCGGTTGTGGGGCACGCGATCACCGTCGATCATCAATCCGACGAGCCGACGGCTGATCCCGGCGGCCCGCTGCGAGCGCAAGGCGTCGAGCCCGATCGCGTCGATGGGGGCATCGAGCGCGAGGTAGCGATCGAGCGAGGCCTCGAGCGCCGTGTGCTCGCGCGTGACGTCGGTGCCGTAGGTGAACAGACCCGCCTCGATGCGCTCGATGAGGTTCGGGCAGCCGGGTCCGATGTCGAACGCCGCACCAGCAGCCATCAGTTCGTCGTACAGCACGGCGGCCAACTCGTCGTCGTCGACGTAGATCTCGAAGCCACCCTGCGCGCTCCACCCGCTCCGAGCGACCACCCACGACCGACCGCGGAAGTCGAGACGTTCGAACCCGAAGAACTTGATGGCGCGCACCGCCTCGCCGAACACCGTGGCCATCACCGTCTCGGCCTTCGGGCCCTGCACCGCCAGTGGGTTCACCTCGGGCTCGCACACCTGCACGTCGAGGCCCATCCCGCGTGCAAGGCCACCCGCCCACAACACGACGTCGGAGTCGGCGACCGAGAACCACCAGTGGTCGTCCGCCAGCTTCAGCGCCACCGGATCGTTGATCATCCGCCCGGCGTCGTCGACCATCGGCGCATAGGCGCACCGGCCGGCCCGCAACGACCGGAGGTCGCGCACCGTGAGCAGTTGCGCCAGCCGCGCCGCGTCGGGGCCACGCAGCTCCGCCTGGCGCTCGCAGGCGACATCCCACACCTGCACGGCACTGCGGAGGTGGTGGTAGTCCTCCTCCACCCCGCGGATCTGCGTGGGCAACAACATGTGGTTGTAGACGGTGTACGCCTTCACCCCGAAGTCCTCGATGCGGCTGCTCCAGGGGGTCGACCGGATGCGCCTCGTGATGGCCAGCGCCGGCGGGAGCATCATCCCTCCCACTTGATGTTGCAGATCTCGGCGCTGCGTCCCTCGAAGTTCCACACGCGGCCGAAGGCACGCACGCGGCCTCGCACGGCTTCGGCCACGATGACCTCCGAACCCATCCAGTACTCGGTGTTGACGATGCTCACCTCTTCACCAGCGCGAGCGCCCGCGATGGGACGGACCGCGCCCTGGATGGCCCGACCGACGCTCAGACTGCGGGTGTCGCCGTCGGTGGTGAACTCGATCGGGGCCCGTTCGGCACCGAGGTACTGACCAACCAGCAGCTTGAACAGCCCGGTGGTACCGCGGGCGTCGCCCCGGAAGATCGTCTCGAGCTCCGCGAACTGCGCGTCGGTTGACCGGTCGTCGATCCAGAGTGCGAGCACCCAGTTGCCGCGCTCCATCTTGCCGGGGATGTCGAGCAGCATCGCCACGTTCAGCCCGCTCAGGTCGACGCCATTGGCGACGCCGCGATCGATGCGCACACCTGCCCACGCCTGGCAGTAGCCCTCGGTGGGTGGGTGCTTGCCCAGCGACACCACGCACGGGCAGAACACCGTGCAGTTGCAGTTGAGGATGAGCTCACCCTCGATGGTCCAGTTGCTCACGTCGGATCCTTTCCTTCGATCATGTGGCCCGCACCATGGTGGGCGGGCGTTCCCCCGGCGGGGAGGGCGATCAGCAACACGCCGGCGCACACCAGCGCCACGCCGAGCGGCACGGTGACGCGGCGGCCGAGCGCCGGCAACTTCTCGACGATCATCAACACCGTCATCACCGCCATCACCCACAGCGAGCCGACACCCCCGACGAATGCGAGCAGCATCAGCGCCCAGCAGCAGCCGACGCAGGTGACGCCGTGATGCAGTCCCATGCGCAGCGCGCCTCGAGCGCCGTCTCGCCAGTGGCGGAGGAACCACTGGAAGGGCATTGCGCACGCGGTCTGGCATCGCTCCTTCAGCGACGAGAACTGGTATGCACCGGCGAGCAACAGTGCGACGGCGGCCGGCAGCCGACCGAGACGGCCGTGGGCGTCGAGCAACACCGCGTCGGCGAGCAGCCACTGTGCCGTCGCCGCGAGCACCGAGAAGCCCCACCACACGGCGAGATAGGCGGCGAGGAACATCCACCAGCGCGCCGTGTGCCGGCCGGCCAGTACTTCGCGCAACACCGCGAGCGCGGGCACCGCAGTGGGCGCCATCATCGTCACCACCATCAACGACCACATGGCCAACGCCACGCCGAAGCCGCCGTTGCCCGCGTGATCCGTCTGGTGGTAGCGCAGCAGCAGGTACCAGCTCACGGCCACGAACGCGGCGAACGCCCACCACGGCGACGCCCATGCGCGCACGCCTCGAACGACGGTGTGGGTCCCCTGCACGAACGATCACTATAGTGTTCGACATCATGGTCGCCAGCACGTCGCATCCTTCGAACGCGTGGGAGTTCAACGCTGCCGGGTTCGCACGCACCATCGCGGCGCGGCGAGCCGAACTCGGACTGTCCACCCGAGAGGTGTCACGGCGTGCCGCCATCTCCCAGGCGTACGTCGTGGCGCTCGAACGAGCTCGCGTCGACGACGGCCAGCGCACGCCCACACCCACGGTCGACGTGCTCGCACGCCTGGCCGAAGCCCTGGAGACCGCCCCCGACCACCTGTTGCGGCTGGCCATCCGCCGCGCCGGACAACACGTGTTGCTCCTCGTCGACGGCGACGATCGCCGGTCGCCGTTGGCGGCCGCGCAACGCATCACCGGCGACGACGTCGACTGGGTGTGGGCATCGTCATCGTCGGCCGACCACCGTGCCGACCGTCTCGCGCATCACCACATCGACCTCCGCCGCACGCGCCCGTCGGCCTACGAGCCCGCGGCGATCGCCGGTGCGCTCCACACCGAGCTGCACGGCCTCGGCACCGACATCGAGGGCCGCCAGCTCGGCCTCGTGTTCGCCGAGACCTCGGCCGTGATGGCGGCGCTCGACGAGCCGAACGTGGTCATCGAGTTCGAACACGCCTGGGGCGAGGTCGTCGCCAACGCCGCCCACGAGGCCGGCGCCCACGCCGCATGGAACGTGTGCGTGTACGAACTGCCGGCCGTGCAGGGGCTCCCCGAACCGGTGGCGGCCATCACCGACCTGATGCGCAGTCACGACGCGGTCTGGTACTCGCGCCGCAACTCGGTGCTCACCGGCGCGTCGGCTGCGCTCGGCGCCTTCGAGCGGCTGCGACCCGAGGGCGTACGCCGAGCAGACTGGGACGTGACAGCTCGCAGCATCGTTGCCGACCTCGGCTTCGCCGCCTGAACCCATCCACTTCGCCCACCCGTTCGTTCGGAGGAACCATGGACACCACTCGCGCCTTTCTCGCAGGCCACGTCGAGGGCACGTGGCAGCGCGTCGTCACCGACCTGCCCGTCGCCGACCTGGGCGACGGCGACGTACTCGTGGAGGTGCAGTACTCGAGCATCAACTACAAGGACGGCCTCGCGTCGACCGAGCAGGGCAAGGTCGCCCGCCTCGATCCCATCGTGCCGGGTATCGATCTCGCCGGCATCGTGCGCGAGTCGGACGATCCCGCCATCCCGGTCGGTGCAGCCGTGCTGGCCCACGGCTACGACATCGGCGTCGCCCACCATGGCGGCTACGCAGCGCTGGCTCGCATCCCGGCGCGCTGGGTGGTGCCGATGCCCACCGGCCTCGACGCCCGCGGCGCGATGTTGGTGGGCACCGCCGGCTACACCGCTGCCCTTTCGGTCGACGCCCTCGAACGGCACGGGCTGCGCCCCGGCGACGGACCGGTGCTCGTCACCGGTGCCACGGGCGGCGTGGGTTCGATGGCCGTCGGCATGCTCGCGGCGCGAGGCCACGAGGTGGTGGCGGGCACCGGCAAGATGGAGGCTGCCGACTGGCTGCGTGCCATCGGTGCGGCCGACGTGGTGCATCGCGACGAACTCGCCCCCGCCGCAGGTCGGCCACTGGAGAAGGAGCGGTGGGCCGGCGCCGTCGACTGCGTCGGCGGCGACACGCTGGCGCACGTGCTGCGCACGCTGCGCTACGGCACGGCGGTTGCGGCGAGCGGCCTCACCGGAGGAGCGAATCTGCCCACCACGGTGCTGCCCTTCATCCTGCGCGGGGTGAGTCTGCTCGGCATCGACAGCGTGCAGACCGACATCGACCGACGCCGCGCGATGTGGACGCGCATCGCCACCGACCTGCGGCCGACGTGGCTCGACTCGCTCGACGTCACCACCGTGGGTCTCGACGACCTCGCCCCGCAGCTCGACCGCATCCTCGCAGGCGGCATGCAGGGACGCGTGCTCGTCGAGCCGCAGCGCTGACGCCCCCGCTGCGCCCCCGAAGGCTCAGCCGGGGTCTGCGACGAATCCGATCGACTCGATGCCGACGATCGCGACGGCTTCGTCGTGGTCGGAGGTGTCCCCGCTCACCCCCACCGCGCCCACGACGGCGCCACCAGCATCACGCACCAGCACGCCACCCGGCACGGGCACGAGCGGCCCGACGGCTGCGGTGACCGAGGCGATGAAGTACGCCTGCTGCTCGGCTCTGCGCATCAGTGCCCGGGAGCCGAGGCCCAGTGCCAACGCACCGTGGGCCTTGCCGTGCGCGATCTCGAAGCGCTTGTTCGACGAGCCGTCCTCGCGTTGGGCAGCCACCACGTGGCCGCCGACGTCGAGCACCACGACGGTGAGCGGTTGGAGTGCACGACGGCGCCCTTCGGCCCGGGCGGCGGCAATGGCGGCGAGCGCCTGTTCGAGCGTGATCACGTGGTGCTCCTCGATGACGACGAGGCCTTGGCCTCGAGACGGTGTGCGTGCAGGATGGCCTCGGTGTAGCCCGCCGGCTGGGTCCGTCCGTCGACGATGAGCGAGCGGGCCGCACGGAAGGCAGGGCCGTCGAACGCCGGGGCCATCGGCCGGTAGAGAGGGTCGGCGGCGTTCTGGTGGTCGACCACCTGCGCCATCCGAGCCAGCGACGCGTCGATCTGCTCGATGGTCACCACACGATGCAACAGCCAGTTGGCCAGCAACTGCGACGAGATGCGGCACGTGGCGCGGTCCTCCATCAACGCGACGTCGTCGAGATCGGGCACCTTCGAGCAGCCGATGCCCTGATCGACCCAGCGGACGACGTAGCCGAGAATGCTCTGCACGTTGTTGTCGATCTCGTGTTGCCGGTCGTCGGCGGTCCACTCGCCCGGGTTGCCCAGCGGCACTGCCAGCAGGTCGTCGACCGATGGCGACTCGCGTCCTTGCAGCGCGGTCTGTCGAGCGGCGACGTCGAACCGGTGGTAGTGCGTCGCGTGCAGCGTGGCCGCGGTCGGGGAAGGGACCCATGCGCACGATGCCCCGGCCTCGAGGTGGGCGATCTTCTTGGTGAAATGGAGGTACGCGAGAAGCCCGCGATCCCCGTGGATGACGTGATAGCCGAAGTAGATCACCAGGGCGAAACACACGAACGGCGCGATCGCTTCGCGCGCGCGGCGTTTGGTTTCATAGATGAGCCCCATGCGCGCACCGAATCACAACTG
>SXGU01357926.1_pt1 | contig 20104 bp, 18 predicted proteins | sample 3174531 | NCBI WGS metagenome assembly SXGU01 (sample SAMN11356863, study PRJNA531348) | freshwater metagenome | isolation source: freshwater sample F1-140 | place: China: Fuxian Lake, Yuxi | collected 2017-12-25 | reverse complement strand
GGATTTGTGATGAGTCATTTAGGACGGATTGCCCAAGCTGGTGATGTGGTTCGAATTAATGGTGCACGCTTTACAATTACCAGCATGATCGGCAAGCGGGTAGGTCAGATATTACTTTCTAAAGAAGAGCGTAAATTATGAGTAAAAAGAGGGTCTTATCTGGGATCCAACCAACCCATGATTCATTCCACCTGGGAAATTATTTAGGTGCACTTAAGCAATGGGTTGAGTTCCAAAAGGACAGTGATGCCTTTTATTGCGTGGTGGATCTACATGCACTAACAGTTGAAACTGATCCAAAGTTATTAGAAAAGCGCACCCTGTTATCGGTTGCGCAGTTGCTAGCAATCGGGCTGGACCCAAAGCAGTGCACATTATTTATTCAGTCGCATGTGCCAGCGCACAACCAACTGGCATGGGTGTTGGAGTGCATTACTGGCTTTGGTGAAGCTGGGCGGATGACGCAATTTAAAGATAAGTCGCAAAAAGGTGGCACCGATAGAACCAATGTTGGCTTGTTTACCTATCCCATATTGCAAGCTGCCGACATTTTGTTGTATCAGGCAGATTTTGTCCCAGTCGGTGAAGATCAAAGACAACATATTGAATTAACTAGGGATTTAGGACAGCGGTTTAATAATAAGTACCAAGAGGTGTTCACAATTCCCGCACCACAGATCATTAAATCGTTAGCAAAAATAAATGATCTGCAAGATCCAAATGCCAAAATGAGCAAATCTGCATCATCAATGTCTGGAGTAATTGAGTTGCTAGATTCATCTGATGCAATAATTAAGAAATTCAAATCAAGTGTGACTGATGCGGGTAAAGAGATTAAATTTGATGAACAAGGTAAGCCAGGTATTTCAAATCTGTTGACCATTGCATCGGCGCTATCTGGAAAAACCATCAAAGATTTAGAAAATGAGTATGCTGGTAAAGGATATGGTGATTTTAAAGTTCAAGTAGCTGAAATTGCAGTTGAGGTAATCAATCCAATCCGAATACGGACGCAAGAGTTGATGGCTGATAAAGCTGCGTTGTTACAACTTTCAAAAGATGGCGCAGATAAGGCCAACTCAGTAGCGAGTAAGACAATAGCCGATGTCTATACCGCCTTAGGTCTGATCAAAAATGGCTAGGCGTTTTGCTTATCTGCTCCTTACGCTTTTATTTTCTGCAACCTTATTAACACCAAATACCAATGCTGAAACACCAAAAAAGATTGCAATTGTATATGATGTTGGTGGCCGGGGTGATAACGGGAGTAATGATTTAGCAGCTACGGGTCTTGAAAGAGCTATCAAAAAACATAAGCTATCTCGCTTAGATATTAGAGAGCAGATCACCGACGGCACATTGGGTGATCGAATCACCAGAGTGAGGTTTTTAGCACGAAATAAGTATCAATTAATTATCTGTGTTGGATCAGGATACGCCGACACCGTCCGACGGATTTCAAATGAGTTTCCAAACACTCAATTTGCAATTATTGACGATGAATCAGTTGCCATGACCAATGTTTCAAATCTCTCGTTTGCAATAAATGAAGGAGTTTATCTGGCAGGAGCAGCACTTGCTTTGGCCAGCAAGAGTGGAAAAATAGGATTTATCGGTGATAAATCTGAAGCCTCATCTGAAAGAAACTTAGCAATATTTACTAAAGGTGCCACAGCAGCTAATGCCAAGGTGACCGTAAGTAGCAAGTTGGTGGATACGCAGGCAACCAGTGAGGTCAGGACTTTGGTTAGTGATGGCGTTGACCAGATTTTTACTAACTGGTTTAAATCAGATGAGGTAATCTCAACTGGTGCTTCCTTTAACAGTGGTAGTAAGCGGGTATTAATCTCGGGGATCTTGCCGGATCAATACTTCTTAAACTTTTCTGCAGGAAAAAAGAATCAGTACTTAACGGTAAGAAAACGGTTTGATCTTGCGGTCGAGCAGATAATTGCAGCTGAATTAGCTGATAAAAATATTCTAGAAATATTGGATTCAAAACAAGGCATATACGGCCATCGCTACAACCTTAAAGATGGTGGAGTATCTGTTAGGTTGGTCAGTGGTGTGGCATTTGAGGCAAAGATCAGCAAAATATCCAATGATTTGAAGGCAGGGCGAGTAAAAAACCTTTCTTAAATCTCCAACAGCGCCTAAAACTTTAAACTCTCTAGTTAGAGTTGAAGTAATTCTAAAGAAATCGTAATCAACGCCATCTCAGCACATGTCGGTGAGCCACTGCCATCACCGATAAGGTCAGCCTACAACTTACCCATATTTCTTGGGTCCTAGTCCTTGGGAGGGATTTTGAAAAAATCATATAAATTAGTCGTGGCTATCGCAGCCGCATCATTAATGGCCACAATGGCTGTTACGCCGGCAGCAAATGCCGCAACAAAGCAGAAAGTTTGCGTTGCGCTGGATACTGGTGGAATCAACGATAAGTCATTTAACCAATTATCTTATTTGGGAGCTACTACATCAGTTAAAAAGGGTTATGCATCCTCCGCTGAGTACTTGCCTGCAGCATCCCCTGCTGATTACGGCCCAAATTTAAAGAAGTTTGTTGATAAGAAATGTACATACATCATTGGTGTTGGCTTTGCATTAGGTGATGCGATTATCGCTTCTGCAGAGGCAAACCCAACAGTTAAGTATGCAATTGTTGATGATGCTGGTCTTAAGAATTTCACAACACCAATAGCTAACCTTAAGGGCATAACATTCAAGACAAATGAAAACTCCTTTCTTGCTGGATATCTAGCAGCTGGATATTCAAAGACTGGCGTTGTTGCTACCTACGGCGGCATGCCATTCCCAACAGTAACTATCTTCATGGATGGTTTTGCTAAGGGAGTTGAGTACTACAACGATGTTAATAACAAGTCCGTAAAGGTTCTTGGTTGGGATCCTGCCAAGCCAAGTGCTGGCACAATGGTTGGAGATTTTGCAAACACCAACAAAGCACTTTCAATCTCACAAAACTTTGAGTTACAGGGTGCAGATGTAATCTTCCCTGTTGCTGGAAGCCTGGGAGTAACAACAGCTGAAAACAGTGTGAGGTCCAAGAAGTCTGTGACTATTGGTGTTGACGCTGATTTTAATTTAACTGCACCAAAAGTTAAGAGCGCAATTTTAATCTCAGTACTTAAGGGATTAAATGAGGCCGTTCAAGCATCAGTTAAAGAAGCTTACGATGGCAAATACTCTAACAAGCAGTATGTTGGAACACTAAAGAATAAAGGCGTTGGATTATCACCTTTGTACGCGCCATTTACTAAGTCGATCCCTAAGTCTCTGCAAGCAGAACTTAAGGATTTACAAGTTAACGTAGCAAACGGATATATTCCTGTTAGCTAATTGATCGACTATTTGTTGATCAATTAGTAAGATTACTGGGTGAGTTAAGAAATTAACTCACCCAGTTTTATTTTAGGTGAGGAAACAATGTCTTTGGAATTAAAGGGAATAACCAAAAAATTTGGTTCCTTAATTGCCAATGATTCAATAAATCTAAAGGTTGCAAAGGGTGAAATCCATGCAATCCTAGGCGAAAATGGTGCTGGTAAATCAACCTTAATGAATGTTGTTTATGGCTTAACCCAAGCAGATAGTGGAAGTATTTGGGTTGATGGTAGTGAAGTAAAAATCTCTGAACCCTCAGATGCATTAAATTTTGGAATTGGTATGGTCCATCAGCATTTTATGCTGGTTCCGGTGTTTACCGTCGCGGAAAATATTGTATTGGGTCATGAAGTATCCAAACGAGGAATATTGTCACTAGCAGAAGCCAGAATGAAAATTGAACAGATTGCGGCAGAGTTTAAATTTGAAGTAAATCCAGATGAACTGATTGAAAATCTTCCAGTCGGTGTGCAACAAAGAGTTGAAATTATAAGAGCGTTAATGTATGACGCTAAAGTTCTAATTCTTGATGAGCCAACAGCTGTATTAACACCACAAGAAACTAATGAGTTACTTAACATAATGAGGACTCTGAAATCTAAAGGTACTTCGATCATTTTTATTACTCACAAATTGCGTGAAGTAAAAGAAGTGGCAGATCAAATTACAATTATTCGGCTTGGTAAGGTTGTGGGTTCTGCTAAACCAAATGCTAGTGAAGAAGAGCTTGCTAATTTAATGGTTGGTCGCCCAGTGGATCTAACACCCAATGTTGCTAAATCAAAAATGGGTGAGATTACTCTGAAAATTTCAAATTTAAGTGTTTCCAACCAAACAGGGCGAACTATTGTAAATAATATTTCTTTGGAGGTAAAAGCAGGGGAGATCTTAGCGATTGCTGGCGTACAAGGAAACGGTCAGAGTGAATTGGTAAGAGCAATAATGAACTTAGAAGAAAACATTACTGGTTCGATACAACTTCTTGGTGAAGAGCTAGTTGGTAAATCAGTTCATCAAACTATTCATTCAGGGGTGGCTTATATTCCAGAATCAAGAGAGTTAGATGGGCTAGTAGGAACCTTTTCAATAGCTGAGAATTTAGTCTTGGATACACATGGGTTAGCTCCTTTTTCAAGGGCTGGCCAACTATCTGCCAGTAAAATCAGTGATACTGCAACTAAACTAAAAACAGAGTTTGATATCAGAGCTCAAAGTATTTATGACACAGCGAATTCTCTGTCGGGTGGAAATAAACAAAAAGTTGTTTTAGCAAGAGAGCTTTCACGGCAGGTGAGGCTAGTTGTGGCTTGCCAACCCACAAGGGGACTTGATGTTGGGTCGATTGAGTTTGTTCATGAAAGGCTGCTTGTTGAGCGAAATTCTGGCAGAGCTGTCCTACTAATGAGCACCGAATTAGATGAGGTTGCGGCTCTTGCTGATCGAATTGCAGTTATTTATCGTGGAGAAATTCTGGGGATAGTTGATGCAAATGTATCACGAGAAAAATTGGGATTAATGATGGCAGGTATTAGATAAAATGAATCTAATTCAAAAAATAAAGAAAAACGTTTTAATACCGTTTTTTGCATTTATTTTTGCCTTTTTTATCGGTGGCTTAGTTATAGTTTTTTCCGATCCTGAAGTAATGAGTAATTTAAAATCTCCAAGTAAATTTTTAACCACAGCATTATCTAAAATTGGAAACTCTTATTTAGCTGTTTTTCAAGGTTCAATTTTTGATATAAATTTAGCAAGAGGGGAATCTTTTTTCAAAGGATTTTATCCACTCTCAGAGACTATTGTTACTGCCACACCATTAATTTTGACTGGCTTAGCTGTTACTTTGGCGTTTAGATCTGGGCTATTTAATATTGGTGCCCAAGGACAATTTATTTTTGGTGCAATTGGCGCTTCATATGTGGGATTCCATTTTGATTTACCTCCCGTAATCCATCCGATAGTCGCAATTATTACTGGAGTATTTTTGGCTGGAATATATGGTGGAATAGTGGGTTTGCTTAAGGCTAAAACTGGCGCCCATGAAGTGATCGTTACTATCATGTTGAATTACATCGCTGGTTTTTTTATTCTGTGGGTACTAAAAACAAGTGTCTTTTTAAGGCCTGGTCGCATTGACCCACTTGCACCTGAAGTAAATCCGAATTCAAGACTTTCTCAATTTTTGGGTGAAGATTTACGAATACATGTTGGAATATTTATAGCACTGGCTGCTGCATTGTTCGTATGGTGGCTGTTAAAGAAAAGCACGCTTGGTTTTAAGTTTCGCGCAGTCGGTGCAAATGCAAATGCAGCAAGATCAGCTGGTATATCAATTGCTTTTGTCACCACCTCAACCATGGTTTTATGTGGTGGATTAGCTGGATTAGGTGGTGCTGTTCACGTGCTTGGTACTGAGTATGCGCTAACCAATAACATCGGAGGATCACTTGGATTTGATGCAATTACAGTTGCACTACTTGGTGGCGCAGCTCCATTAGGTACAGTGATCGCGGCATTACTTTTCGCAGCACTTCGCACTGGTGGAACTACCTTACAATCAAATACCGGTACGCCAGCTGAAATCATTCAAGTTATTCAAGCCTTGATTGTCCTATTCATCGCAGCGCCAGCTCTTATCAAAGGTATTTTTCGTTTAAAGCAATCTTCAACTGATAAAACCTTAACGGCAAAAGGTTGGAATGGTTAATGAGTAATTTGACTGCTCAACAACTACGCCAAGTCCGCGGTTTGATAACCATGGGAGTAATCACCATTTTTGCATTTTATGCTTTTTATTTTAACTCTGATAAAACCGAATCTATAACTTTTGGCTTTATTGTTGGAAATGAGTGGGTATTGTTAAAAGAATGGGTGGTGGCTTCAAAAACTGGCGCTGGTATTTTTCTCATTTGTTCTATGTTTGGTTTACTAATTGGCTATCTAGAGTTTAAAGCAAAACGTACATTAACTTTTTCTAGTTTGATTTTTGGTTTTGGTTTCGTAATGTCATTTTTATGTTGGGCAGCTAGCGGAAAATTTATTCCATTCACCGGTTTGCTACAGGGCTCACTTATGCTTTCCATACCATTAATTTTTGGATCAATGTCCGGCCTACTTTGCGAAAAATCTGGCGTGATAAATATTGCTATTGAGGGACAGTTATTAGCTGCAGCTTTCGTTTCTGGAATTGTTGCAAGTCTTACACAGAATTCTATTTGGGGACTAGTAGCAGCACCATTTGCTGGTGCACTCATCTCGCTGTTGTTAGCAATTTTCGCAATTAAATATGCTGTCGACCAGGTTATTATTGGATTTGTTATTAATGTTTTAGTAATTGGATTTACCGGGTTTATTTATTCTGAATTACTAGTTGAATATGAGGAGAAATGGAATAGTGGGCCAAGTTTTTCAAGTATAGAAATACCGCTTCTTTCAAAAATACCAATTATTGGTCCTGTTTTATTTAATCAAACAATAATTGTTTATTTGATGTATGTAATTGTGATTGTAATTCAAATAGCGTTGTTTAAAAGTAAATGGGGACTAAGAACTCGGGCAGTTGGCGAAATGCCAGTTGCAGCTGATTCTGTAGGTATTAATGTTAATAGGTTGAGATTTTTCAACGTGATGTTGGCTGGGTTTGTGGCAGGAATCGGCGGCGCATATTTTACGATTGGATCTGTTGGTAGCTTTACAAAACAAATGACGGCAGGTGCAGGCTTTATTGCATTAGCTGGATTAATTTTTGGTAAATGGTCCCCTAGAGGTGCGGTTATCGCCGCTCTATTTTTTGGTTTTGCCGATAATCTCCAAAGTACTCTAACAATTATTGGCCTTGCAATTCCATCTGAATTTATGCTGATGGTTCCTTATGTTGCAACCATTATCGCAGTCTCAGGAGTCGTAGGACGGGTCAGGGCGCCGGCAGCAGATGGAATCCCCTACTCTCGCGGTAATAAATAGTTAATTTTCGTAGGAGAATTACCCTATGGAAATTAATTGGGATCAACTCCATCTGGCAGCAAAAGAGGTTATGGAAAAAGCCTATGCCCCGTATTCAAATTTTAAAGTTGGTGTAGCAGGTTTAGTTTCAGACGGTCGAGTTGTTGTTGGTTGTAATAGTGAAAATGCAAGTTATGGCGTTGGTCTTTGTGCTGAGTGTGGTCTGGTTTCATCTTTAACTGCCACCGGTGGTGGCAGATTAATTGCAGTTGTTTGTGTTGATGGCAATGGAGAGTACCTATCTCCTTGTGGCAGATGTCGGCAACTACTTTTTGAACATGGCGGAAATGAAATGTTATTCATGACCCCAGAGGGACCAAAACCGATGTCGTACCTACTTCCATGGGGGTTTGGTCCAGAGGATCTTAAATGAGTGAAAGATTTGCTGCTGTTGAAATTATCTCAGCAAAGCGAGACAAGTTTGAACTAAGTGATGATCAAATTGATTGGACAGTAGATGCCTTTACTAGAGGCGTAATCGCTGATGAGCAGATGTCAGCTCTGTTAATGGCAATTTTACTAAATGGCATGAATAACCGAGAAATCTCACGTTGGACTGATGCAATGGTTGCAAGTGGTGAAAAAATGAACTGGTCCATGTTAGATCGACCAACAGTTGATAAGCATTCAACTGGTGGAGTTGGTGACAAAATTACTCTGCCCCTTGCACCATTAGTTGCTGCATGTGGCGCAGCAGTTCCACAACTTTCTGGCCGTGGCCTTGGTCATACCGGTGGCACATTAGACAAATTGGAATCTATCAATGGATGGAAAGCAAATTTATCTAGTGATCAGATGTTAAAGGTGTTGCAAGAGTGTGGCGCAGTGATTTGTGCAGCTGGCGCTGGTCTTGCCCCCGCCGATAAAAAACTTTATGCCTTGCGCGATGTAACTGGAACTGTGGAAGCAATTCCATTAATTGCCTCATCAATTATGAGTAAAAAAATTGCTGAAGGAACTAGTGCATTAGTACTTGATGTGAAAACTGGTTCTGGTGCGTTCATGAGTGACCCTAAAAATGCCTCTTTGCTCGCTAAAACCATGGTGGATTTGGGTAAACGTGCTGGGGTAAAAACTACAGCACTTGTTACCGCCATGGATGTGCCTCTGGGATTAACTGTTGGAAATTCACTAGAGATAAGGGAAACTCTTGAGGTATTAGCAGGTGGGGGACCTAGTGATGTAGTTGAACTGACTCTCATACTTGCAAACGAAATGTTAGCTGCGGTGGGCATCAAACCAAAGGTTTCACCTGAGCAAGCTTTAAAAAATGGTATGGCAATGGATGTTTGGCGAAAAATGATTTCAGCACAAGGTGGAGATAACAATGCACCTCTGCCGGTTGCAAAAGAAAAGTTAGAAATTACTGCTAGCACCTCTGGAAAATTATTAACTTTAGATGCAATTAAGGTTGGCGTAGCTGCATGGCGCCTAGGTGCTGGTCGACAAAAGCAAGGTGAGGTGCTGCAACCGGGCGCTGGTGTTGAGATTTATGTGAAGCCAGGAGATATGGTGAAATCTGGCCAGAGTATTTTAACTTTGCACACCGATGATTCAACTCGATTTGCCAGGGCGCAAGAGGTGTTAACTGGTGCTTATTCAATAGGTGGTGCCGATGATATCGTCAAGCGATTACCATTAGTAATTGAAAGAATTGAGGGGTAAGTGTCTCTAACCAACACACCAACTGTTGATCAAATTAAGCGGGTGCCAAAAGCACTACTACATGATCACTTAGATGGTGGATTGCGCCCTGAGACAATTATCGAATTTGCAAATAAAATAGGCTACAAGAAATTACCAACCTCAGACCCAAAAAAGTTAGCAGATTGGTTTGAAGAGTCCTGTAACTCCCACTCATTAGTTCGATATTTAGAAACTTTCACTCACACTATTGCGGTGATGCAAAGTCGGGATGCAATAATCCAAGTTGCTAGAGAGTGCGCAATAGATTTAGCCAGAGATGGTGTGGTTTATGCAGAGGTACGAGAGGCACCTGAGTTATTTACAGAACAAGGATTAACCCTAGATCAAGTAATAGATGCCACCACTGAGGGTTATAAGCAGGGAGTCGCTGAGGCTGCGAAAGAAGGTAACAAGATAAGAGTTGAGTCATTACTTTGTGGCATGCGCCAAAACAATAGATCACAAGAGGTTGCGCAGGCTGCAGTTAAGTACCGCAATAAAGGGGTGGTTGGTTTTGATATTGCAGGTCCTGAGGATGGGTATCCTCCAACTAATCAATTAAATACTTTTTCATATCTACGCAAAGAAAATGCGCACTTCACTATCCACGCAGGTGAGGCTTATGGGTTGCCCTCTATTTGGGAGGCTATACAGATATGTGGTGCAGAGCGTTTAGGGCACGGAGTTCGAATAATTGATGACATTGATTTTTCTGGCAGCCAGCCAAAGCTTGGACCACTTGCCTCCTATGTTAGGGATCGAAGAATTCCACTTGAGCTTTGTCCAACCTCTAACCTACAAACCGGCGCAGCTAAAACATACTCTGAGCATCCAATAGGTAAACTAGCAAAACTTCGATTTCGCGTTACGTTAAATACTGACAATCGCCTAATGAGTAATACAACTATGACTCATGAGATGAGTCAATGTGTTAAATCATTTGATTGGAAATTTGCTGATCTACAAAGAGTGACTGTGAACGCACTGAAAAGTTCCTTTATTCCATTTGAAGAGCGGTTAGAAATAATTGAAAAGGTTGTTAAACCAGCCTGTGCAAAAATATCTGCTGAATAAGCTTTAAATTCCAATTGGATGCCAGATAGTTTTGTGCTCCATGAAGCTTAAAATTCTCTCTGGGTGATTGGTAGCAGAAAAACGATGAATTCGCTTTAAGTTATCAGCACCAACAAGTTTAATTTCATCCTCTTGCTTTTTACTTAGTCCGGCAACATCAACACCATCAATCTCCATATGTGAGCCCACCCAAGGTGCTAGCTCTGAAACTTTGCCAGTTAATACATTTACTACTCCGGCAGGTAGATCACTGGTGGCAAGTACTTCACTTAGGGTGATTGCAGGTAATGGATAACTCTCACTGGCAATTAATACAGCGCTATTACCAGCAGCTATTACCGGCGCCAAAGTTCGAACTACACCAAGTAGGGATGGCTTACTTTCGGCAAAGACTGCCACTACACCTAACGCCTCTGGTGTGGTGAAGTTATAAAATGGACCAGAAACTTGATTTTGTGATCCAGAAACTGAATATAATTTATCGCACCAGCCTGAGTACCAAACCCAAGTATCTATTGCTTCCTCTACTTGCAATTTGGCAGCCTTGTTACTTACTCCCTCTAATAAACAAATCTCATCAATGAATTGTTCACTTCGGCCCTGCATAATTTCAGCAATCCGGTAAAGGATCTGACCACGATTAAATGCAGTTGCATTTGCCCAGCCACTGCTTGCAGATTTAGCTGCAACAACAGCATCCCTTAAATCTTTTCGAGAGGCTAATGCTGGGTTTGCAATAAACTTCTTATTAGCTCCTTTTATCTCATACACCCGCCCAGACTCACTTCTTGGAAAGGTGCCACCAATAAATAACTTGTAAGTCTTATTTACATCAATGCGACTCATTTACTTGCCTTCACATCAGATTTTAGATACCCAGATAAGCCATGACGTCCACCTTCACGTCCCCAGCCAGATTCTTTGTAACCACCAAATGGGCTCGCTGGGTCGAACTTATTAAATGTGTTACTCCAGATAACTCCTGCTTTTAATTGTTTAGCAGCCCAAAGAATCTTTGCACCTTTATCACTCCAAATACCAGCCGATAATCCATACATGGTGTTATTCGCTTTTTCAATTCCCTCAGCAGGAGTTCTAAAAGTAAGTACAGATAAAACTGGACCAAAGATTTCTTCTCGGGCAATGCGATGAGATTGTGATACACCAGTAAATATTGTTGGCGGATACCAAAATCCTTTACTAGGCAATTTACATTCTGGCGACCATCTATTTGCCCCTTCAGCATCACCGCTCTTGGTGATCTCATGAATTCGCTTTAGCTGCTCCTTAGAATTAATTGCACCTAAATCAGTATTTTTATCCATTGGATCCCCAACTCGGATCAAACTCATCCGCGCCTTAAGTTTTTCCAGTACTTCATCAGCAACATTTTCTTGAACTAGCAATCTAGAGCCAGCACAGCAAACATGGCCTTGATTAAAGAAGATTCCATTCACAATTCCCTCTACCGCCTCATCAATAGCCGCATCTTCAAAGACCAGGTTGGCAGCTTTGCCACCTAGCTCTAATGTGGCTCTTTTATTGGTAGCAGATATGGATCTGGCAATCGCTTTACCGACTTCAGTTGAGCCAGTAAATGCAACTTTATTTATATCAGGGTGATTGACTAGCGCAGCACCAGTGATGCCATCGCCGGTAATAATATTTACAACACTTTCAGGTAATCCTGCTTGTTGGCAAACTTGTGCAAACAACAATGCAGTTAGTGGAGTTGTCTCTGCTGGTTTTAAAACAACTGTGTTTCCAGCGACAAGTGCGGGCGCAATTTTCCAAGCAAGCATTAATAGTGGAAAATTCCAGGGAATTATTTGGCCAACAACTCCTACAGGTTTTGGTTTATTCCCAAAGCCTGCATACTCCAACTTATCGGCCCAACCGGCGTGATAGAAAAAGTGAGCAGCAGCCAGTGGAATGTCAGTATCTCGAGATTCTCTAATTGGCTTGCCATTATCTAGGGTTTCAACAACTGCAAACTCTCTGGCTCGTTCTTGCAAGATGCGAGCGATTCGATAAAGATATTTACCACGTTCTTTTGCAGGAGTTTTTGACCAAATTTTTGTAAAGGCCGACCTGGCACTTTTCACAGCCAGATCTACATCTAATTTATCTGCATACCCAATCTTCGACAACACCTCTTCGGTTGCTGGATTTATTGTTTCAAAACTTTTTCCTTTTCGAGGATCAACAAACTTACCTCCAATAAATAGACCATAAGAAGTTGCGATGTTTGCAATGGCTTTAGATTCAGGTGCGCTGGCATACTCAAAATTACTCATAGCGCTCCTAATCAACGGTTACGTAGTTGGCACCAGCGTAGTGCCCAGTACGCAACTTCATCCGTTGCATAAGTAAATCATTTAATAATGCACTTGCACCAATTCGAAAAAGTGATGGTTTAAGCCACTCAGATCCAGCAGTTTCATTGACTAGTACTAGCTGTTTAATTGCATCCTTTGTTGTTCGAATTCCACCAGCTGGCTTCACGCCAATTCGGCTACCAGTCAAGGCAAAGTAATCCCGCACCGCCTCTAACATCACCAAAACGACAGGCGCAGTTGCTGCAGGTGACACTTTTCCAGTACTAGTTTTTATGAAATCAGCGCCAGCCAACATTGCAAGGTAGGAGGCCTTTCTAACATTGTCATATGTAACTAACTCACCAGTTTCTAAAATAACTTTTAAGTGCGCCTTATTTCCACAAATTTCTTTAATTGTTTTAATCTCGTCAAAAACTTCACCTATTTTTCCAGAAAGAAATGCACCTCGATCTATCACCATATCAATTTCATTAGCACCAGCATCTAATGCATCTTGAGTATCAATCTTCTTTACTGCAATAGATGCTCTGCCTGATGGAAATGCAGTAGCAACTGCTGCAACCGGTATATCTTTGCCACCAATTGCATCCAATTCAGAACGGGTAATTTTTACCATATCGTTGTAAACGCAAATTGCACCTACTGAAGGCACTGTTGAATCAGTCGGATCTGGCCTTACCGCTTTAGCACAAAGTGCTCTCACTTTTCCTGGCGAATCAGCCCCTTCTAGGGTTGTTAAATCAATCATGCTAATTGCAGTATCAATTGCCCAAGCTTTACTGGTGGTTTTAATGCTTCTTGTTGCCAGCATTACTGCTCTTGCTTCTGCTCCGACCTGATCAACTGGTGATAATTCTGCTAAAAACTTTTTTAATGAACTTTCACTACCGTCGATAATCATACGAGAACTTTAGTCAATGCTGACTTAATTTGCGAGAGTAATATAACCGCCTCTTTTTTACTCTCACAAACAACCTCTATGTAGCACTTTAATTTAGGTTCCGTACCACTAGGTCGAATGATTACTCGGATTTGATCTTTATAAATCAATCTAATACCCAACGATGGCATAGCTTTCAAACTACTTAAATTCTCACTTTTTTCAAGGATATGTCCAGAAAGTTCTGATGGCGGATTATTGAGTATTTTTGCAAGTAAGTCATCAATTTTGTTTAACTCAGTAAATCTGATTGATATCTGATCAGTTAAATGAAACCCGTACTCCTCACCAATTTTGTCTAAGTAATCTGTCAACGAGAATCCTTTTTCTTTAAGCTCTCCAACTAGTTGAGCAATAATTATCGCAGCACTAATTCCATCTTTATCATTAACTACCTTTGGATCAACGCAGTAGCCTAGAGCCTCCTCATATCCAAACAAAAGATTATCAATCTTTGAGATCCATTTAAATCCAGTCAGTGTCTCTTCAAATGCTAAGTGATTTTTACTTGCGATCTTGCCAAGCAATGATGATGAGACTAAAGAGTTAGCAATTGCTGAGTTGGATTCTTTGTTTTTCTTAATAAAGTAATTACCTAATATTGCCCCTACTTCATCACCTCTTAGCATTCGCCAACCAATAGCGCCATCACTTATTGCGATCGCACATCGATCTGCATCAGGATCATTTGCAATTACCAAATCTGCATTTAGTTTTCTTGCATACTCTAAACAAAGATCAATAGCACCAGCCTCTTCTGGGTTTGGAAAAGGGGTAGTGGGAAAATCTGGATTTGGTTCTACTTGTTCTTTTACAACTGTTGGAGTGGCAAATTTTGCTTTGCTAAATGCCTTCAAGAAGATTTCTGCTCCGACACCGTGCAAAGGGGTGTAGATAATTTTTAGATTATTTGATGAATTGACCAGATTTGCAACAGATTGAATGTAATCATCAATTAAAGATTCACCAACAGATTCAAACTCTTTTGATCTATTTGGCAAGAGATTAGCCGTGGTGATGTAATTTGAAATTTCAGAGTCAACGGGTGAGATTATTTGCGAACCATGGTATTTGACACCATTTAATTCACCACCAATATAAACTTTATAGCCATTGTCAGTTGCTGGATTATGACTAGCGGTAACCATGATGCCAACATCTACCTGCAGTTTATTTACTGCATAGGCAAGTACGGGTGTGGGAAGTGGCCTTGGTAGTACATAGGTTTTAAATCCTGCGCCAGCAAATATCTCTGCACTATCTGTGGCAAAATCATCAGAGCCATGTCGGGCATCTCGTCCAATTACAACCGAAGATAGGTTATTTGCCTTCATGAAGCTGACTATTCCAGTTGCTGTTCTACTCACCACTGCTCGATTCATGCAAGAAGGACCGACTCCGATCCTTCCGCGCAATCCAGCGGTTCCAAATTGTAGGAAGCCGTTAAATGAGCGGGCTATTTCAGTTTCATTATTTTCTGTTAACCATTTACTTAGTTTGGCTGCAGTTTTTTTGTCTGGATCGTGATCTATCCACTTTTGAACTTCATCACGCAACTTATCTGAGATCACAACTTAGGTAAGACCCTAGCTAAAAGATTACCCATACGATCTGCCGCAGCTTTTCCAGCAGCAATAACCTCAGCATGATTTAATTTTTCACCAGTAACTCCAGCAGCAGCATTTGTGACTAATGAAATAGCAAGTATTTGTGCACCTAGTGCATGAGCTGCAATTGCTTCAGGGACTGTGGACATACCAACTAAATCCGCTCCCATTGTGCGCATCATTCGAATCTCTGCCGGTGTTTCATAGGATGGGCCACGCCAATGCACATAGACACCTTCAGCTAAGGAAGGATCCTCAGCCTTAACTATTTCCCGAAGCCGCTTGCTATAAAGGTCTGTCAGATCAACAAAATCTGCACCAATTAAAGGTGATGCTGCTGTGAGTGAAATGTGATCTTTTATTAAGACTGGCTGGCCAACTTTGTAATCTGTATTAATGCCACCGCAGGCGTTTGTTAAAACAATAGTGCGACATCCAGCTTTTACTGCAGTCCTCACTGCATGTGCTACTGGCTCCATTCCTAAGCCTTCATAGAAGTGAGTTCTGCCTAAGAAAACTAAGGCGTTAACCTTATTTTCTAGGTTATACGAACGGACTTTGCCACCATGGCCAGCAACAGTTGGGGCTGGAAATCCCGGCAATTGCGTTACTGCAAACTCATGTGTGGGTTTTCCAAGTGCATCGGCAGCTGAAATCCAACCTGAACCCATAACAAGTGCTACATCGTGCTTTTCTTTACCAGTTATTTTGGCGATCGCTTTAGCAGCTTTTTGCGCAGTGCCGATTGGATCTTTATAAAGTTTGCCCATGAGGCAAACTTATCCTAAATAATTACCTATTTTTTAACTCAGGCCAGCTATAACCCAGCGAGATAATCATCTTGCGCAGTAGAGGCAGTGATAAACCAATAATTCCGCTTGGGTCACCCTCAATTTTTGTGATGAATGGCGAACTCAGTCCATCTAGAGTGAAACCACCTGCCACCTGTAATGGTTCCCCTGAATTAACATAATCAGTAATTTCTTCATCACTCATTTGAGCAAAAATCACTTTAGATGTGGATTTTTCACTCAATTCAATTCCTTGTTTCAAATCAATTAAGCAATGCCCAGTGTGTAGATAACCGGATTTTCCACTTAGCTGTTTACATCTTTTGATTGCATTTTCCTTAGTTTCTGGTTTGCCTAGAGACTTCCCTTCAAACTCAAAAGTAGAGTCACACCCAATAATTAAAGAGTTCACCGGTGCTTGATCTTTAATGGTGTGTGCTTTAAGGATTGCTAGTGCAACCACTAATTCAGCTGGAGTAAGTGATTCAAACTCAACCGCCTCCTCGTTAACGCCACTCACTATTACTTTAGGAGTTATTCCAACACTTTCTAGCAGCCTAAGTCTTGATGGTGAGGCCGAGGCAAGAATTAATTCAACCATTATGCGGGTAACCTTATTACATGAAGTTACCTGTTGTTGGTCTAGTTGTAGATGAATTGGGTCAAATCAACTACTTAACTGAGGGTCGAAAACTTGGAATTAATCTTAAATTCACAAATCAGGCTTTAGCTACGCAGGATTTAATTAAATTTGCCCAGGAGTGTGACTTTTTACTTATTGATCCAAGAATAATTTCAACTACTTCAGTAAGAACTGCAGAACGGGCAGGAGTTCGAATCTATCCTTCTTCGAAAACTCTAGAACAACTAGAGCAGATCAAGACTGCTCAAACCACTGGTGAGTACCTATCAATTTTAGTGGCTAGATCAGCCCATGCTCAGGTTGCTAGCTGGCCAATTACTTTGATCACCAATGATTTAACAATCACTCCACTGCCAGGAATAAGTGATCAGTTATCACAGGAGATTCAACTATCTGTTTTAAAACTTGCTGGTGAAGTTGGGTTAGTTGGTGGTTTTGAGCTGCTAGTTGATGCTGCAGATTACAAGCAACTAATTGGTATCAACTGGGTAACTCCGCATGCAAAATATTGGAGTCAGATCGGTTGCGTTACTAACTTTTATGAGCAGAATCTGCGCGCTGTTTTGGACTTACCTCTTGGTAGTACTGACTTGTTGGATAAATTTGTGATCACAGGAGGCCTTAAGACAGACCCTGCAAGTGATGATTACCGCCCATACCTACATTTAATGGCGAGAAATTCAAAGCTTAAGTTTGATCAATCAATTAAGCAGGTTGGGCTCACCAGTAGTGATTTAGAAAATGCTTTGACTGAAATTATTCATGCACAGCAGTATTACAGTGGCGAGATAGAGGAGTAACTAAGCGCGCTTTTTATACTCAATTGCGGGGCAGCGATTCATTACTGCAATTAATCCGGCAGTATTTGCTCGAGCAACCGCTTGCTCATCTATTACATCAAGTTGTAACCAAACACCTTTAGAGTTGATAGTGATTGCCTCATCAACTACTGCACCCGCAAGCTCTGAGTTAACAAAAATATCAACCACATCTACTGTCACCGGAATCTCAGCAAGCTTTGCATATCCCTTTTGCCCATGAACACTCTCAGCTTTTGGGTGCACTGGAATGATGGTATGACCATGCTCCATCAGCACTTTTGAAACACCATAAGCTGCTCGCTCAGAGTTATTGCTTAAACCAACTATGGCCCATGTTTTTAGAGCCAGTAATTGATCAATCTGATTATTCATGATTTGTTCGACCGAGTGCTCTAAATTTCCACCCTGCAGTGCGCCAAGCCTCACGATCTAGTGCATTTCTGCCATCAATAATTATTGCACTCTTCACTAAGGACTTAATCTGCGCAGGATTAATCTCTCGATAGATTTTCCATTCGGTAAGATGTAAAACTAGTTCTGCATCCTTTAAAGTCTCATTTATTTCTTGCGCATAATTCAATTCTGGAAAGCGCTTTTGTGCATTGGTAATCGCTTTTGGATCATGCACTGTCACGATTGCCCCAGCTGCTTGTATTTGAGCAGAAATATCTAAGGCTGGTGAATCGCGCACATCATCACTATCTGGTTTAAAAGCTGCGCCTAATACTGCAATTTTCTTTCCAGATAGATCATTGGATAAATCTTTACGGACCAATTCAATAATTCTTTGCCTTGCACGTAAGTTAATGGCGTCAATTTCCTTAAGAAATTCAACTGCCTGTTTTGCCCCCAACTCCTCAGCACGTGCCATGAAGGCGCGAATATCTTTTGGCAGGCAACCGCCACCAAAGCCAATTCCTGCTTGTAAAAAGCGACTGCCAATTCTTGGGTCATATCCAATAGCTTTTGCTAAAACTGTTATGTCACCACCAGATGCCTCACAGACCTCTGCCATGGCGTTGATAAATGAAATCTTTGTTGCTAAAAATGAGTTTGCGGCAACTTTCACTAACTCTGCAGTTGGCAGATCTGCTCTTACCCAAGGTATGTTTTCTTTCAAGTTGGCCGCATACACCTCTTTTAGTATTTTCTCAGCCTCATCACTAACTACACCAACCACTAATCTGTTTGGTTTCAACGTATCTTCAACTGCAAATCCTTCTCGCAAAAACTCAGGATTCCAGGCTAGATCTGCTTTAGGATTTAGAGCAATCAACCTATCCCTAAGTTTGCTGGCGGTACCAACTGGAACTGTTGATTTACCAACCACTAATCCACCTGGCTTAACAATCTTGGCAATGCCTTCTAGTGCTGAATTTACGTAACTCAAATCTGCTGCATTGCCACCTTTTACTTGTGGGGTTCCAACACATATAAAGTGGACATCAACAGTGGCCAAATCATTTATGTTTTTAGTAAAAGTTAGGCGGCCAGATTTTATTTGAGCTGCGAGTAGCTCTTCTAAATCAGGTTCATAGAATGGAACTTTTACTTTGCTTAGTAGATCAATCTTGTTGGTATCGGTGTCATATCCAATTACTTCAAACCCCAAGCTAGCCATACATGCGGCGTGAGTAGCACCTAAGTAGCCAGTGCCAATTACTGAGAGTTTTAATGCCATATGTAGAGCCTACCTATAAATTACTTGTTTACTGGCAGATATTATCTTTAGCGGTAAGGGTTTTAAACTTATCGATAACCTTTACTTTTGCAGCCTTTGTAGATGATGGTGAGGCAGAGGGAAGAACTTCATCAACTACCGCTCTATCTTCACGCAAGCGATTCCATAGCTCTGGTGCTAGAACTGGATCCCAAAGTACTGATGCGGTCACACCATTTGCATAATAATTTAGATCTGAAAGTGGAACAGTGAGAGTTCGAATATTTGAGGTAGCAAGTGATTTCATTCCCTTTGCTAATGAAATTAACTCTGCACTTTGTAATCCCACATCAGTTGTTACTGCATCAAGGGATGAATTAATGAAGCTAGTCATAATAATTGGATTGAGCAAGACCCCAGCGCTGGTTGCCTTTTTAAGCACTGAAGACATAAATGCTTGTTGACGTTGCATCCTGCCAATATCTCCCATGCCATCAAACTCCCTTGTCCTTACATACTTAAGTGATTCAATGCCATTTAACGTGTGAACCCCAGCCTCTAGCACTAGGTGGCTTTTTGGATCATCAATATCTTTTTTGGTACAAACTTCTATTCCACCTAATGCATCTACCACTCGGGCAAAGCCTGCAAAATTAATCTCAACATAATGATCAATTTTTAGTTGGGTCATCTCTTCAATAGTTTGGATTAAAAGTGGTGCACCGCCCCAATTAAATGCTGAGTTTATTTTGGAATGTCTGGCAGGAATAACTTTTCCTGCCTTATTGGTATAGGCAGGTATTAATGCAAAACTATCTCGCGGTATTGAGATTAATACTGCTTTATCTCTTGTTTTAGAGATGTGTACCAGCAGCATTGTGTCTGATCGTTTACCAGCAGCGGTCGCCACAGATCCAACTCTTAACTCTTTCAACTCAGCTTTAGAAAGACCCTCTCGAGTATCTGATCCCACTAATAAGTAATTTACTGCTGAGGAGATTTTTTCAGGGCGATTATCAATCCCGGCAAAGGCATCAATTTTGTTAATGGATGCAGTGACAGTGGTGAAAGCCAAAGAACTAATTGCTGAAATTGCCAAAGTTGCTAGCGAAATACCAGTGAATATCCTGATACTT
>SXGU01557007.1_pt1 | contig 20120 bp, 12 predicted proteins | sample 3174531 | NCBI WGS metagenome assembly SXGU01 (sample SAMN11356863, study PRJNA531348) | freshwater metagenome | isolation source: freshwater sample F1-140 | place: China: Fuxian Lake, Yuxi | collected 2017-12-25 | reverse complement strand
GGTGCGCAGCAGCATCCGCAGGTCGGTGATCGCGAGCGCCAGCATGGCCAGCATGCCGTCGGTCCCGTTGATCAGGGCGAGACCCTCCTTGGCCGCCAGCTCGACGGGGGCCAGCCCGGCGGCGGCGAGCGCGTCGGCGGCCGGCACCAGGGCGCCCTCGGCGTCGCGGACGGGTCCCTCGCCCATCAGCGCGAGCGCGCAGTGCGCCAGCGGAGCCAGGTCGCCCGAGCAGCCCAGGGAGCCGAACTCGTGGACGACCGGGGTGATGCCGTGCGTCAGCAGCCCCGCCAGCAGCTCGGCGGTCTCGCGGCGTACCCCGGTGTGACCGGTCGCGAGCGTCGAGAGCCGCAGCAGCATGAGGCCCCGCGTCACCTCGCGCTCGACCTCCGGCCCGGAGCCGGCGGCGTGCGAGCGGACCAGCGACCGCTGCAGCTGGGCGCGCTGCTCCACGGGGATGTGCCTCGTGGCCAGCGCGCCGAACCCGGTGGAGATCCCGTAGGCCGGGGTGGGCGCGGCGGCCAGTCGCTCGACCACATCTCGGGCGCGGTCGATGGCAGCGAGAGCCTCGTCGGTCAGGCGGACAGCGGCGCCCGTGCGGGCTACCGCCACCACGTCCCCCAGGCCGAGCGGCCCGACGTCGACGTTCACGGTCTCGGGAACCAGGGCCGTCGGCATGGCCCCATCCAACTGCAGCCCCGGCCAGGAGCCAACGTCACCGCGCCACCCCGGCCGCGTAACCCCAGGGGGCATGACGCGTTAGGACTAGACCAGGCGCACAACCCCCCACCTGGTCCGTGTCCCGCCGGACCCAGCCTGCTCGAGCCAAGGAGTCTCATATGCGTTCGCCCTCCCGTCGTCCGGTCCGCACCGCCCTCATCGGCGCGTTGCTGACCGGTTCTCTGGTCGCCACCTCGGCGGCCCTGGTCCCCACGGCCGCGGCCGACGGCTTCGACCGGTCGGTCCACGCCAAGAAGGGCGACCGGACCCCGTTCGCCTTCCGCGCCGTCACCTACGGCTCGCGGGTCCGCGGGGGTGACCTGCCCGTCTCCTCCGGCACCACCAGCTACCAGGGGATCGGGTGCACCAACGTCGCCGGCGTCGACAAGCACAACAGCATCGGCACGGCCGAGTTGCCGAGCCTCGGCCAGGTCTCGGGCGTGAAGACCCGGGCCTGGACCGAGCGCGCCAACGGAGTGCACTCGAGCTACTCCACCCACGAGATCGACCGGATCGTCCTCCACGAGGACAGCTTCGGCCAGCTGGCCATCAAGGGCCTCTCCTCGCTGGCCCGCGCCTACCACGACGCCCAGGGCTTCCACGCCGTGACGGAGACCGCCGTCCAGAGCCTGGTCTACACGCCGACGAACGGCGCCCCGCAGGTGCTGTCGGTCCCGAAGCCCGGACAGCCGGTCATCATCCCGGGCGTCCTCGAGATCCACGTCGGGGTGGAGAAGACCCGCGCCAGCAGCAACCACGCCAAGGCGATCGCCGACGTCCTCGACGTCAAGCTGCTGCCCACCAACACCCGGGTCAAGATCGCCCACACCGCGGCCCAGATCGCCCGCGGCGTCAAGCGCGGCCTGTTCGCCGGCCTCTCGGCCGCGACCGAGGTGCGCGCGCTCAACAACCTGGTGCACAGCGGCCCGCAGCCCCTGACCCGGATGCCCTGCCAGGGCACCCAGGGCAAGGTGAAGGGCAAGGACGTCGCCGCCGTCGACCTGCTGCCCGTCATCGAGGTGGGTGCCGCGTCGACCCGCCAGATGGGCCAGCAGCGTCCGAAGCGGGCCTTCGGCTACGAGGAGGCCCGGATCGCCCAGGTCGACCTCGGCGGTGGCCAGCTGGTGATCACCGGCATCCGCGGCCGCGCGAACGTCGAGCGCACCCGCGAGGGCGTCACGTTCGACTCCAAGGGGACCACGATCGGGAGCGCCACGGTCGACGGCACCGAGTACTCGTTCCCCGAGCTCGACGGCCTGTCCATCCCCGGCCTGGTCCAGATCGACACCAACGTCGTCACCGAGATGAAGAGCGGGCTCGACGTCGTCGCAGTGCGGCTCACGCTCCTCGACGGGAGCGGTGCCGTGATCGACCTCGGCCACGCCCGGCTCCTGATCGCCGGCAGCGGACTGAAGTAAGCAAGCCCACAAGCCAGTCCACGAGACCCGCCCGGTTCGGCGCCCCGCAGGGCGTTGAATCGGGCGGGTGACGTCTCAGGCTGAGGCCACCTCGTCCCCGGAGGTCGGTACGACGCGTCGCTGGGCGATGCTGGCGGCCAGCACGCTCGCCCAGGCCGCCGCCGCGGTGATGATCCACGGGCCGGCGTTCCTCATCCCGGCCCTGGTGGCCGACCGGGGCCTCTCCCTCGCCGAGGCCGGTCTCGTGGCCGCTGCCCCGATGGCCGGCGTGACGTGCGCGCTCGTGGCGTGGGGCGTGGTCACCGACCGCCACGGGGAGCGGGTGGTCCTGCTCAGCGGGCTGGTGAGCACCGCGCTGGCCGGGGTCGTGGCCGTGGTGTCGACCAGCGTCGTGCTGCTCGCCGTGAGCCTGTTCGTCGCCGGCCTGGCCGCGGCGAGCACGGGCTCGGCGAGCGGCCGGGTGGTGGTCGGCTGGTTCCCGCCCCGGCGCCGTGGCCTCGCCATGGGGATCCGGCAGACCGCGCAGCCCGCCGGCGTGGGGATCGCGGCCGTGACGATGGCGGTGACCGCGGACCGGCTGGACGCCAACGCGGCGCTGTGGATCCCCGTGGCCGCCTGCGCGGTCGCCGCGCTCACGGTCGCCGTGGTCGTCATCGACCCGCCGCGTCCCGGCGGCGGGGCCGCGGAGGCGCCCACCCCGTACCGCGGCGACCGGTTCCTGGCCCGCGTGCACGGCGTGTCAGTGCTCCTGGTCGTCCCCCAGTTCGTCGTGTGGACGTTCGCGCTGGTCTGGCTGGTGCAGGACCGCGGCTGGTCGCCCGCCGCCGCGGGCGTGGTGGTCGCCGTGGCGCAGGTGGCGGGGGTCGCCGGACGGATCGGGGCCGGGCAGCTCTCCGACGTGGTCGGCAGCCGGATGCGGCCGCTGCGCTGGGTGACCTGGGCCGCGCTGGCGACGATGCTGGCGCTCGGGGTGACCGCCGGGCTCGGCTGGGGCGTCGCCGTCCCGCTCGTCGTGGTGGCCACCATGGTCACCGTCGCCGACAACGGCCTGGCGTTCACCGCGGTCGCCGAGCGGGCCGGACCGTTCTGGTCCGGCCGCGCCCTCGGGCTTCAGAACACCGCGCAGTACCTGACCGCCTCCGCCGTCCCCCCGGTCGCCGCCCTGGCGGTGACCCATGGGAGCTACGCGTCGACGTTCGCGCTCGCGGCCGTGTTCCCGCTGGTCGCGGTCGCTCTCGTGCCGGTGCGCGACGAGCGCGCCCTGACCCAGTGACCGAGGTTCACCAGACCGAAGCCGGCGCCGAGGACCGCCAGCGTCACCACGCCGTAGTCCGCGGGGAACTCCCCCGCCTCGAACGCCGGGTTCGCGCCGCCGCCGAGTGAGTCGAGCGCCAGGTAGAGGGTCTGGAACGTGAACGCCCACAGGTAGGCGACCGCGTAGGTCATGCTCGCGGCGAGCCGGCTGCGGACGAGGTAGCCCAGCGGCAACGCCAGCAGGACGGTGACGACCGCGATCATCAGTCCACCACCGAGGCCGGCCGACGACCGGAGAACATCAGCACGACAGCCACCAGGGTGACCACCACCGAGACGCCCACGAACGCCTTGACCGCCATGGGCACGTCGACGAAGAAGGCGGGCAGGCCGGTGAGCGTGATGACGACGATGGCACCCGCTGCGATCCGGAGGGCGACCGGCGAGCCACGCCAGGCGAGCACGGCCGCCACCAGGGCGACGACCCCCAGCGCGCTGTCGATCACGAGGATGCCGAGCGGCGGGCCCGTCTCGCCGTCGGGAGTGGGGATCAGCACCGACGGGATGTTCGTCAGGCCGTAGAGGGCCGCGACCGCGATGCCGACCTTCTGCTTGGTGGTGAGCCGGGTGACCTCGAGGGCTGTGGTGGTGCTCATGGTGACCTCCAGTGGTGGTGTGAGGCTCCAGGGTCCGGCGGCGGGAGCACCGACTCCCAGAGGATCCCTTCCTCGCGACCTTCCGGCCAGCCCCGACACTGCGGGAACTTCTTCCCAAGCGCCCGGACGTCGCCGCCCGCGATGATGGTGCGGTGCCGATCCGTGTGCTGCTCGCCGACGACCACCCGGTGGTGCGCCGCGGTCTGGCCGCACTGCTCAGCACGCTGGACGGGTTCGAGGTCGTCGGTGAGGCCGCGGACGGTGAGGCGGCCGTCCGCGAGACCCAGCTGACCAGACCCGACGTCGTCCTGATGGACATCCGGATGCCCGGCATCGACGGGGTCGAGGCGACGCGACGGATCCGCCAGGCAGTTCCCGAGGCGGCGGTCCTGGTGCTCACCATGTACGACGAGGACGCGACGGTGTTCACCGCGATGCAGGCGGGGGCGCAGGGCTACCTGCTGAAGGGGGCCGAACAGGAGGAGATCGCCGACGCGATCCGGGCCGTGGCCCGCGGTCAGGCCATCTTCGGCCCCGGGATCGCGGCCCGCCTCCTCGAGCACTTCGCTCACCCGCCCGCCACCGTGGCCCCGTTCCCCGAGCTGACCGCCCGCGAGACCGAGATCCTCGAGCAGCTCGCCCACGGGCGGCGCACCGCCGAGATCGCCCGGACCCTCCACCTGTCCCCCAAGACGGTGAGCAACAACCTCACCACCATCTTCGCCAAGCTCGAGGTCGCCGACCGAACCTCGGCCGTCATCCGCGCCCGGGAGCGCGGCCTGGGCACGTGACCGCCGACGCCGTCGTCTTCACGATCGTCGCGGTGTCCTTCGCCGCAGCCGGCGTGGGCCTCGTGCTGCGTCACCGGTCCTCGCTCGCCGGGGCGCTCATGACGCTCGCGGGGGCGCTGGGCACGGTCTCCATGCTGCTGTTCGTCGCCGACCACGACACCGCCGGCGCCGTCGTCGGCTACGCGTGCGTGTCGCTCGCCGCACCGCTGGCCCTGCTCGCCTACCCCCGGCTTCGCTACCGGCACCCGGTCGACTTCCTCGCCTTGGTGTCCATCGGCGGCTGCGGGGTGGTGACGACGGCCTACGTCGATGTCGGCGTGGCGGGGCTGCTCGGCTTCATTCAGGCCTGCGTCTTCCTCGTCCACACGTGGTGGCGCATCGAGCTGGCCGCCGAGCGGGAGCGCCGCGCACTCGTCTGGATGGCGCTCGCCGTGTCCGTCTCCGGGCTGGTCTACTTCTTCGCGACGTTCTCGTCGGAGGGAGTCGCGGGCACCGCGCTGCCCCTCGCGGGTGCCCTCGCGTTCGCGCTCATCGGACCGGCGCTCTACGTCGGCGCGACGCTGCCCGACCTCGTCGACGTGCGCGGGCTGGTCGTGGGCTCGGTCGTCACCTCGTTCGCCCTCATCACCGTGATGGCGGTGTTCATCCTCGAGATCAGTCTCCTCGACGCCCTCGACGCCGGCGAGCTGAACGACGGGGCACTGGCGGCCCTCGCCGCGCTCGCGGCGACGGCGTACCAGCCGACCCGCGTCGTGCTCCGCGGCGTCGTGGACCAGCTCCTCTTCGGCGAGCGTCCCGATCCGCTGGGAGCCGCCTCTGCCATGGTCGACCGGATCTCCGACGACCCGGTCGTCGCGCTGCGCGCCATCCGCGAGGCACTGGTCATCCCGTACGCCGCACTCGTCGTCGATGACGAGACCGTGGCCGCGTCGGGCACCGAGAGCACGCACACCCGGACGCTCGAGCTCGACGGCGCCGGCCGGCTCGTCGTCGGTCTCCGGCCTGGGGACCTGGCGCTGAACCGCGGTGACGAACAGGTCCTCCGCCTTACCGTCCCACTCCTTGCGCAGACCCTGCGCGCACGGGCACTGGCCGCCGAGGTGGTCGAGTCGCGCGGGCGCACCATCGCCGCGGTCGAAGAGGAACGGAGGCGGCTGAGGCGCGACCTGCACGACGGGCTGGGGCCACGACTGTCCGGGGTCGCGTTCACCTCGGATGCCGCGCGCAACCTGATCCGCACCGATCCCGCGGCGGCCGAGGAGCTCGTGTCCCAGCTTCGCGCGGACACGGTCACCGCGATCGAGGAGATCCGGGCGATGGTCTATGCGATGCGCCCGCCGGCGCTGGACGAGCTGGGCCTGGTGCCGGCGCTGCGCCAGCAGGCCACCGGCCTGCGCAACGGTGCGGGTGAGCAGATCGAGGTGACCATCACCGCTCCCGGGCTGCCACCGCTCCCGGCGGCGGTGGAGGTGGCGGCCTACCGCATCGTCACCGAGGCGCTGGCCAACGTCGCCAGGCACAGCACCAGTCCTTCCGCGACGGTCCGCCTCGACGCGGAGGGCGACGGCCTGCGTCTGGAGATCTCCGACCTGGGGAACAGCGAGGCCTGGCGGCCAGGGGTCGGGCTGGCCTCCATGCGCGAGCGCGCTGCCGAGCTGGGGGGCACGCTCACCGCGGGCCCCGGCCCGGACGGGGGGGCCGTCACCGCGGTCCTCCCGCTCCTGGCGTGAAGCCGGCGAACCCGGGTACCGGTACTGGCAGTCCTGGAGGGAGGACCTCTATGTCCGAGACAGCAACCGTCGTTCTCGTCGTCGTGGTGGTGGCGCTGCTGCTGGCGGCCGTCGCAGCAGTACTGATGCGCAAGCGCGCCCAGGAGCGGCGCGCCCACGAGGCGGGCCAGCTCAGGGACGTCGCCGTGACGCACACCCACGAGGTCACCGAGGCCGAGCGGGAGGCGCGACTCAGGGACGCCGAGGCCGAGATCGCCCGGGCCGAGGCCGAGCGGGCCGAGGCGGAGGCCGCCCGGGCCCGGCAGGGTCTCGCCCAGACCGAGGCCGCCCGCGAGCACCTCGTCCGCGAGGCCGACCGGATCGACCCGCGGGTCGACACCACGCAGGACGGCTACGCACCGACGGACCCGGCGGCCGAGCGCACGGCCGACGCGACCCCCGACCGGACCACGGGCACGGCCACCGACCCGGGCACGCAGACGACGCCCAGCGACGGTCGGCACCGCGAGCCCCCGCCCCGCACCTGAAATCACTCGCCTGAGGTCACCCGGACGCGACATGATGACCGGGTGACCTCTCCTGTGCGTGGCGTGCTGCCGCCTCCGGTCGTCTGACCGGAGCCTCCGCCGCACGCCGCGGCGTGCTCCAGACGCGTCCCGGGGCCTCGTGGCCCTCCCGACCACTCATCCGGAGCACTGTCATGCCCGTCCACTCCCGCCTGGGCCTCGTCCAGGTCAGCCTCGCCGGCGTCCTCTGGGGCACCGGCGGCCTCGGCGTCCAGATCATCCGCGAGCACCAACCGATGTCGGTGCTCACCATCAGTGCCTGGCGGATGGGGGTGGCGGCCGTGGTCCTCGTGGCCGCCGTCGCCCTGTTCCGCCAGGGCGGCGACCTCGTCCGGCTGCTGCGCGACCGCCCCGGGCCGGCCATCCTCGCGGGCGTCGCCACCGGCGCCTACCAGGCGCTCTACTTCGGGTCCGTCGTGTCGGTCGGGGTCACCGTGGCGACCGTCGTCAGCCTCGGGCTGGCCCCCGTGCTGGTGACCGCGGTCCACGTCGTCCGGCACCGCCGGCTCCCGGGGCGGGGGACCCTGGTCGTCCTGGTGCTGGCCATCACGGGCCTGGTGCTGGTCAGCTCGACGGCAGGTCTCGGGGAGACCGGCCCGCGACCGGTCCTCGGCGTCGTCCTCGCCGCCCTCAGCGGCACGACGTACGCCCTGACGACGCTGGTCGCCGAGGCCGTCGCGGCCACCACGACTCCCCTCGCGCTGACCGCCGTCGCCACCGGGGCGGGAGCGCTGGCGCTGCTGCCGCTGGGGCTGTTCGGCGCCCGGGGCGACGCGCCCCTGGTGACGACGGACCCGGTCGCGGTGGCCACCCTCGCCTACCTGGGCGTCTTCACGATGGCGCTCGCCTACGGCCTGCTGTACGCCGGCCTGCGCACCACGTCCGGCAGCGCCGCGGTCATCGCCTCGCTGCTCGAACCGGTCACGGCGGCGGTCGTCGCCGCGATCGTGCTCGACGAGCGCCTGGGCGTGGCAGGCGTCGCGGGCACGCTCCTGATCCTGGCCGCGGTCGCCGGGCTGGGCCGGACGGAGCGGACCCCGGTGCCGCCGCCTGCCTGACCCGGTCGCCTTCGGTCGAGGGGCCGCCGCGGGGCCCGTCTGCGGGCTGGGCGTGGTGCCCGCGCGCGTAGCCGATCGAGTCTCGGCGTCACCATGATCGCGTCCGTGGCTAGCGCATGGATCGCACGCCCCTGGTGCGTGCGGATCGCGCGCTTGTTGCGCCCGCTCCGGAAAAGAAGCGGACGTACGTTTCTTTTTCAGATCGGCCCCCGCGGGCTGGTCGCGCGCGGCCGCCACGACACGACCGCGGGACGACCAACCGCATCGCCCGCCCGGCCCGGACCCTCGACCACAGCCCGCCCGTGTGACACGGTTCGTGACGTCTCACGGGGAAAGGCGTTGGTGAAGTCATGGTGGATCGCAGGAAGACCGCCCGTCGTCTGGTGGTCGCGGCGCTGGCGTCACTCGCCCTGGTCGTGGGCGTGGTGTCCATCCCGGCGCTGACGGGCTCGGTGGCCATCGGGCGCCAGGGCAACCTGCCGGGCATCTACGACGCCACCAAGCTCGCCGCCGCGGAGCAGGCGCCCGAGGTCGACCCCGAGACGCTCCCGCACGAGCACGACGACCCGGCGACGAAGAACGAGGTCTCCCGGGGCGGCGAGGTCGGCGAGGCCGCCCAGGACCCGACCAACGCGGCCGAGCGCGCGATCGCCACGGCGTACGTCGCCCAGGCACGGCGTACCCCCGACCCGCCGCTGACCTCGGTGCGGCCGGTGCAGAAGCGGCTGCTCTTCCCGCAGGACCGCTACGCGATGGCGAACGGCTGCTACCGGATGGCCGGCAAGAAGACCTACTTCAAGGCGACCGACCTGGGCAGCTACCTGCTCTACACCAAGCGGGGGAGGTTCCGCACCGCCGACGGCCTGGCGGCGCAGCCGAGCGCCGAGACCGTGTGGACCGCCACGGCCACGAGGACCGGCCCGAGGGCCGCGAAGCGGCCGCGATTCACGTTCACCCGCGGCGGGACCACGCTGACGATCAAGGGCAGGACCACCTTCCGGCTGCTGCGCACCAAGGGCTGCACCGCGTTCCCGGAGGCGGGCATCGACATCAGCGGGCGGCCGCACGCCGGCGTGACGCCGTACCAGGAGGTGCGCGGCTACGTCGACGCGCACACCCACGGCATGGCCGACGAGTTCCTCGGGGGCCGGGCGCACTGCGGCAAGCCGTGGGACCCGTTCGGGGTCGCCGTGGCGCTCGTGGACTGCCCCGACCACTCGGCGACCGGCGGCTACGGCGGCGTCCTGGAGTCCGTGCTCTCCGGTGAGCCGGGCCACGACCCGGTCGGCTGGCCGACCTTCAAGGACTGGCCGGCGCCCAACTCGCTGACCCACGAGGGCACCTACTACCGCTGGCTCGAGCGCGCCTGGCGCGGCGGGCAGCGGATCTTCGTCAACCTGCTGGTCGAGAACAACCAGCTCTGCATGATCTACCCGCTGAAGAAGAACTCCTGCGACGACATGGACTCGGTGCGGCTGCAGGCCAAGCGGATGTACGAGCTGCAGGACTACATCGACGCCCAGTTCGGAGGCCCGGGCAAGGGGTTCTACCGGATCGTGAAGTCACCCTTCGAGGCGCGCGAGGTGATCAACCGCGGGCAGCTCGCAGTGGTGATGGGCATCGAGACGTCGGTGCCGTTCGGCTGCACGATGAAGGCCGACGTCCCGCAGTGCAGCCTCGAGGACATCGACCGCCAGCTCGACGAGGTGCACGCGATGGGCGTGCGGCAGATGGAGCTGGTCAACAAGTTCGACAACGCCCTGGCCGGCGTGGCCGGCGACGCCGGCGCGATCGGGCCGCTGGTCAACTCCGCCAACTTCCTCGAGACCGGGTCCTTCTGGGACATGCGGCACTGCGAGCCCGCCGACGGCGAGTCCCACGACAACAACCAGGTGGCGCTGCCCGAGATCTCGGCGCAGACCCAGGACGCGCTCTTCGGGGCGATCGCCTCGCTCGGCCTCCCCGTCGCCACGCCGCTCTACCCGCCGCCGGACCACTGCAACAACCGCGGCCTGACCACGCTGGGCGAGCAGACCATCGAGGAGCTCGCCGAGCGGCACATCCTCTTCGACCCCGACCACCTCAGCGTCAAGGCCCGCAACACCGCCCTCGACCAGACCGAGCGGATGGGCTACCACGGCGTCCTCTCCAGCCACTCGTGGTCGACGCCGGACGCCTACCCGCGCATCTACGAGCAGGGCGGGTTCATCGCGCCGTACGCCGGTGACTCGACCGGCTTCGTGGAGAAGTGGCGCAAGCACGTGGGCTGGGCCGACCCGCGCTACTACTTCGGGCTCGGTTTCGGTGCCGACATCAACGGGCTCGGCGCGCAGGGGGACCCCCGCGGCGCCGACGTGCCCAACAAGGTGACCTACCCCTTCAAGGGGCTCGGCGGCGTCACCGTCCGCAAGCAGACCGCCGGCCAGCGCACCTGGGACATCAACGTCGACGGCGTCGCCCAGTACGGCCTCTACCCGGACTGGGTCGAGGACCTCACGAAGGTCGCCGGCAAGGACGGTGCCGCGATCTTCGAGGACATGAGCCGCGGGGCCGAGGCCTACCTCCAGACCTGGGAGCGGGCCGAGGGCATCAAGCCGGACTCGTGCCGCAACCCGGGCCTGCGCAAGTCGGTGACCAAGGTGCAGAAGCTGGTCAAGCCCGGCATGACCACCAAGGCGGTCATGGAGAAGGTCGGCCAGCCCTACACCCGCTCCGGCCAGAAGTTCGGCTTCTGCGCCAAGGCCCCCGGCAAGAAGAAGGTGAAGATGGTCGTCACCTTCTCCCAGCGCGGGAAGGTGCTGTCCCTGCGTCGGCGGTGATCGCGGCTACTGGACTCGCGCCTCGACCGTCGCGCTGGCCGCGTTGCCACCCACGTCGAGCGCCAGCAGCGCCATCCGGAACGGCGTCCCCGCGGGCAGCCGCTCGAAGTCGACCACGAGCTGGTCGCTGACCGGCAGGGACTGCGACGACAGCACCTGGTCGAAGCCGCCGGAGCCGGGCACGAAGAGGTAGGGCGTCACGGTGCCGCCGTTCTGCAGCTCGATGCCGGCGGCGCTGCCGTTGCTCAGGTCCACGACGTTGACGCCCTGGATCTGGCCCTCGCTGCTCAGCAGCACCCGGACCCCGATGTCGGTCGTCGTGCCGCCGGGCGCGGTGTACTGCGCCAGGAAATCGCCGACCAGCCCACCGGACTGGATCTGGTACGCCGTGGTCGCCGGGATGCTGGTGCGGCCGTCGCTCAGCGTGGTGACGGCGTAGTCCCAGACGCCCTGGACCTGCCCCCGGCCGCCGGCGTTGAGATAGCCGGGGAGTGCCAGCGCCAGCGCGCCGTCGGTGTCGCCGAGCCGCGTGTAGACCTGGGTCTCCGTCGCGGTCACCTGGTCGAGGCTCTCCGCGGTCAGCTGCCCCGCGATCTTGATCCCGGTCTGGTCCTGCAGGAGCACCTCGGCCTGGTCGCTGGTGAACCCGAACCCGGACGACGTCCCGGCGTCCACGCCCGCCTGGAGGAACGCCGTGACGAACTCACCCCAGCCGCGGGGGGCGGTGCCGCTCTCGACGTAGCCCCGCGCCTTCGCCGGGTCGGTCGGGAGGAACACGTTGAGCCCGGTGGCCTGCTCGGTCGCGCGGCCGGTGACCTGGGCCGTCACGGACGCCTCGAGCGCGGCGAACGCGGCGTCCCGGGCGACCTCCACCTCGGGGGGCAGGTTCTCGAGGTGGCGCAGGAAGTCCCCGAGGTCGATGTGGTCGATCGAGTCCCTGGCCCCGCTGCCCGGGAGCCCGATCACGAACTCCAGCGCGTCGGCTCGGGCCCGGGCGACCTCGACCGCGATCTCGTCCATGTGGGCGACCGCGACCTTGCTGAAGGACTCGATCGCCTTGTCCAGGCGCTGGATCGGCTCGCCCGCCACGATCGACATCGCCGCCAGGTCCCGGTAGGGCTGGCCCCCGTTCTCCTTGGCCACGTCGTCGAGCAGCTGGCGGTAGCCGTCGATGAAGGCCTCGCCGACCTGCTGGCCGCTGGCGTTCTCCCGCAACGGGGGGAAGCCCTGGACCGACAGCGGCCACTTGATCATGTTCTCCTCCGAGCCCACCATCGTCCTGGCGAGCGGAGCGAGCGCGGACGCGGTCTCGTAGTTGGACATGAGACAGGCCGCGTGGAAGAGCAGGTCGAAGCTCTTGATGCCGGACCGGGCCATCCCGGCGGCCATGCCGTCGCGGATGTCGGGGATCGACATGCCGGTCGTGCTCGGCGGGCCCTCGTCGATGTATCCGCCGAAGCTGCCGCCGCCGTGGTCGAACAGCGAGAGGCCGTACTTCGCGGCGGGGAAGCGCCCGGCGGCCTCCTCGATGAACGCGGCCAGGACGTCCGGTCGGCCCATCGCGACCTCGCCGTAGTCCCGGATCTCGTTGAAGCGGTTGCCGTCCAGCACGAGGAGCTTGGTGGTGGTGAACTCGCCCATGCCGGGCAGGGTGCTGGTCGGGAAGTCGGGGTCGTTGCGCTCCGGCAGGTCCAGCATCACGACCACGTTGACGTTGTCGGCGTCAGGCAGCGCCGCGAGCTGGCTGAGGTTCTGGACCATGAGCTCGGGGACGCCGCCGGTGTCGCCCACGGCGTAGACCATCATCGTCCAGTCCGCGGCGCCGCCGGGCGCCGCCGCGGGCGCGGCGGCGCCCGAGGCACCGCCGACGACGGTCAGGACACCCAACGCCGCCGCCCCCGCGACGTACCTCCTCGGAGAGGAGGACTGACGGGAACGGCGGCGTCGGGGTGTCATGTGAGCCCTGCTTCCTCGGTCTTACTGGATGGTCGAGACCAGGTCGTTGAGCATGGCGTTGTAGCCGTCGACCAGGTCCGTGGACGCGTCCAGCGCCCCCTGCTCGAAGAGGCCGAACGCCGTGATGCCCGTGCCGTCCTGGGTGAGGACGTAGTAGCCGAAGCCCTCCACCGGGAAGGTGCCGCCCTGCTGGGAGGCCATCAGCCCGCGGTAGAAGAGCGTCTGCGCGTCCACCACCGCGGACGTCGGCAGCGAGATCGCCTCCGGCTGCGTGTACTCCAGCTCCTGCACCCCGAACCCCTCCAGACCCTGGAGGTGGTCGCTGATCAGCCCCTCCATGGAGGCGGGCGATGGCGTGGTCAGGGCGATGAAGTAGCCGCCCGGGCCCCACAGCTGGGCGAAGCCGGGCTCGTTGAACTCGACCTCCCAGCCGGCCGGGACCCGGAAGCCCGCGACCCCGAGGTCGACGATGTCCGAGCTCGTCGTGGTGTCGTCGGGCTGCGGACCGCCGCCGATGCCGCCGCTTCCGTCGTCGGTTCCCTCGCTCTCCTCGTCGGTGAACCCGTCGGAGAGGGCGGTGGAGAACGACGCCAGCTTCGCGCTGGACCCGTTGCTGGACTCAGTGCTGGACTCGCTGCTGGACTCGTCCGACTCCTCGGTCGGGTCGGGGTCGGGTCCCGGCGGGTCGGCCGGCTCCGGCGCGTCCTCGGTCGTCGGACCCGCGCCGAGGTCGGGCTCCAGGACGATCCCGGAGTCCTCGGGCGACAACGGTGCGTCGTCCTCGCCGGCCGCCGCGACCCCCTGGCCGATGGCCCCGCCGAGCACGATCGCGGCGACCACGGCACCGACCACGACCGCGGTCTTGGAGTTGTCGCGCGGGGCCGTGCCGGCCGGGACCGGCTTGAGCGACGGTGTCGCGGCGGCGTCCACGCTGCGGTTGCGGGCCCGGGTCACCTTGCCGCCGGCGCGGGTGGCGGTGCCGCAGACGACGCAGAAGTTCGCGCCCTCCAGCAGCGGCATCTCGCAGGAGGGGCAGAACGCCGTACCGTGCGCCGAGTCCTTGAGCGTGGTGCCCTTGCTCGAGGCCTCGAGCGCGGACTCGAGGACCGCGTAGTGCAGGAGGTAGCGCAGCCGCACCAGCAGCACGGCGGCGATGAGCGCGCCCCAGATCAGGCCGATGACCGCGCCGGCGGTGCCCTCGACGCGGGAGGCGACGTAGAGCCCGGCCTGGAACAGGATGTTGGCCAGCAGCGCCTCGCCGAGCCCACGCAGGTAGGAGGGCTTGAAGCCGTCGAACCCGCTGCCGATGCCCGACCACGCCGCGACCGCGATGCCGGTGGCGGCACCGTAGACGATCGGCTTGACGATCGCCGCGGACAGGATGAGGGAGACCCAGAAGCCCGAGTCCGGGCTGTCGATGGAGCCGAAGCTGCTGAACAGCGAGCGGTTGACGACGATCGTCTCGGCGGCCGCGAAGCTCGCTCCGGCCGCGACGCCGAACGTCAGGCCGTCGATCATGTCGTCGAACTGCGGGCGCGAGGCCAGGAACAGCGGCCCGACCTGCTTCACCAGCTCACCCACCACCGGCACCAGCAGGACCAGCACGAGCAGGGTGCTCCACCGGACCCCTCCGGCGCCTTGGCCGAAGTCGACGGGCGCGACCTCGTCACCGAGCAGCCCCGCGTGCCACAGGAACGTGAACCCGACGCCGAGGGCGGCCGCGGCGCCGATCGTGCCGAGCACGACGGCGACCGGCTGGTCCTCCCACTCGTTGACGTCGTACATGTAGACGACGTAGATGGCCGGGACGACCAGCGCCGCCGCGACGAACGCGAACGCGAGGTAGCCCAGCGCACCGGCGATGACCGGGACCAGCAGGCCCAGGCCGAGCGCCCACCGGTAGGTCTGGGGTGCCGTGCCACTGGCCAGCGGCATCAGCGACGTCACCATGTTGAAGGACATCACCGGCTCACCGGGCTGGAGGGCGAAGGACTCCTTGCGCTCGGAGCCACCGGCCCCCAGCTCGGCGCCGGTCACCGGGTCGAAGCGGGCTCCTGGGGGTGCCACGGGCGCGGGTGCCGCCGTGGCACCGCCGTCCGGGCTCTCGGGTGTGGTCGTCATGACTCTCCTCCGTGTGTGAGGTGGTGCTCGGGATGGTGTGGTCGGTGGGTGCGGTGCTCGGCCGGTTGCCTCGCCCGCGGGGTCAGCGCACGGTCTCGGTGACGAACGCGATGTCGAAGTTGCCGGCGAGGTCGGCGACGCCGACGCCCATGTCGAACGAGGTCCCCTCGGGGAGCTTGGGGTAGGACACCTCGGTCTTGTCGTTGACGGGCACGGACTGGCTCGAGAGCTCCATCTGGAAGCCGCCGCTGGACGGGACGATCAGGTAGGGCGTGAGCGACCCGCCGTTCTCCAGGTCGATGCCCGCCTGGGCGCCGTTGCCGAGGCTGATGTCGGAGACCGTGATGCTCTCGATCTCGCCCTCGCTGGAGAGCAGGACCTGGACCTCGACGTCGGTCTGGCTGCCGTCCGGAGCCGTGTAGAGCGCGTGGAACCAGCCGAGCAGACCACCGGCCTGGGCCTGGTAGACCGCCGAGACCGGCGCGCGCTGGCGTCCCGCCTGGAGCGTGGTGACCGAGAAGTTCCAGACGCCCTGGACCTGCCCGGTGCCGCCCGAGTTGAGGTAGCCCGGCAGCGCGACCGCCAGGGCGTCGCGCCCGTCGATCTGCGTGTAGACCTGCGTCTCGGTGTCGGCGACGTTCTCCTCGTCCCCCGACTGCAGCTGGGCGGCGATCCGGATGCCGTCCGGGCCGATGTCCAGCACCTCGGCGGTGTCGCTGGTGAACTCCGCGGAGCCGTCGGGCCCGTTGCTCTGGGTGGCGTAGTCGGCGTAGGCCGCGACCAGCTCGTTCCAGCCAGGGGGGGCGATGTTCTTCGCCACGTAGCCGCGCGCGTGCTCGGGGGTCTCCGGGAAGAAGACGTTGAGGCCGGTCGCCTGCTCGGTGGCGCGTCGGGTGACCTGGTGCAGCACGGCCGCGTCGAGCGCCGCGTACGCCGCGTCGCGGGCCACCTCGACCTCCGGCGGCACGTTCTCGAGCTGGCGCAGGAAGTCGCCGAGGTCGACGACGCTGAAGCCACCGCCCTCCTCCTCGCCGAGCAGGCCCGTGACGAACTCGAGCGAGCGGCTGCGGGCGCGAGCGATCTCGGGCGCGATCTCCGCCATGTGCTGGACCGCGACGGCGGAGAACGCCTCGATGGCCTTGTCGAGCCGCTCCATGGCGGCCCCGTCGACGACCGACAGGACCGAGAAGGCCCCGATGTCGTCGTACTGGTCGGCGGTCTGCGCGTAGCCCTCGATGTTGGCCAGCCCCCACTCCTCGCCGCTGACGTTCTCGCCGAGGGCGGCGATCGCGTCGGTGTCGAGGGTGAAGTCGCCGAAGGTGACCTCCTCGGAGGCCACGTGGACCTTGGCCAGCGGCCCCAGTGCCGAAGCGGCCTCGTAGGAGGCCATCAGGCACGAGTCGTGGTCGATGAACTCGAACTCGTCGATGCCCCCGCGCTGCATGCCGGTGATGATCCCGGCCCGCATGTCGGCGATCGTCATCTGCGCGGCCGACGGCGGGCCGGTGTCCTGGTAGCCGCCGGACCAGGCGCCGCCGTGGTCGGACAGGATCAGGCCGAACTTGTCGGCGGGGTACCGGTCGGCGGACTCCTCGATGAAGCTCGCGAGCACGTCGGGCCGGCCCATCGAGATCTCGCCGTAGTCCTGGACCTCGTTCCAGCGGCCGTCCTCGAGCACGACCAGCTTGGCGGTGGTGAACGGCGCGATGCCCGGCAGGGTGGCCTGCGGGTAGCCGGGGTCGGTCTGCTCGGGCAGGTCGACCAGGGCGACGATGTTGACGTTCTCCATCTCCGGGATCTCGGTGAACGCCGCGAGGTTGGAGATCATGTCGTTGGCGATGTTGGAGGTGTCCGCGACGTCGTAGATCATCAGCGTCCAGTCCTCGTCGCCCTCACCGACGGCGGCCGCCGGCGCGGTCCGCGGGGCCGGCGCTCCCCCGGCGGGGGCGGTCAGGGCGGCGAGACCGGTGACGGCCAGCACTGCGGCCAGGCCCACCGCTCCGAGCCGCTGCGTACCGGAGCTGAGGCGAGTCGTCGAACCCACGGCGATCGTCCTTTCGTGGCACTCGTGCACCGTGCACGGTCCCCATGTCGAGCCGGCCACGATCCGGCGCGGGCTAAGTGTGCAATCGGATGATCCCGAGGTAAAGCACCCATCCGGGCCATATTGACGCGGGACGTCCCCAGGCGGTTCCCGCCCGCGTCGGAAAAGTTACCGAACAGTAGACTCAGGCCCCGGACCCCGTCGCACTAGTCTTCTCCACCGGGCTCGCCGCGGCTGTCCGAGAACTGGCTGGCAAACCTCTCGAGGAGTGACCGTGGACCTGTGGGTGCTGATCGTCGGGCTGGTCGGGACGGCGGTGGGGCTCGGCCTGGCCGGCAGGCGCGTGGTCTTCCTGTTCCGGATGATCACGCACGGCCAGCCGGCCCCGGACCGGATCGCCGGCGTCACCGGCCGGATCGGCCTGGCCCTCAAGACCCAGCTCGTCGAGGTCTTCGGCCAGAAGAAGCTCCTCAAGTGGAGCATCCCGGGCACGGCGCACTTCTTCGTGTTCTGGGCGTTCCTGATCCTCGGCACGGTCTACGTCGAGGCGTACGGCGCCCTGCTCACCCGCGAGCCGGCCTGGCGCTTCCTCTTCTTCGGCACCTTCAAGCCTCTCGGCTTCCTGCAGGACTTCATCGCGGTGATGTGTCTGCTCGGCCTGGTCGCCTTCTGGCAGATCCGGCTCAAGAACTCGCCGGCCAAGCTCGAGCGCAAGTCACGTTTCTTCGGCTCGCACCTCGGCGGGGCCTACCTGGTCCTCTTCATGATCTTCAACGTCATCTGGACGCTGTTCCTCTTCCGCGGTGCGGTGATCGCGCACGAGCTCGCCATCGGCGAGGAGGGCTACGGCAAGGCGGCGTTCGTCTCCTACGCGCTGGGGACCGTGCTCCCCGACTCCAAGACCCTGATCGGCGTCGGCCTGCTGCTGCACATCGGGATCATGCTGGTGTTCCTCGTGGAGGTCGTGAACTCCAAGCACCTGCACATCTTCGTCGCGCCGCTCAACGTGCTGTTCGGGCGCCGGCCGGTCGCCCTCGGCGCGGTCAAGCCGCTGACCAACGCCGGGGTCCCGGTCACCCTGGACGACCTGGACGACCTCGACGAGGACGCCAAGCTCGGCGTCGGGGCGATCGAGGACTTCAGCTGGAAGGGCCTGCTGGACATGGCGACCTGCACCGAGTGCGGTCGGTGCCAGTCGCAGTGCCCGGCGTGGAACACCGAGAAGCCGCTCTCCCCCAAGCTCCTGATCATGAACCTGCGCGACCACGCGCTGGCGAAGACGCCGTACCTCCTGGCGAGCGAGGAGGAGCGCGCGAAGATGCCGCAGTCGGTGCTCAACGAGGCCGAGCGGCCGCTGGTCGGGGAGACCGAGGGGTACGCGTGGGAGCCCGAGGGCGGCGCCATCATCGACAACGACGTCCTGTGGTCCTGCGTGACCTGCGGCGCGTGCGTCAACCAGTGCCCGGTCGACATCGAGCACGTCGACCACATCATCGACATGCGCCGCTACCAGGTGCTGGTCGAGGCCAACTTCCCCGCCGAGCTCAACCAGCTCTTCAAGGGCATGGAGAACAAGGGCAACCCCTGGAACATGTCCGCCTCGGCCCGGCTCGACTGGGCGAAGGACCTGCCGTTCGACGTCAAGGTCGTCGGTGAGGACGTCGAGTCCCTCGACGAGGTCGAGTGGCTGTTCTGGGTCGGCTGCGCCGGCGCCTACGAGGACCGGCAGAAGAAGACGACCCGCGCGGTCGCCGAGCTGCTCGACATGGCCGGCGTCTCGTTCGCGGTGCTCGGCAACGGCGAGACCTGCACCGGCGACCAGGCCCGCCGCGCCGGCAACGAGTTCCTGTTCCAGCAGCTGGGGTCGCAGAACGCGGAGACCTTCAAGGAGTTCAAGGTCAAGAAGGTCGTCTCGACCTGCGCCCACTGCTTCAACACGCTCAAGAACGAGTACGCCGCGTTCGGCGTCGAGCTCGAGGTCACCCACCACACCCAGCTGCTCAACCGCCTGGTCCGCGAGGGCAAGCTCACGCCGGTCAAGGACGGCGCCGGTGCGGCCAAGCGGTCGATCACCTACCACGACCCCTGCTACATCGGCCGCCACAACGGCGTCTACTCCCCGCCGCGCGAGCTCCTCCAGGTCCTCCCCGGCGCCGAGTACGTCGAGATGGAGCGGCACTCCGAGCGGTCCTTCTGCTGCGGCGCCGGCGGCGCCCGCATGTGGATGGAGGAGAACATCGGCGAGCGGATCAACGAGAACCGCACCAACGAGGCGGTCGGCACCGGCGCCGACCAGATCGCCGTGGGCTGCCCGTTCTGCCGGGTGATGCTCTCCGACGGGCTCACCTCCGCCCAGGCCAAGGGCACCGCCCGCGAGGAGGTCGAGGTCCTCGACGTCGCGCAGATGCTGCTCGCCTCGGTCAAGGGCGAGCCCGCGACCAGGGCCCGGGCCGGCTCGGACGGCTCCGGCGGGTCCACCAAGACCGCCGAGCGTCCGGTCGAGACGAAGGCCGAGCCCGAGGCCGGCGACGTCACCGTCACCGAGAACACCGTCACCGAGACCGCTGACGCCGGCCCGGCCGCCAAGGCCAGCGGCGGTTCGTCACTGTTCGACCTGGGCGGCGACGAGCCGGCCGACGCGCCCGCCGCGAAGTCGGAGACGTCCTCGGGCGGCTCGCTCTTCGACCTGGGCGGTGACGACTCGGCTGCCGCGACCGTCTCCAAGGAGGGCCTGGAGAAGACCGAGGCCGAGCCGGCACCGAAGGCCGCCGAGCCGTCCGCCGAGCTGGGCTCGGGCGGTTCCCTGTTCGACATCGAGGACGGCCAGGCGGAGAAGACCGCCGAGGAGCCGAAGGCCGAGTCCGCTCCCGAGTCCGCTCCCGAGCCCGAGCCCGAGCCGGCCCCGAAGCCCGCGGCGGACCTCGGGTCCGGCGGCTCGCTGTTCGACATCCAGGCCGAGGAGCCCGCCGCCAAGCCCGAGCCTGAGTCCG
>SXGU01403358.1_pt1 | contig 20120 bp, 21 predicted proteins | sample 3174531 | NCBI WGS metagenome assembly SXGU01 (sample SAMN11356863, study PRJNA531348) | freshwater metagenome | isolation source: freshwater sample F1-140 | place: China: Fuxian Lake, Yuxi | collected 2017-12-25 | reverse complement strand
TTATCAAAAAAGGCAGGAACAGCAGGAAGCCTATTTGAAAGGCGGTTTTTAATTCGCTGGTCACAAACGCCGGCAGCAATAACGAAAACGGCACATTGTCGGCGGATTCCAAGGGAGCATTGCCGGAAATCCTGATAAATAATTCCAGATCGGCTTCTCGAGTTTGTTTCAGCATAAATTGCTTGAACGGCTCGGATGCTTTTTCAATGGCGGCCATCGCGTCGATTTTTTCTTCCAGGTAAGGCTGGACGGCTTCGGCATTTACCTTGTCCAATACCGGCATCATAATGAAAATGGTCAAAAATAGGGACAAACCCAATAACACTTGGTTGCTAGGGGCCTGGCCGGTGCCTAAAGCGGTGCGCAGCAAGCTGAGCACAATCATAATCCGGGTGAACGAGGTCATGGTCAGCAACATTGCCGGCAACAGGGTCAACAAGGTCATTAACGCCAGAATCTGGATCGTGACCGTATAAGTCTGAGCGCCTTGTTTGCCGGTTGTCACGGTGACAGCTTCAATTCCCGTAGCTGCGTAGGCGGGCGTTTCGATCAGCCAGACAGCCAAGCCTATTATCAATAATCGAAAAAAAATAATTTTAGCCATCAGTGCGTCCTTTCATGGCTTGCATCAGTTTTTGCGCGAATCCGCCGTCCATGGCCGTGGCCGGTGGTTGTTCCTTGCTCAAGCAATCGTCCCCTTCCAATACATGTAAAGTATCTATGCGTCCTGGAGTGACTCCCAGAATAAGCTGTTTTTTTCCGACTTGAAGTAAAATGACTTTCTCCCGTACACCTAATGATAGGCCGCCAACCACTCGCATTTTTTCTGTGCCGACGGCAGTCATTCCGCTTAATTTGCGTACGCCCCAGGCGCACAGAAAAAAAACGGCCAACACGATGATCAGGCCAATCGTCCAATGCAGCATATCGCCGGAAGAAACCGTCCTGACCGTTGGCGTTGAAACATCGGCAGCCGCCGCAAAGCAGGCCGGAAACCAGCCGAACAATAGCCACGCACACTTCATCTTCATCAGGCCAATCGTTTAACCCGTTCCGATGGGCTGATGACATCGGTTAAGCGAATGCCGAATTTATCATTGATCACCACCACTTCCCCGTGCGCAATTAAGGTACCGTTGACCAACACATCCAGCGGCTCCCCGGCAAATCGCTCCAGCTCGACGACCGAGCCCTGATTTAACTGCAACAGGTTCCTGATATTAATTTGGGTTCGGCCGATTTCCATCGAGATAGTCACCGGAACGTCCAAAATAACGTCAAGATTAACTTCATCGCCCATGGCTGAAGACGATTTTTTGTCATCAGCCTGATTACCAAATTCCTGAAATGCCGCCGCTTCAAAATCATCAATCGTTTCCGCACCTTCAGGTGCATTGGGATATTCGCTCATCTTATTTTCCAACTTAATAGTGTTACCATCTAAACCTGAACTGCGTCAGTTCGATTCAAAACCGTACTTTGTCGATAATCTGTATTGCATAATTGCCATCCGACAGTCCCACCTTGCCTTCAAACACCGGAATGCCTTCGGCTTTAAGAATGACCGTTTCCGGCATGTCGATAGGGATGACATCGCCTTTTTTTAAGCGCATCACTTCTCTTATGGTCATGTTTTTTTCCGCCAGCAGACTGTTCACGCTTACTTTAGCCCTGAGTACTTCGCTCCGTAATGCCGCCTGCCAACTGCCGTCGACCTCGCCGCTGTCGCTACTAATGGCGTCCAGCAATTCGCGGATAGGTTCGAGCATTGCATAAGGCATGGCAATGTTGACGTCGCCGCCGCCGCCTTCCAGCTCAACATGAATGGTGGAAATGACGATGATTTCCCCCGGCCCGATAATGTTGGCGAAACGCGGATTGATTTCCGCGCCAACATATTCAAAATCGAGTTCCATCACCGGCTTCCAGGCTTCTTTTAAATCCTTGAAAATCATTTCAATGATGATGCGGACCACGCGCATTTCGGTCGCGGTGAATTCCCGGCCTTCAGTTTGATTATAAAACTGGCCGGCGCCGCCGAAGAAGTTGTCCACCACGGTAAACACCAAACGCGGATCGATAACGATCAAGGCCTTACCGCGCAAGGGATTAAACCGGACAATCGTTAAGTTGGTAGGAACCAGTAGCCCTTGGATGTATTCGGAAAATTTTTGAACTTGAATGCCGGATATGAAAATTTCCGCCGAGCGGCGCAGGAAGTTGAATAACGAAATGCGGATAAACCTAGCGAACCGTTCGTTGACCATTTCCAACGTTGGCATACGGCCGCGAACAATTCTTTCCTGACTGGCAAAGTCATACTCTCTAACAATGCCTTTTTCGTTGAATTCTTCGGTGCCTGCTTCGGAGTAAAACTCGGAGTCATCCTCGGTTTCAATATCACCATCGCTGACGCCATTGAGCAGAGCATCGATTTCTGCCTGCGAGAGTAAATCACTCATGTTATTGCATTACAAATGAGGTAAAAAATATCTCATCAACCTGATGACCTCTGCCGGCCATTTTCTTTAAGACGTCGTTCACATTGTCTAATATGGCCTTACGCAGGGTCTCCTTGCCTTCGTGGGTATTTAAAACGGCTGCATCCTGACCGCCAATCAGCATCAACAGGTTATTTCGTATCATCGGTTCATTTTTTTTCAAAACTTCAATCGTTTCGGCGCCTTCAGCCAAAAAAGACAGCGTAATGCGCCCGTGCAGAGCCATTGCTCCTTTAGGAAAATTAATCACCAGGGGTTTTCCCATGTCAAAATAGAGTTTTTCTACAACAACCTCAACTTTTTCTTCGTGAGCTACACTCCCTTTCATCAGGAAAAAAGTAGCTCCGGCGCCCGCGGCTAATAAAACTAAAGCGCCGACGATGATGATGATAAGTGATTTAAGCGATTTACCACTCTTTTCGCCTTCTTGTTTCTGTTCGGACATGTTGCAAACCTTTTAATTTTTAATCAGTAAATAAGCAATTTAAACGCCATAAAGTAATAGCACGTGCTTAAACAACCAGTTCCATTGTCGATTTAATCGGCTCGGCGGTGTAAGTCGTTCAGCCAAGCAGGCCGACGCCGGTATCGGTCTGCGTCGTAAAATCAAATCATACAAGAAAAAACATCCTTTTAAAAGAATAAGATAGGAATAATAGTAAATGCTAATAATTAACAGGACCCGGTATCGGCCATTAAATATCGAGACAAATCGGGCTAAAATCGTCGCAACCTTAAAGCATGAAATGTCATAAAACCGGCACTTTATACAGTCTATGAAATCGATTAAAACGGTTTGTCTTAGCCAATCTGTTGAAATATTTTAGGATGAATTCCGTCAATGGCTAGGTACAATCCCTTAATAACGCTACCCCAGTTTCCAGGAAAAATAACCATGCCCGTAAAAACTCAGCGACATGAACAGTTTAAAGTATTAATGGCCGGCGACATCGCTATTAACCCGGCTGCATTAGAAAATCAGGGGCGACACATTTTTACAGCCAATCAAGCTAAGGATATTTTAACACTTATTGAGGCGACTCAATTCGATCTCATCATACTCGACTTGACGGTAAAAGGTTCGGTCGCATCGGTTCCGGACCGATTGCAACAATTTGGCCGTCCTGGGCAGTCGGAGTTAGTGACTCGTATTAAAGACCCCCACGGCATAAACAACGAAGTACCGGTCATCGCCGTCATTAATGCGACGGAAGATTGCCAAAGAGAACGGCAATATCCGATGGAATTTGATGATTGGCTGGTTAAGCCCATAAAAGAAGAACAACTTGATAAGATGATAGCGCTTTGGCAAAACAAGACTTCAGCTTCCGATTATATCGAAATTCTTTTGGATAAAACCAAAAATAACCGCCGCCTTGCCTTAACTATTTTTGAAAAATTGTTCGAAGAACTGCCCTTGCAAATCAGCGCTATTAAAGACGCGCTGGAAAAAGAACACTATGATCTTGCTCAAGAAACCAGCCATAAACTGAACGGTTCAGCGAGTTTTTGCGGCCTGTTGGACATTCAGCAGTCGGCCAATGCCCTTGAAGGAGGGTTACTAAATAATGATTACGCCAACGCTAATCAAGACTTTCTAAGGCTTCGGCAATCCGCTTTAAATCTTACCCGTCAGCAAAAACCAATCTTGGCAAAGCTTCAGCAAATGCTAACTCCCTAAAAACGCAACGAGACAAGGCGAGGTGGAATAACTATTGCTTGTTTTACAGCGTAGCTTGATAAGCCCCTTCAGGTTCGCAGCAGACAGGAATGCGCGTCTTCTGCGGCAAGGACAGGCTAACAGTGTCTTTTATACAATGAAGCTTCAATGTAGACTGTATGCGGAGCACCTCGAGCAGGGGTAATAGGTTTGTTATTTAGGAAAAAAATGTACGCCTCACTTAATCTTTCTGTCACCCTTTTTATGGTGCAATGAATCTCGACAGCCGTACTATGATGGTGATGATATCAGCGCTGGTTCTGCTGTTCTCCGCACTGCTGACGTTGGCCGGATTGCATGCGGGTAATGTACGTGGTGTGCAGCATTGGGCAATGGGCAGTTTATGCATGGGTTTGGGGCTGGGCCTTTCCTATACTCAATTGGAACCTAGTGCCGCTGCCTGGGTTATAGTGTCCGGTGCGACCTTAGTCGCAGCAGGGATAGGCTTGCAGTTTACCGGTATCCAGACTTTCAAGGAAGGACGCTGCAACCGTTATCTTCCATGGCTGCTGATTGGACTGGTATTTATCCAGAACGTTGTGTTCGTTTTCTATAATCCTGATGTTCATGCACGCGTTATCGCAAACTCGTTGGTGTTCTGTTTGGCTAATGGCGCCTGCGCTCGCGCTTTATTTATCAAGATAGAACAACCGTTGCGCACCGCATATTGGTTTACCGGAGCATCGTTCTTAGTCGTTACAGTGGTCTTTCTAGCCAGAGCTGTTATGGTTTTTATGGCTCCGGTCCATAGTTACGGTCTCTATGTACAGACTTCGATCAATTCTGTGCCGCTCTTTATCGGCAGCATGGCGCAAGTGTGTCTGGCTTTCGGATTCGTGTTGATGTTGAATTCCCGCTTAGCCGCGGATCTGCAAAAATTGGCATTGAACGATGCCTTAACCGGAGCCTTCAACCGGCGGAGTTTAGAGCGGGAGGCCGCGCGACTGTTAGCGCGTTGTGCGCGTACAGGAGATACGCTGGCGGTTATGATGATTGACGTCGATCATTTTAAGTCCATCAACGACCGCTACGGTCATCCGGCGGGAGACGAGGTGTTGAGGTGTTTGGCCGCAGTGGCGCAAAAAACTATTCGTAGCGACGACTATTTTGCTCGCTACGGAGGCGAGGAGTTTTGTATTTTGTTGCCGTCCACGCCAGAAAAAGACGCTTGGGTGTTGGCGGATCGTCTGCGTCAATCCTATGCCGAAATGGAGATAGTGTTCGCCGGTGACGTCCTGCGCAGCACCGTCAGCATCGGCATTTCCGATTCGGCCTATAGTGGGCTGGAGTTTGCTGTGCTGGTTGCTGACGCCGACCGGGCAATGTACCGCGCCAAGCAGGAAGGCCGTAACCGGGTAGTGATGTATTCCGTTTGAGTCCGCGCTTGATTATAATCCGCTGGCTTCTGGTGTAGAATAGTTTGAGCGGGGCAGGGCGCGCCTTTTTTCGCTATTGGGTATTTATACGGATGGCGCGGATGCAAACGGATTTTTAAGGGATTAATGGATCGGCTTCATGGGTTTTATCTATGTTCCAGTGCATTTAATAACCGAGTAATTTATTTATGCTGCGTGGCTTTAAGTGATCCAGGCAATGTCTTGTGCCTCGGAAGGTACTTTAATCTAAAACTCATATTTTCACTCCCACATCACTGAGGCGCTTGTGAGCAAGCAAAACACTACTCCTTACGTTCATCTTGATTTGCGTAAACAGATCTATATGGAATGCAAATCAATGGCTAAGTACGCGTTGGCAAAAGGTAAAGCTGTTCCGGTCGACGCTATTAAAAATATTGAAACATTTGAAGACTACAGCCTTGTCGGCAAGGAAGTCATGGCTTGCCCGCAAATCCGAACCGACATCGATATCGCCGGTTTGATAGACGCTCATGGTTTGTTGGCGCGATTGATCGAGCCGGCAACACCGCAAACTGTATTATTGCTGCATGTAGAACAAAAAGCGGAAACCGCATTCAGATTTTTAGGCCCGGTCTCTCTGGTCCGTCAGCTTATGTTGGCTGCCGTTATTTCGCTGCTTATCTTTACCTCGCTAATGGCCAGTCCATTTATAGATGGCGCTAAATTAGCGCAAGATGTTTTAGCCGCGGACGGCATCGAGCAATTGGCGCGCTTGTTTTTTTATATTGGCGCGGCAGGATTAGGCGCATCATTTACAGCGTTGTACACCGCTAATGAATATATTTCAAAAGGCACTTATGACCCTTGTTATCAATCGTCTTATTGGATTCGATTTTTGTTGGGGATTATCGCGGGGTTATTGCTGTCGTTGCTCATTTCAGAGCAATCCATGATGAATGACGGCATGCTGTCAAAAGGAATTGTCCGGCCGTTACTGGCAATTTTAGGCGGTTTTTCCGCCGATTTATTTTATACCTTCCTGAATCGAATGGTAGAGACCTTCAAATCATTATTCGAAACCAATGCGCAAAACATGCTTGATGCTAAAGCCAAACTCTCTGAGCTGGAAGCTAAAGCTAAATTTTCCGAGTTGGAAGCTAAAGCTAAACGCTCTGAGCTGGAGGTTGAAAGACTGGTGAAATTAATGCAGCAGCCTTCAGGCGCAGAAGCCGATCTGGCGCAGGTCAAGCAAATTAAAGATGTGCTGGGCAATATAATCCAAGCTAAACAGGCTAGTTGATCAGCCGGCAAGAGCATGGTGTTTTTATAACGGAGCGACGCCATTAACGGCATGGGTGTTTTTTAATAAAGCCGGGTTCCACTGTTCAATGGCCCAGCTTAATTGCTCGGTAACCGTCGCGTGTTGCAGTTCAGCCGGAGGATTCTGCTTCAATAAATTTAGCAATTCAAAGATGACGCGATGCGGCGCGGTTAAGTTCACTGCCGTCGCCTGAGTTTGTTTGCTGAGTTTATGGCCTTGTTCGTCAACGATAACCGGGACGTGCATATAGCTTGGCGTGGCAAGTCCCAACACCTGTTGCAAGTATATCTGTTTGGGCGTGGCATCCAATAAATCAAAGCCGCGAACGATATGGTTAACCTGTTGCAGGTGGTCATCAATGACGACTGCGAATTGATAGGCAATAATCCGGTCTTTGCGCTTGACGATAAAATCGCCGTCTTGCTCCGCGAGACGATGGCATACCCAGCCTTGTAGTGAATCCTGAAAGGCAACGATGCGGTTGTCGGTTTTAATGCGTAGCGCATGAGGGCAAGCAGGCGGGCTTTGCCGGTCTCGGCAAATGCCGGGGTAAACATCGGGCGGCGAATGGTCTCTATCGTTCGCCGTTAGCGTCTTTCTGCTGCAAGTGCAGGGATAAATCAGCTGTTTTTTTTGCAGGTCGCGGATAGCGTCGTTATAAATGTCGATATGTCCGCTTTGATAATAAACCTCGCCATCCCAATACAGGCCAAAAGCCTCCAGGGTTTTTAAGATCGCATCGGCGGAGCCTTTAACATTTCTTGGCGTATCGAGGTCGTCAATGCGTAGCCGCCATTGACCTTGTTGTGAGCGAGCTTGAAGAAAACCGGCGAGCGCCGTGTACAGAGAGCCGAGATGTAAAGGGCCGGTGGGCGAGGGTGCGAACCGGCCGATGGTAGGGTGTTGGTCCAGACTTAACCCATTTGTTTTTCGCGAATTTCATCGAGTGTTTTGCAATCGATGCACAGGCTGGCAGTGGGTCTGGCTTCCAAGCGGCGAATGCCGATTTCAATGCCGCACGATTCGCAAAAACCATAATCCCCCGATTCAATTTCTTTAAGGGATTCATCGATTTTTTTAATTAACCGTCTTTCACGATCACGGGTTCTTAATTCCAGACTGAATTCCGACTCCTGAGATGCTCGGTCATTAGGATCAGGGAAATTAGATGCATCATCCTGCATATGATGCACAGTGCGGTCTACTTCATGCATTAATTCGCCTTTCCAATTTTTAAGAATAGTCTCAAAATGTTTTAATTGAGCGGTATTCATATATTCTTCGCCTTCTTTTTCTTGGTAAGGCTTAAAACTGAAAGGTGACGCGCCAGTTTTAGAATTTTCGGTCATCCATTAACTCCTAAGACAAGATTAAATAAAACCGCGCATTTTTAGCAGAATAGCAAACGGATAGCAAGGTTTATTGGTATCATCTAAGGCTTTTTTAGATAGTGTCAAAATTATGAATGTGTTACCGGCAAAGCGGACTGAAGGAATTTCTCCTTTTTATGTGATGGAGCTATTACGCCGCGCCAAACAACTGGAAGCGCAGGGCAGGGATATTGTTCACATGGAAATCGGGGAGCCTGATTTTATGACGCCTTCGCCTATTGTTGCGGCCGGCGTCGAACATATCGAAACCGGTGACGTAAAGTATACCCCGGCCGCGGGATTGCCTGAGCTGCGTGAAAAGATTTCCGAGTTTTATCGGCAGCACTATTCAGTCGCTGTCGATAAGCGGCGTATTTTTGTAACGCCGGGCGCCTCCGGGGCGTTTTTATTAGCGCTGGGTGTCAGTCTTAACCCGTCGGAAGAACTGCTGATGGCCGATCCTTGTTATCCTTGCAACAGCAATTTTGTTAAGTTATTTGACGCTAAGGCCAAAACCATACCGGTCGATGCGTCCAGCCGTTATCAACTGACGGCGGCACAGGTCGAACAGCATTGGACAATGGCTACTCGAGGCGTGTTGATTGCATCGCCGTCAAATCCTACCGGTACGGTCATCGCTCCCGATCAATTACAGCAGGTTATACGCAGCGTTGAGCGCTTGGGCGGCTGCTTTTATTCGGATGAAATTTATCATGGCTTGGTTTATGGCGAAAAAGCTACAACAGCGCTGGCATTTAGCGACCGCGCGTTTGTGATTAACAGTTTTTCCAAATATTTCGGCATGACCGGATGGCGCGTCGGTTGGTTGATCGTGCCTGAAGAATTCGTCGAGGTAAGCGAGAGGCTCGCGCAGAATATCTTTATCGCCACGGCAACCCATTCGCAGTATGCCGCTTTAGCCGCGTTTGACCCGCGCACCTTGATCGAGCTTGAACATAGACGCGCCGAATTTGAACAACGGCGTGATTTTCTTTATAACGCATTACTGCGTCTGGGCTTTAAAATTCCTATCAAACCCGATGGCGCTTTTTATATTTATGCCGATTGCTCCAGGTTTACCGATGACAGCTATCAATTCGCGTTGGATTTATTGGAAGCGGAAGGGCTTGCCATAACACCGGGAAAAGATTTCGGCGCCAATGACGCTCAGCACTATGTGCGCTTTGCGTATACGACGTCCATAGAGAGCATGTCCATCGCCCTGCAACGTTTAGAAAACTTTATTAACCGAGGATAACCATGTCCATAAAACAAATATCAGCAATCGCATTAAAAGCCAGGATTCAGGATGAGCCGCAACCGTTTTTGCTGGATGTCAGGGAGCCTAATGAATTTCATTACGCCAGTATAAAAAACAGTGTTTTAATTCCGCTCAATCAAATTCCGCACCGATTGGACGAATTGGATCCGCAACAGGAAATCGTAGTTATTTGCCATCATGGTGTGCGTAGTCGGCAAGCCTGTATGTATCTGGTGAATTCCGGATTTAAGAATGTTACCAATTTGGCCGGTGGAATCGATGCTTGGTCTTGCGATTGCGACACTGGCGTACCGCGCTATTAAGCTGTAAAAGTAGGAAGATTTTTATGTAAGCGAATGTGCTTTGTAACTATTCAGTGTATGCTGGAAATACTTAATGGAACTCGGCAATTGCTCCTGCATTGCCCTACCTCCTGTATAAACCACAGGGATGTGGTGAATGCAGATATTGCAGGAGCAAATATCTGTCCTTGCAGTCGACGGATGACGCGGATAGAACTGATTTACACGGATTTTTTAAACTATATCCATGCTCTTAATCAGTGAGTATCAGTTTAATCCGTGTTCCATTTCTTTTTTCGCTGAATAGTTATGTGATTTTTAGGTTTACGGCATCCCTTAGGCCTTTCTTGTTGTCTTACAACGGTTCAAACAAAACCGTCAGGTCATCCGCCGTCAGCGTTAAGGATTCTTCTTTGTCGCCCTCTTTGTAAATGCCGTCAGCCAGCGCCCGCTTTTTGTCTTGCATTGCGATAATTTTTTCTTCCACGGTATTTTCAGTAATCAGTTTGTACACGAACACCGGCCGATCCTGGCCGATGCGGTGGGCGCGGTCCGCGGCTTGGCTTTCCGCGGCGGGGGTCCACCACGGATCGTAGATAATCACGGTATCGGCTTCGGTCAGGTTTAAGCCGACGCCGCCGGCTTTCAGGCTTATCAGAAAAACGTTAACCGCTCCGCTTTTAAACTGCTCGATGACGGCGTCGCGATTGCGGGTTTGGCCGGTCAGTTTGGTGTAGCCGATGTTTTGGGCGTTTAATTCGTTTTCTATCAGCGCAATCATTCGGGTGAATTGCGAGAATACCAGGATTCTTCGGCCTTCTTCCAGTTGTTCCGGCAGCATCTCCATCAGTAGGTCGAGTTTGGCCGATTCTTGTACTTTCTGCGCTTCTTTTAAGCGCAGGGTGCGCGGGTCGCAGCAGGTTTGGCGCAATTTAAGCAAGGCGTCCAGGATGGTGATATGGCTGCGCGACAGGCCTTTTTGGGCAATCGCGTCGCGGACTTTCTTCTCCATGGTCAGGCGGATGCTTTCGTATAAGGCGGCCTGTTTGGGATAAAGCGGCACCGAGCGAATAATCTCGGTTTTAGGCGGCAATTCGGTGGCGACCTCCTGTTTGGTGCGGCGCAGCATGAAGGGGGCGACCCGACGCGACAGCTGTGCTCGTTGCTCGCCGTCGCCATGGATTTCGATCGGGGTGCGGTAGTGTTTTTTAAATTTGGCGCTGTCGCCCAGAAAGCCCGGCATCAGGAAATCGAATTGCGCCCAGAGTTCGCCCAGATGGTTTTCCATCGGGGTGCCGGTCAGGCACAGCCGGTGGTTGGCTTTAATTCGGCGCACTAATTGGGCGGCTTTGGACTGGGGATTTTTAACGGTCTGGGCTTCGTCCAGAATCAGGTAATGGTAGTCCTGCTCCAGTAAAGTCTCCTCGTCTCTGGGTAATAGCGGGTAGGTGGTCAGAATCAAGTCGTAGTCGCGGATTTTGTAGAACAGCTGTTTGCGTTCGGTACCCTGCAAAATTAGGATTTGCAAGTCGGGCGTGAAGCGCTCGGCTTCCCGGCGCCAGTTACTCATCAAGCTGGTCGGTGCGATAATCAGGCTGGGCAAGCTCATCCGGCCGCTTTGTTTTTCGAGCAGCAGGTGGGCAAGGGTTTGGATGGTTTTACCCAAGCCCATATCGTCGGCCAGAATGCCGGAGAATTGATACTCGCGTAAAAATTGCAGCCAATTGAGTCCCTGTTGCTGGTAAGGCCGCAGTTCCGCCTGTAAGTTGTTGGGCAGGGCGACGGTCTGAATGCCGCTGAAGTTTTTTAGTTTGCGGCCCAATTCACGTAGCGCTTCGCCGCCGTGGATCGTAAACATGCCGTAGTTATGTTGTTCAAGGTCGGCCAGTGCGGCGGCGTTAAAGCGGGACAGTTTCAGCGAACCGTCTTGTTCCAGAGCGCTGCTGTTAAACAGCTCGATTAATACATTCAGGAAAGGTTTGATTTTGTCGCTGGACAGGCTCAAATAGTTGTGCCCGCCGAGAGGAATGCTAAGCGTTTCCGGCAGGTTTTCGGGATCGTAGTTTTCCAATACCGGCATAATCAGCGGCAGTAAAGGCATAGGTTGGCCGTTGACTTCTATGTTAAAGCGCATCTCAAACCAGTCTTGCTGACTTTCGCTGATGTGCGCATCCCAGTTTTGCGCGGTTTGAAAGTTAAGTAGAAAACTGTCCTCTATATCGATAATCCAACCGTTCTGTTCCAGTTCCGGTAAGGTGTTTTGCAAAAAATCGCCCCAGCGTGCGGCGCTGTCCATGACCGACGTTGTTGTCGGACTGGATAAAAGCAATTCTTGTCGGCCGGTTGTCGGCAAAGACTGCGCTGGGGAGAAGCCGAGCGCGGTTAGGTGCTGTATGGCTTGTTGTTCGGCTTCAAGGTTGCGCTTAATCCGCACCAGCCCTTGTTTGGTTTTTATCACGCTGTAGGTTTCCTGAGTGTGAGCGGAAACCTTCCAATCGCCGTAGTTAAAATTCAGCGCGATAAAATGGCTGTACTGTTTGGGCGTTTCCTGATGACCGAACAGTAAGAGTCTGGGCACAGGCGTCAATTGATCGGCTTCGGTTAATTCGATTTTTTTGGGCGCGGGCAGCGGCAGGTTAGGATGCTCAACAATGAGGCGCTGACTGAATTCATCGGCATACTCGAATGGAATCAACGGAACGGTCAGGATGGTTTTAAGCTGATCGCCGGAAAGATGATGGGTGTTAAGGGGGCCTATCAGGCCTGAAGCCTCGTCCAGGTATTGCGGCGGATCGGTCAGCAGCAGCAGTGCGGGCGGATCGATTTCGGTTATTAGTTGATACTTGTCGTTATCGGCTATTTGCCAGATAAATTTTAAATCGCGATCGGCTCCTTGAGTTAACGGACCGTGCTCAAAATCCAGCCAGAACAGGCGGTCGGTTTTTAGTAGTTGGGATAAGGCCAAATAACCGGCCACACCGGCAATCAAAGGTTCGCCAGTAAACGAGACGTTAAGCGCAGTCAGCAGTTTGATAATTTCCTGATCGCCCGGTTGAGTAAAAGGGGCGTAGCTATAATTGTAACGAATACCGTTTAACGTGGTTTTTCTGCCTTTAATTAAACCACCGGTTTTCTTGGCTTTGCTGATTAAAAGCTCAACAGCGAATTCGTGTTTTACTGTTCCGGGCTTGAGCACGAAAGCGATAAAATTCTGGGCGGTATCGAGCTGTTTAGGCGCTTGCTGCTGAAGGTTGTCGAGCCAAGTCAGGCAATTGGGTTTTTCCGTGGCTCCCGAAAGACTTTGAGTGGGGTTTTGATAGCTTAGACAGGCAGCGGCAACGTGCTGACAGTTATAACCGACCGGACACGTGCAATTGCCTTCAATATCGGCCGCGCTATAGTCGGGGCGCCAGACTATACGGATGTTTTGCCGGTACGGATCTTTATGGTCGCCTTCAACGGCCGTATTGAGTTGCACAAAAAGAGCTCCTTCGCTTTTAACGGTGACGTTAACCACTCTATTATTTTCAAAATAGCTGCGTCCGCGCTCATAAAAAGCGTCGCCGCATTTGTAGCGTATATCGGAGCGAAGCAGTTTTTTTTGTTTATTCATAGCGGCGTAGGAGACAGTTGAGCGAACCGGGTATTGTACTGCAATCCAACGGGCTTGTTGGCATGAAATAGGTATCTTTAACAATAGTTTTACAACGGTTTTTTTGGTTAAGTATGATTAAGAAAATAGCCGAAAATTTATAAATATTAGGAGGAAATATGACGCGGTACTTGCTACTCATCTGTTTATGGTTAAGCGCTTGTACGAATTTGCCGAAGGCGATAAAAGAGCCGCCTTTGTATGATATTTCTTATACTCAGGTCATTCAGGACATTGCCAAATATAAAAATGCGCCGGTGCGTTGGGGCGGTATTATTATCGATGTGGAAAATGAGCAGGATTTTACGCTGGTGCAAGTGTTGTATTATCCGCTTGACAGCGATGGTCAGCCGCGGACCGATCAATCGAATGGAGGACGCTTTCTTTTTAAAACCTCTGAGTTTCTCGATCCGGCTGTTTACAGTAAAAACTCGCAAATCACTGTTGCCGGAACTCTGATAGGCGACATTGAGCATACGATAGGCAAAAAAGCTATGCGCTCGCCGTTGATTTCAGCCTCGACTATTTACCTGTGGCCGACTTATTCATACAGCAATTATTACGATGGTTTCGGCTATGGTTACAATCCTTATTATGGTGGTTACCCCTATTATTGGGGGAACTACTATTGGCCGTCTTCCGCTTTTTATATGCGCCGCCCCTTTCGTTAGCTGCTGTATTTTTAAGCCAAGCATGATTTTTTTGTAGATAGGTGAAAAAAAATTAGATAGGGTCTGGTTTATTTTTTTTGTTGCTATATAATGCCCGGCTTACCAAAGTTATCCGATGCCTCGGTGGCGAAATTGGTAGACGCAAGGGACTTAAAATCCCTCGTTCGAAAGGACGTGCCGGTTCGACTCCGGCCCGAGGCACCATCCGAATTAAGGACTTATGGCGACGCCAGGTCCTTTTTTATTGTCCGTAGTTTTTTGTGGCGCACGGACAGAATCACAATAGATCCATCCGGGTCGTCCCCATTTTCGGTGATACAAGCTTAATATTTGGGAGCCGAGTTTTGCGTTGCTTCCTGTTTATATTTAAGCATCCAAAGCGCGTCGCCGCCTGAACCTGTAATAAGCGCGATCTGCTAATCTGTACTGCCTGCTTATGTGGGTTACTGAAAAATCCGAGATTAATTCAATGTTTAATATTTTTAAATAGAGAAGCCATGCTTCCATTGTTAATTTTTTAAATATCATTTTATTCTCCAGCCTAAACAGAAAACACAAGAGACCGTTTTTAGTTTTCAATGTTAAAAATTCAGCTCTTATAAACCTAAAAACCGCTAGGCATTACAGAATTTTTTTGTAGGATAAATATTTAAATTTTTTCAATCAATAAGTACCATTACCTATCGAATGAGGGGATGTTGAGCTGATTAATCCCTTGCATCGCAGAGTCACACATTTTAGTTACACGGTTTCAGGACGCTGAGCTTGGTTTACCGAGGACTCATCGTTTGTTTTGATGTAGATTAAGGCAATAATGCCGGACGCATCGGATCTGCAAACTTTTATAAGTATTCAAATTACGGAATTGAATTTAATGAAATCGAGAGACAGACGACGCGGCTTGGTCTTAGTGAATACCGGCACCGGCAAGGGTAAGTCTTCAAGCGCTTTGGGCATGGTTTTTCGCGCCGCCGGCTGGGATATGAAAATTTGCGTTATTCAATATATTAAGGGGCAATGGCAAACCGGCGAACAAAAAGCCGCGGCGCGGTTTGACAATATTGAATGGCATGCGCTGGGTGACGGTTTTACCTGGGATACTAAAAATCCGGAACAGGATATAAAAACCAGTCGGGACATTTGGGAATTCAGTAAAGCCAAGATTCTGTCCGAGCAATTCGACCTGGTATTGTTGGATGAGATTAATTACTGCTGCGGCTATAATTGGATTTCCGGTCAGGAAATAGCCGATTTTATTGATAATGAAAAACCGGCCTGGATGCATTTAATCTTGACCGGACGCAATGCGGCGCCTGAAGTCGTTAGTTGTGCGGATACCGTGACCGAAATGGTTAAAATAAAACATGCTTTTGAACAAGGGATCAAGGCTGAACAGGGCATCGAATTTTAGAAAAATATCAGCCCGAGCGAGCCTCCGTCAGTGGCATAAGCCTGCTTATAAAAGTTCAACAGAATCCGTATAGAATTTTTAAGGTAAAGACGCCGGGCAAGCTGTAAAATGGTTGGCGATTGCCACAACAACAGGAGAAGAAAAATGTCAGAAGTACAAAAAATTATGATAGCGGTTGCCTCGGTTTTTATCATGGGCTTTGTTTTGGTCGGTCTAAGTAAAGAAGACCAGACGCCGGAACAAATGGAAGCTGCGGCAAAGATTAGAGGCATGGTCGCCATGCAAATGATGGCCAATGAGAAATGTCCGCAGAAAATTAAGGAAGTGACGGGAGAGCAGGTGTTTACTACGTCTGAAACCGAGAGTGACAAGGAAACCTATCTGACTCTGAAGTGGGTCGGTGAAAACGCTAATAACGGCGGTTTTAAAAAGGCGTCGTGCACATTGCATGCGTCTCTGGGCGGAATCTCGGAGTTAGTTATTGACGATAAGATCATCATCAAGAAAAAAATCTAAGTTATATGGCATTCCGGTTGGACCATGCGCCCGCGCATGAGTTCATCCGTCTTCTGTTGGTAGGTCATCGGATCGATTCATCTGGCGATAACTCAGTGTCTTATTTCATGATTAGCGCTATTCAGGACTATGCTTCGTACATCCAGGCTAAAAGACAGCGGTAAAATTTAAATACTATAAAGCGAATGTGCCTTAATCTACATGTACGTGGATAAGGCTAAAACAACAAAAAAGAAAATTTATGACAAAAACAATGATTAAGGGAGTTTTAAAAACATGGAAAGAGGATCGTGGGTTTGGCTTCATCTGTCCTGATGATGGAGGAAAAGATACTTTTATTCATATTTCGGCGCTTAAGGGAGCGAGCCGCCGTCCGATAACCGGGGATGTTATTTATTATCAGATTGCAAGAGATAACCAAGGCAAGTACAAAGCGGTCAATGCTCATATTGACGGTGTGGACATCTTGGAAGATAAAGCCGAAGCCTTGCCTAAACCCAATAAAAACGCGATGCTGGCAGCCTTGGCCTTGCTGGCGGTCGTCGCAGTTGTAGCGGTCATTTACACGACTTAATCGTTGCATAATGTTTACTATGTCGCTTACTATGGGTAAGCGACATATGAATTGATCCGGGTCGTATTAGATTTTGTCGTATTCCTTAGTACCTGCATATTAAGCCGAAGAATTCCAAATGAATAATGAGAACATGAAGCCCACCAACAATTTCAGGTGGATCCATCAGCACGTAGGCGAGCTTAAAGATTTTCATCCGTCAGCGATACGGATTGGCGATTCTAATTATTGTCAAGTTCTACAGCAGCAATGGCAAAGCGAAACCGAAGGCAAGCGGGAAGAGTGGCGGGATGTGCCGATGCATACGGACTTGACTGAAGAATATCAGAGTTAGGCATGCCGCATCCTTTTGGCTTGCCACGCCAGGGGCGGAAGGGTGCCAATCGGATTGTTCCCGTGCGCGATTGCATCCATGCTATGGGCGCCGGTACTTGTTTTTCAGTTAATAAAATTTCAGCATTAGTTTCGTTGTCCGGTCTTTTCCAAGTCAGTATCCGGCAAGGGTTAAACCTTTCGGTAAGGGCATTCGCCCAGCTCCGCTTCAGAGTCGCTCAAGCGAACCCGATGATTCCTTTCCGGTCGGTAGGCCGGCCTAATTATCAAAAAACCTTCTTCAATATGCTGCGTGGGCTGTTAGGCGATAAACCTTATAGTGTAAAAGCCATCGGTTTACGCGCCAAAAGATTAAAAATATCAGTTGGATGTATTGCAAAAGCAACGAAATATCCGAATTAGTGAGAAAGCAATGGATGAAAACAGCAGCTACATCGCCACGAACGATACCGGTCCCATTAAAATCAATACTTTTGGCGAAAAGTATTTTTACAATCTCAACCGGGACAGCTTCGATAAAATCAGTTCTCAAGCGTTATTCGACGCGAAATTCAGCGATAAACTATTTCAAGCCAATTCGCTAAACATCATCATCGGTACCGACTCCGGTTTATTACCCTTATATCTGCTGCAAAAAGGCTTGGCTAAGGGGACACGTTATATTTTTATCGAGCCGGCCTTTATTCTTGAACAGCTCGTCAATCATCAATTACTCGAAGAGTTAGACCCGTCTATCGCTTGCATAACGCTTGAACAGTGGGAAGAACAAACCCAATTGTTTAAAATGCAAGATTATTTTTATATTAATTCGGTTCGATCGTTTAATTCGTTTTGCGCCGAAGATGATAATTGCAACGCTTATGCCGAACTTAGCTGGCATATTGCCGAGGTACTTGCTCAGGGTCATTGGAACATAAATATGACGCTCGGCAATGAGACATTCACCTCTCGCCAGATCGCCAATTTAGCCGACAATCTATTACCCGCTAAATTACTGACTAATTCCTTTCAAGGTAAAACAGTGGTGTTGCTGGCGGGCGGGCCGTCACTGGATGAGGCCTTGCCTTGGGTGCAAACACATCGGCAACACCTTGTCGTGTTTTCGGTGTCGCGGATTTCCAGACAGCTAAAGAACGTCGGCATTGAGCCCGATTTTATCTTTTCCGTTGACCCAACGGAGTTGAGTTTCGACATTAGCAAAGAAATGCTGACCTTCAGTCGTCGGCCGGTTTTTATTTACTCTTACCACACCATACCGTTGCTGGTCAGTCAATGGCAGGGGCTTGGCCTTTATTTGGGCGCTCGGGTTGCGTGGAAATCGGCGCTAAACCATGACAATATTAGCGGGGCAGGGCCGACTGTGACCAATACCGCGTTAAGCGTGGCGCACAGTTTCGGTTTCAAGCGTATTATTTTGGCCGGTGTCGATCTTTGTTTCACCAGGGACGGCTATACCCACGCCAACGGCAGCGATGAACAGATTGCCGGTCCCCGCTTTAATTTGACCTCGTTGCAGGTTGAAACCAATGGCGATTTCATGGCGCCAACCGGCTGCGACTTGCTCGCTGCAATCAAAATCTTGGCTATGCAAGCTAAAGTCCTTACTGCAACAGGCTGTCAAATCATTAATCCTTCCGTTAATGCCGCTAAAGTCAACGGCATAAGCCATATTCCCCTGGCGGATATTCGGCTTGACGATGAGGCCGTCGACGTAAGCTCAATTGTTGCTAAAAAAGTAAGCGCATCAATTCACCGCTTTTGCGACTATCCGGCAATCCTTAGCGAACTGAATCGTGTTCAATTTCAAATAAACGCTATCTTGCGTCTGGCTAAGAATGCTTTAGCCATCAATGAGAGCATGTATAACGCTCAGGGCGCTATAGAAAATTACAAAGACAAAAGAGAGCTGGACAAAATCGAAAAAAAGCTCAATCGCGATCATCGTCAATACAGCAAACTGGTTAAAAGGTTCGGCATCCGTAGCTTTCTAAAAATCACCAAGCCCTTTACCGATGAAGACTGGAGCGCGGAAGAAGCTAAAGAAATGGGCAACGCTTATTATGAAGCTTATCGCGATGGCGCTGTCGCGCTGCTTAAATTGTTCAACGATGTTATCGAGCGTGTACGTTCACGCCAACAAGAAACCGACGACGCACCGGACTTTACTTTGCTTCTTAGTCAATGGCGCAAGGATCGTAGCTTCGGTCGGGCTAAGTTATGGCGACAAAACCATGCCGACGCCGATATTCCAGCGTATGTGCAGGCAGAGTTGGATGATTTGGAAAAACTATTCACCGAGGTCTTGAATAAAAAAGATACCGTCCATATGGCGCGGGCAAAAAGTTACACCAGTTTTTCGATGTTAAAAAAACGCGCGGCTTTGCTGTTCAAGCATCAAAAAACACAAGAGTTAATAGACTTATTAGCGGGTTTGGATAAGCATGAAGAGCAGGCGGCAGCCGTTCCCTATGTTCACTTAATTAACGGCTATCTGGCTGAATTACAAGATGATAATGAAACAGCAATAAGCGCTTATCACAACATCATTGAGAGTGAGGACTCGCCCTTACTGGAAGAGGCTTTGCTAAGAATCGCGGCTATCAGTATCGGCACAAACGACATCAACGATACTAACGCTTACTTATCGCTGCAATGCTTATCCCAGCTCAATCCGTTTTATCTACCCTTCTATGCGGAAATAGTTAATCTTCGCGGCGATGCCTTGGCGGCCATGGATGTTTATCATGAGTATATTAACCGGTTTCCCGAAGACGCTTTGGCGCAAATGAAATTAACGGCGCTTTATATCGAAAACAAGAGTTATGACGCAGCGGAATTGATGCTTGATTACATTTTGACGAAAACGCCGGATTCGAAGTCGGCTATCGATTTAAAAAAGCAATTGATTGGGTTAAAGGCAACTACCCGGCCGATAGCAAAATAGAATGCGGCCGGCGCGTATCGCTATGATGCTATCGTTCCCACGCTTCTGAGACTGTGAAAGTATTATCGCAAGCCATACCCTATAATATGCACATCATCCGGTAACCGCCAGTTAACAAACACTCATGACCTCACGCCGCTATCAACCCGTATTAAACCGGCAGCAAGACATGTTGCTGCCGCCTTG
>SXGU01088929.1_pt1 | contig 20125 bp, 10 predicted proteins | sample 3174531 | NCBI WGS metagenome assembly SXGU01 (sample SAMN11356863, study PRJNA531348) | freshwater metagenome | isolation source: freshwater sample F1-140 | place: China: Fuxian Lake, Yuxi | collected 2017-12-25 | reverse complement strand
TGAGTCACCCCCACATCGACCACTATGGCGGCGTGGCCACGCTCCTGAACAACGTCGATGTCACCCGAGTGTTGAGCAATGGCGAGCGGCGCGGCCCCCCGCGTGACGACAAGGCGGTAACCTCGTGGAACGAGCTCGAGGCGGAGGTGGGCAAGAAGCCCGGCCGGGCCATCGAGGCGGCAGTGGCGGGGCAGGCGCTGGTCGACGATGGTGGCCTCCTGGTGGCCGTCCTCGCGGCGGGCGGCGAGTTCCCGGACACTGCCGACGGGAGCGACATCAACAACGACTCGGTGGTCCTGCGTGCCACCTTCGGCGGTAGGACCCTGCTGCTCACCGGCGACATCGAGGAGGACGGCGGCGACGCGCTCGTGGCCCGATACTGCCCCCAGGGGCCGGGTGACTGCCCCGCGCTCCGTTCCGACGTGCTGAAGGTGCCACACCACGGTTCGCGCCACTTCAGCACGGACTTCCTGAAGGCGGTGAACCCCCGCTGGGCGGTGGTGTCTGCCGCGCACGAGCGCAAGGACAGCCACCGCCTCCCCCGGGAGGAGGCCTACAACGCGCTGCGCGACCTCGGCACGGCGGTGTATTCCACCAGCGCGGACGGGCCCGATCCGGTTGAGCTGGTGATCGCGGCCGACGGTCGGGTGGCCTGGAAAGTGCCCGAGAAGCCAGCGTTCTTCTGGGCGTATGGGGACAATGGGTGGGAGGCGGTTGATGTGGGGCAGGGGGGGATGTGAGCGAGCCGGATCCAGAGCCGAGTACCGACCTCAACCGAGGTAGGGCGAGGCTGGAGGAGCGCCTCGCAAAGCTCGAAGAGAAGTCCTACCTGGAACTCGTCACAATGCCGTTGACGCTGGCAGTGCTGACGGCGGTTGCCTCCATGGTGCTCGCCCACCTCCAGGCAAGGCACTCGGAAATTCTTAGCGAGGCAGAGCTCGCCAGCGCGGAGCGGGTCGCGGCAGCACAGATTGAGAGTGCTCAGGAAACGGCCCGAGGCGAGCAAAGACTCAAGGCTCTCGAACTTCACGTGCACCGGATCTTGTCGCCCGATCCCGAGGAACGTGTCCTGGCTGTGCGGCTTCTCGCGGCCCTCGATCCCGAGCTGGCGGAGCGCCTCGCCACCGCGATCCGCGACGATGCCGCGCAACCCGACGTCGTCAGGGACGCAGCCCGCGAGGTGGAAATCGGGACGTGGTTCGCGGTGGTGAAGTCGGTCTACGATCTCGGCGAAGCGGAGACGGAGGCCGCCGAACTCGCGTCCCGTGCGACGAGCTACGAGGTGCACCTCTACGAGGCCACCGACACTCAGGGAAGGCGCGTTTACGCCATCACGCTGGGCGGCTACCTCAGCCTCGCGGAGGCAAAGGCGCGCGCGCGATACGCCATCGACACCGGCCTCGCGGCGGACGCCTTCTGGCACTCGACGACACGCTGGGGGAGCAACCTGCGAGGCGACCCCTCGAGCCCGTCGCCGACTGACGAGTAGGGTGCCAATGCCGGCGCCAGGACGACCTTCAGCACGAGGAAGGACAGTCCCCCCGGACGTGGTCGACGCACGAATCCCCTTCCGTGGATACTCGGTTCAACCAGGATGATCAAGTCCTTGCACCCACCCCGGACTGTGGTACAATCGCCTTGCTACCTCCCCGGGTAGCGTCGTTGCCTGGCCTCCCACCCGACGGAGTTCACAATGCACGCAATCATCTTCCTGTTGCTCAGCGGCTGCGGCCAGGAGAAGCCGACACCACCGGAGGTGGTGGTGAAGGAGAACTGCACCCTCGCCGCCGCCGGCACGGCCCTTGATGACGCCGAGGTGGTAAGCCCAAAGGTGGACCACGTCGCCCAGTGCGCCGAGCGCCGGGACACCGCGCTCGCCACTTGCACGGACGACGCCTGTCGCGAGACGGTCGCCGGGGACTACGAACGCTGCATGGTGATCGCGGGCGATCCCACGGTCGCGATTGCCTGCACCGCGACGACCCCGTGCGCCACCACGCCCTGCACGCCGCAGGCCCCGTGTGATCTCGGGACGCCCCCCGGTGGGACGCCACGGATCTGCACCACCGGCAACATGTGCAATGCGCCAGGAGCCGTCTGCGCCACGCACTGGTACGGGAACTGCAACTGCACACAGATCTATCGCCGCACGGCGGGTGACTGCGACTGCCTCTGCGACTGGTAGGCTCCCTCTTCCGAGGGACGGGGTACGCGGCGCCAGAAGGCGCGGGCGGCGCGGGCGGCGCGGCCTGCCGGGGTCCGCCAGCACGCCACCACCGGAACGACTAATAGAGCTCCAAGCTCACCTCAACACGATGGAGTACCCGAGGGTGAACTTCGTCTCGCTCCGGGTCGAGACGTGGCACTCGGTGCCGCTCGCCTTGACCTCGTCGACCTTCGGGTCGAGCGCGTTGCACTCCAGCACCGCAGTCCCCCCCCTATTGGTGACCGTGACCCAGAGTTCGCTGACCTCCTGCCCGTCGTCGTCGTCCAGATCGTGGTCCTCCAGGTCCCAGCGGATCACGGTCGACTTCCCAAGCGCCAGAGAGTCACTGAATACCTTGACGGGTTCCCAGCGCCCAGGGTCCCCGACCTCGACCGAGCGGTACACCTTCCCTTTCCCAAACCGGAGCGGGCTCCCGCCCCGCGCATTCGCCGCGGATTGCGCCATTCCCGGCGGCAGCAGGTGCAGTGTCAACATCAGCTCCAGCGCGCCCTCCAGCGTCGGAACCGCCTGCACGCTCAAGTCCTCCAAGTAGAGCCGGACCGGAATCGTCGTGACCACTACCTGCTGGGTGGCAAGCGGCGGGGCCTGAACGGCGTGGTCAACTCCGGGCTCAGTCTCCGCGGCTTGTTCGCCCCGGGGACGGGGGCTACCCGCGACGGCCACGCCGCTCGGCGCCGCCACCTTGGCCTGGGACGCTACCTGGGCAGTCGCGCCGAGCGGCGACTTGGCTCCCGGAGCCGCGGGGGTCTTGGCCCGCCCCGGGGGAGGCGTGCCCCCGAGTTCAATGCCGGGGTCGTCCCTGTCGCGGACCAAGACGCCCCCCCGCTCGCCGAACTGCGCCTTAACCACCGCGAGCTGGGCCCTGGCGACGGAGACGATCACCTGCGGACTCCCCTTCCCAGTCGCCCACGGCGTGCAGTCCACCGGTTCCGTTGCCACGAGCACGCAGGCAGGGGCGAAGATCCTCCGTTTCAGGAGCGTAGAGGCGACTTCCAAGCCGGCCGCCGGTTCGATCCCGGCGCATTCGCGGACTTCCGCAGGAGCCGCGGACGCGCACGCCGCCCGCTGCAGAACGAATGACTGTTCGATCCAACCGACTCTCGGCGAGCCGTCACCCGGGTCGGCCTGGACGAGCTTGCCGCCGACGGAAAGCCCCTTCGGGAGCCAGGCGACAGGGGCGGACTCGAGGTCACGGCTCGCGAAGGCGAGTGTCGGTCGCGTCAAGGTCCCGCGCGGGACGGTGGAGGCGATCTCCAACCGCGGGGGCAGCACAAGCAGGTGGTTTGAGAGGACGTGGGTGCTGGTACCTCGGACGGCTCCGACGGGGATCCAGAGCGGCACCGCCGTCCCCCCCGGCGCTTGCTGCGACGGGCCGAGGTTCCCCCAGACCTCGCGGGACTCCGCGCCTGCGCTGGGGAACATCGCCACGAGCTGCGCGGCGTCGGCGTTCCCCCAACTCGCCGGCGCGGGGGCGGCGCCCGGCTTGGCCTCCCACGCCCTGTGGGCGCGCAGGTCGGCCGGCACCTCCTCGGGTGGCACGAATGCATCCAGCAGGGCCGGCACGGGCGGCGCGAGGCAGTCCCCGTCGACATACACCACGCCCTGGTCGGCGTGGACCAGTTCCCGGAAATTCGTGACGAGGGCCCGCTTGTCCCTTGGCCCCAGCGCCCAGGTGGTGATGACGGCGTCGTCCGCAGCGCTGCCGGGTGTCCCCAGTCCCGGGGCCTGGTTCGCCGTGGCGGCCGCCGCCGATCGACACGTGTCGAGGCCCGGCAAGTACGGAAACGCGATCCACCGGGAACCCCTGCTCGGCTCCTGCCCGAACCTGCGGACCGTGGCGTGGACCGAGTCGACCGCGCTGCGCTCGCGGCGCCACATGGCCGCAGTGATGCTGTCGGAGTGCGCCATCAACTGCCCCACGGCCTGGGGCTCGGCGGCGTCGATGGACGCCGGTTTCGCCCCCGAGTCGACCTCGATCACGACCAGCGGGTGCGCCCGCAGTGACCGGACCAGGCAGCGCGCTTGCGCCTGATGCGGGCCCACGGCGACTGCGAGCTGGTCGAGCCCCTCGAACACCGAGCCGATCGCGTCGGTGCCGCTGTTGTCGAGCACGCCCCCGTCGATAAGCGCCTCGTCGCCCACGGTCGCAAGGTCCATGCCGAAGGGGAACGACGCGGAGATGCGCACCGCGTCCGCCACGTTGAGCTCACCCGTCACCTGCAGCGTCACCGCCGATTGCGGCGACGGCCGCACGTCGTCGGGATTCCCAAGGAGCTCGCCGGTGATCGCGGGCTTGCCGAACACCACCCGGCTCCCTTTCCTCGCCACCACGGCATTGAACAGGAGGAGTGGGACCGCGCCGGCGGGCTGTCCGCGGATGCCCTCCTCCCACTGCAGCTCTTCCCTCCACCACTGGGCGAGCCGCTCGCCGCGTCCGACTCGCGGGTCGAGCACGCCGACCATGAACGGGGCCACGAAGTCAACGAACATGTCGTCCACCACGGGCCGCCCGACGATGCTGTAGAACGTGCGCGGCGGCGGGGGGCCGAGGGGGAGGCCGATCTCTTCGCAAAAGACGTTCTTCAATGAGCATTCTCTCTCGCCAATTTCCGCAGGTGCACCCTGGCCAGCGGCGAGTGTCTGGGCATGCCGGCTCGCAAAGTTCGCGATGCCGACGCTCCCACCGCTCACCCCCGACATGAGCACCACGTGCTCGTAGGCGGTGCGTGACTCGGACAAGCCGGTGTACAGCGTGGAGTCGGGATCGTGGATGCTGGCGATCTCGGCGAGGGGCCTGTCGAGCAGGGAGAGCGCGAGCGTGACGTACACGGCGGCCCTCGACCCCCCACCGGCGGCCGCGACGAAGATCAAGGGCGGAGCCTCGCCATCCGCGTCCGACCTCTGAGCAAACGCAGGGGCACCCGGCGAGCAGTCCACGGCTGCCGGGTCGATCGCCAGGATCCGCTGGTTCAGGGCCGCGAGCCAGTTCGGGATGAGTTCCCCCGTTCCCGTGTCGAGCCCCTCCTGGCTGACGGGGAGGTCGCTGGCTGTCGCGACGCCCACGGCCAGGACCACGCCCGCGGAGGCGAGCGTCAACGCCCGCAGGCCGGTCCCGCGCAGGAACACGTCCACGAGGCGGCCGGCGGCAGCGATAGCGCCCCAGGACCAGAGCGCGCACACGATCGTGAAATACCGATTCGTGGCCGTCTGCCAGGCGTTGTTGGCCACGACCCAGGCGAGCCAAAGCAGGACGCCCGGGACGGCGCCGCCCGCCGCAGTGCGCAGGCCCGTCCGCCGGAGCCGGTCCAGCACCCGGACCCACCGGCCCCCGACGGGCGGGTCGTCGGCGCAGGTCCGCGCCGTCGTGTAGTACAGCAGCATGAACATCAGCAGCGGGTAGGCGAAGAGGGTCATGCCGTACCCGACGAACGCCCATCGCTCGTTGTTGCCGACCGCGCCCCACTCCGGCGGCGGGTCGAACAACACGTGCCCGACGTGCGGCACGAACCAGACCACCACCCCGCCGAGCACGAGGCCCAGGAGGGCAAAGAGGTTGTCGTAGACCCGGCGGCCCGGCCCCCGGCCCGGCCGCGGGTCGCCACGGCCGCGGAGTCCCAGCCACCGGCCGAGGGCCGCCCCCAGCGCGTACGAAGTGGCGACCAGCGCGAACGGCCAAACGGTAACGGATTCGTCCACCTTGTCCCTCCGGGGTGAAACTACCGGACGAGGTTACCACAACTCACGACGAAAAGGGGTGTCGGTCCGGAGGTGTATCGCGGGTGCCGACCTGCTCTCCGGAACACCAACCGGCCGAGGTCCACGCGCTCACCCATCGCCAGTGGAGGCCCGCTGACCGCCGAAATGAGCGTTGGTAACGTCGATTCGGGCTCATATGTTGGGCCCCCCCATCGCCGCCACCGCCAAATCCACGAGCCCTGCCTTCCCCTCCAACCTTCCGCCCACGAGTCGCACCACCTCAGTCCCAGGGAGTCCCTCCCCTGCGTGCTCGAGCACGGCGTCGCCGAGGGCATGACGGAGGGCGGCACGGCCCACCAGCGTGCCCACGTCGATGTCCGCGAGGCTGGCGGCGGGCTCGACACTGTCGGCGCTGGCCGTGCCGTCGGTGGCCAAGTGTCCCACGTAGTGGATCACATCCGCAGGCGACAGGAACGAGCGCGGACGCAGCGCGATCTCCGCCTGCTCCCAGCTGAGGTCGGGCTTGGCCCGCCGCGCGGCGCGCTGCATCACGTCGAAGCGAGCCGCGTTGGCGAACCGGCGCCACGCCCTCGGGGTCGGGTTGACCGCCACCACGAGCGGCCGCCAGCGCGCGAGGGCCTCGCGCAAGGCGGGCGGGTCGGGCGTCATCGCCGCGCGGGCCATCCGGACGCGGGCAAGGAGCGCCCCGACCCCGAGGAACGCCAGCCCCGCCCACCACGGCCAGGACGGGACACGGAGGGGCACACTAGAACGCTGCCGAGTGGCCGCGCCGCCTTCGCTCGTCGATGGCTCCACGCCGGTGCCGTCAACGTCCGGTGGTGTCACGGGCGCTGCCGTGCCGCCCTGTGTCGGGTCGACCGACCCCTTGTCCTCCACCTCCCCGGTGGGCGCCGGGGGCGCGGCCGAGGCCCCTAGCTTCGCCCCGTCATCGCCTGCACGTTGTCTCTCCCGAGGCAAGAGGTCGGCCGCAAGGTCCCAGCCTGTCCGGGCGCCGACCCCGAGGCCGAGCAGCACGAGTGACACGAACCCCACGCGACGCCCCGGTGCCCCCAGTAGCTTCCGAACCGCCCTTGCCCAGAGGGGCATCCCGGGGCGACCAGCGTCTCCGCCTTCCTCAGTCACGCCCGCAGGGGGGCGCTCCAGGGCCGCGAGCTCGGTCGCCCCGCGGCGCGGCATGGCCACCTCCACGTTCACAATCTTCTCCAGGTACTCGCTCGCCTTTCGCTCCTGTTCGCCTTCGAGCAGCGACTCCACCGCCGACACCACGAACTCCTTCGACATCCCGAGCACGACGAAGCAGCGTCCCGCCCCGGCGAGGAAACTGACACCCTCCAGGACCTTGGCCACCTGCGCCGCGCTGCAGCGGTCGATGTCATCGACGAAGAGCACCACGCGGTGTTGCGGCTCCAGGGACTCACACAGGTCGCCGAAATCGCGGGCGAAGGCGTTGGTGAGCTCCACTCGGCGCGCCGTCGCGGCGACGCTCGCCGTGTCGCGCAGGGCCACGAGCACCGCGTCCGGTCGTGCCCCGAGCGTGCCCGCCGCGGCGCGGAGCATGCGGTAGCCGAGGGCAAGCACCGGGCTTGCCGCCAGCGTGCTGAGCATGCCCTCGTGGAGAGTCGTGAAGCTATCGGGCTCCATGTCGAGCAATTTCAGGAAGGCGTCCACGAAAACGTCCCAGCGGCGCACCGCGCCCAGGAGCAACGCGGCCAGGGCGGCGTGCATGGTGGCGAGCGCCACCACGCCGAGCCAACTCCGCCGCACCGCGCGGGCGAGGCGCAGTCGAGCGAGGCGGGCCCGGACTTCCATGCCCGCCGGCGAGAGCAGCGGCGGCGGCACATCTCGGATCAACTGCTCGATCATCGCGGCCACCAGCGTCGACTCGTCCTGGTGGTGCCAGGCGTTGAACCAGGCCGGGCGCGCGTGTGACCGTCGCAGCTGGTCCTCGACCATGTGCATGAGGGAAGACTTGCCGCTCCCCCAGGGCCCCGTCACTGCCACTGTCAGCGGACCTTGAGTGTCGGGGGAACGTAAGAACGCGGCGATTGCGCGGGCCAGCGGCGCGAGGTCGAGCCGGTCGTCACGGGTCGTGGCCACCGGCGCGTCGCTGTCGAGCACGGGTGTCGCTGGATCACCCGGCGGCCGCTCCGGCACCGGAGGCAGGGCCCAGCGCAACGCCAGCGCTGCGGCGGCACCTGCCCAGAGGAACAGGGCGGCAACAGCGGGCATCTCGAAGGAGGGGGCCAGGTCGGTCGACCCGCCGCCTGCCAGCGGGCGGTCGACGACATCCTCCGCCGTGGTCACCGTCACCGGCTCGCCAACGCCGCCGGGGCCACGGGGGGTCACCCAGACCTGGCCCTCGCCGTCGAAGGCGACCGCGCTGGAAACGAGGTCGACCTTGCCGAGCTGCGCACGGACGGTCTCGTCCGGACCCACCTGGGCCGCGCCCGGGGGCTCCAGGACGCCGGCGCCAAGGGCCACGAGAGTGCCGTCGTCGCAGTGCACCCAGGCCCCGCTCGGCGACCGGACGTCCAGCACCACGCGGGAGAGGTCGAGGATCGTCTCAAGCTCGGCAATGCAGGCGGCCGGCTCCTCGGGGGCGGGTGTCACCACCGGCGGGTCGTCGGCCGTGGTGCTCTCCACGCCAACGACGACCTCCTCCTTGGTTTCTGCCACATCCTTGGTCCCCGGGCCGCCCTGGACGGTTGCCTTGCCCCCCCCGGGTGGCGGGCCGCGCTCCAGATACTCTTCCTTTCTCTTGCCCGGGTCCGGCCCGGCGGCACCGCCGTCGATGACAATGGGCGCATCCGGCAGCACCGGGTCGACGACGACCGGCCGGACGCTCCCGTCGCCCGGGCCCATATCGGCCTGAGTGGTCGACACGCCGGGGTCCTCTCTCCGGTCCGGCACCGGCTCCGCGACGACCCCGGCCTCCTTCTCCCGCGGTTGTCCCATGCCCTACTCCGCCGCCGCTGGTGGCTCGCTCGGCCGCGCCAGCGCGGACCCCCAGCGGGTGCGCGACAGGAGTTGCCAACGGACGTCGTCCACCGACACGCCCTCGATTGCCACTCTGGCCTTCCCCGGCGACACCTCAACCCAGTTCTCCGACACCCGCTCGAAGCGCCAGGTTCTCCCACCCTCGTCCAGCGCGAAGATCCGATCCTCTTCGCCCTCGACCTCGGGCACCAATGCGTACACGCCCACCACCGCGCCCGCGTCGCCCGGCAGCTCGTGGAGTGTCCAGGAAATGCCGCCGTCCTCCGTGACCAGCACCTCCCCTGCGGCGGTGCCCACCCAGACCTCCGCGTCGTAAGGGCCAATGAGCGGCGGCGAGAGGGGACCGGCCACCACCGGGCGAGCGAGGGCCAGCGTGCAGGTTGCGTTCCAACACCTCGAAAGGTACTCCGCCGGCGTCGTCACGCTCAGAGGCGCGGCCGCCACGTGCGTGACCGTCCCGAGGAGGGCAAACACGACGCCAACCGCGAGGAGGAACCAGCGGAGCGCGGGCGTGTTTCCCATCTCGCCTACCCGCCCCAACGCGGGAACTTGCCCTGCGAGGGCGCGTTGCCCCGCCCAGGCGCCGAACCCCGAAGGAGCTTGGTTCTGGTTACGACGAGGCGAGGCATGGGTCACTCCGAGGGCGGCGGGTGTGACGTTAGCAGCCAGCCGCGCCTGAGTGCGGGGGCCTGCTAGATAGACCGCCCAGTAGCTCTGTTAATCGGTCCAGAGGCGCGAGCAGCCGCGGCGGCTGTTTACGCGTGGAAACAGTCGCGGCTCGCCCGGCGGTGTCGCCGGTGCAGTTACTCCACGTACCCCAGGCTCCTCAACATCGCCCTGTCCGTCTCCGACATCGGATCGGTGTCACTCGCCTCGCCCGTCTCCGGGGCGGCGGCGCCGGTGGGCATCCGGTCGAAGTGGTTGCCGATCTTCTCCAGCGATTCCTTCTCCTTCTTCGGGAGACTGTCGCCGAGCGCGGCCATCAAGGGGAGCATCACCTCGCTGGGCGCCTGCCCGGCCTTGACGAGATCGTTGAGCTCATCGCGGTCCACCCGCAGATCGTACAACTCCCACTTGCCCTCGCCGTTACGCGGGCTGTAGATGAGCTTCCAATCGGCCGTCCGTACGCCGCGCACCTTTCCCTTCACGCCCTTGATGTACCGGCGGGTGTTCTCGCGGAAGTAGGAGATGTCCGTCTCGAGGATGGCGAGGGGCGGCGCCGCCTTGATTGCGTTCTTCCCGTCCATGCCCTTGTGTTTGATGCCGAGCAGGCCGAGCACCGTGGGCATGATGTCGATGCTCCGCACCTGGTAGTCCACCGTCGAGCCGGCCTCGATCTGGCCCGGCCAACGCATCACCAGTGGGATGCGCATCCCAGGCTCGTAGAGGAACTCGCCGTGGTGGTAGTAGTAGCCGTGGTCGCCGAGATGGTGGCCATGGTCGGCGGTAAACACCACCAGCGTGTCCTTCGCCTTGCCACTGGTGTCGAGCCAATCGAAGAGGCGCTGGATCTGTCGCTCGGTGTAACCCACCTCCTCGCGATACAAGTCCCGCGCCTTCTGGTTCTCCGCCTCGGGCAGCTTGTTCTGGAACATCATCGCGCCCCGGGTGATCCCCGTGGTGCCGATATTGTTGACCATGCAATCGCTGTCGACCCCCGGAGGCGCATAAGGCCAGTGCGGGTCGAAGTAGTGGACATAGGCGTAGAAGGGACCGTCCTGCTTCTCGATCCAGTCGATGGCCGCGCTGGTCGACACCGCCGCGTCCGGGTTGCCGTCGAAAGGCTTGATCGCGCGGAAACTCACGGCGTCGAGCGCGGTGACGATCCCATTGTACCGGAATGGCCCGTAGGGGCGTTCGATCTCGAACCAGCTCCAGAACTGCTGGAAACCCTGCTCGAACCCACGCCCACGCATGATCCAGCCATTGTGGACGAAGGCGCCGGTGGCGTAGCCGCGGCCCTCGAGCACCTCGGCGAGGGTGGTGTTCTTCGACGACAGCCGATCCTTCAGCACCCGGACGCCGTTTTTCGTGGGGTACTTGCCCGTCTGTTGCGCGGCGACAGACTGCGTGGTCTTGGGGATGACCGTCACCGCGTCGTCGAAGCGGAGGCCCTCCTTGGAGAGTTTCTCGATGGTGTCGGCCATCGGCGCGTCGGTGTAGCCACTGGTGGTGTCGCGTCGCAGCGTGTCGACGAGCACGTAGAGCACGTTCGGTCCACTCGCCGGTTCCACCTTCCGGAACATCGGGACGAAGGCCACGGCAAAGGCCCCGACCATCGCCAGCGCCGGGTACACCCAGCGGGAGGCGATCGACACCGCGCCCACCACTGCGGCGGCCATGGCGAGGGGAGCCAGCCACTCGATGCGCTCGTCCACGGTGAGCGTGTAGTTGGGCACCCGTCCCCAGAGCGCCGGGGTGGCGATGCACACCGCGAGGAAGCCGTAGAAGATTCTCCAGCGCGCGGAGAGCGCCGCGAAAACGAGCGCCGGGACGCCGAGCCACAACACGTCCTTCTCGAAGCGGTCGGCCACCTGCCACCGTGCCGCGGCGGACGCGAGGAACCAGATCGGCGCCGCGAGCCACGCCCGGCCGCCGGTAACGAGCCCGAGCAAGAAGAAAAGGCCCGCGTCGAGGGCCACGAAGCCGGTCGCGACGCCCAGGGCGTGGGCCTGCGCGCGGGCGGAGGGGTCGTCCATCTGGACGTCCCAGCGCGCCACCGCGAGACCCTCGTAGAGGCCGACGGCGAGCCCCAGCTCGGCCACCCGGCTCGCCCGCTGCAACAATGTCGGAGAGGAGGAGTTCTCAGCCACGTCGCTCCCGGCCCGAGTGGGCGATAAAGGCGCGGCCTAGCATGAGCGCCCGGATCACGTCACCCGACCCGGGCCCGCTCGCCGCCCTCGTGGCCACGCCCGGCCGGGTGCTGGCGCTCGCCACGCTCTTGGTCTTCACCTTTCTCGCGGCGGTGCACGTTTACCTGTCGCCCCCGCAAGCCACCACGACCCCCGGCATCGTCGTTCCGGAGGGTGGAAGCGGTAAGAAGCTCTTGGCAGTGTTCATCGACGGCCTCGCGCCCCAGAACGTCGACGCCCAGGTGCTGCCCACGCTGCATGCCCTCAAAAGCGAGGGCTTCTACGCCGAGGTGGAGCCCTGCTACGACCGTCTCACCGTCCCTTGTTTGCACGAGGCCTTCACCGGCACGGTGAACAGCGGCCTGCTCGGCGCCTGGCGCAACTTGGTGTCCAACGAGGCCACGAGCGACAGCAACCTCTTCGCCGACCTCGCCGCCCAACAAAAGACCATCGGCGTCATCCACCACGGCGAACTTGGCGCCTTCAACCCGTGGTTTACCGAGGAATACCGTGGGCGGGACCGGAAAGGGGCGCTGCGAAAGCAGGTGGCGAAGAAGCTCGACCTGATCGTGTACCACTACGTGGCCTTCGACGAGGCCTTCCACAAGAACAAGCCGGGGACCAGTGGCTATAGCCGCGCGCTCTCCGCGCTCGAGGGGGAGATGTCGGCGCTCTTCGCCTACATCCCGCCCGAGTACACCTGGGTGATCTTCGGCGACCACGGGCACAACGAGGGCGGTCGCCACATTCTCGGCCTCGACGTGCCTACCGTCTTCATCGCCCCGGAGAGCGCCTGGGGCAAGCGTGAATGGGAGGGGCGCATGCCCATCGCCACGCTGCGTTACTTGCTTGGTACGAACTTCGGTATTCTCCCGCCGCCCCAGTACGAGGGTGCCGACCTCGCGCCCTTGCTCGAGCCGGGCAGCACGCTCGCCGAGGCCGCCGCCAGCTCGCACTACGACGGCGAGCGGAAGCGAGGCTGGTTCCCCTGGTGGGGGCTCGCTGCTGCTCTCGGTCTGCTCGCCCTCGCCCTCCGGGCCCTGCCGCCCAGCTGGCGCGTGGCCGGGGCTCTTGGCGGCGCGCTCGCGGGTGTCTCCGGCGCGGCCTACCCCTACTGGGTGCCGCTGGTGCACGCCACGCGGCACTCCAAGTGGTTCGAGGAGCGAGTGCTGGGCTCGCTCGCCGCCGTCGTGGTCGTGGGCTTTGTCTTCCGACGTGGCAACGCGGTGGCCGCCCTCGCCTTCGGCGTCTGCTTCCTCGCCTTTCCCGGCACCCTCTACGAGTATGGGCTCTTCCAGAATGTCCCGGTGATGCTGGGGCTCTGCACCGCCGCCGTGCTCGCGCTGGCGCCACGGCAGCGCTGGGCCGAGCGCATTGTCCTCGCCGTGGCCGTCGCCTACGCCGGGTACCTGCTCAGCGACGTCACGCTGGGGAACTTCGTCTTCAACCGGTTCCGCCGAACCGACGAGCTCCTGGCCGACCTGCGGCCGGTGCTCTGGGGCGCCGCTGCCGCGCTCCTCTCGCCCACGCCTCGACGCGCCGCCGATGCCTTCGTGCTCGCGGCCATCGGCGCCGCACACCTCTGGAAGGTTCCCGACGCGGTGGTGGCCACGCTCACGCTCCTGGCCCTATTGTCGTGGGTGGGGTGGCCAAGCAATCGCCTGTCGCGAGCCCCCGAGGCCCTCCCGATTCTCCTGGCCTGGCTCTGCAAGGACATCTACGAGAGCGACGCCGAGGTGGGGATCCCGCTCCTCGTGCTCTTGGCCGGGGTCCTGGCGCGGGTGTCGTTCCTGACGCCGGCGCGGTGGTTCCGCCCGGCCGCCCTTGCGATTCTGCTCTACGTCTCCTTGGCGATGACGGCCGGCCTGCGCACCAATGGCCTCGACTTCGGCTTCGCGCTGAAGTGGTTCCCCGGCGCCTGGCATGAGCGGCTGTGGCCCCTCGTCGGCGCCGCGATGGTGGTGAAGGCGCTCGCCCCCGCCACGCTGATCCTCCGCGCCGACTCGCGGGTGGCCGGCGAGAAGATCGATCTCGCCCCCGCGATCCTCCTTCGGGCGGCGGCCGGTGCCCTCTTCTGCTTCGCGATGTTCACCGGCGGTGGCGACGTCGGTCGAGCGCGGGTGATTGAGCTGGTGGAAGACGAGATCGCGTGGCTCTTGTTGCTGGCGATGGCCTACGCCCAGCTTCGAGGGCGCGTCGCCACCGGGCGGGAGGCGCCGGTCCCCGAGACGGCGACGTAAGGACCGCTAGCGACGCGCTTGCGACGGGTCGATCACCGGTGTCTCGGCCTCGACGGCGCGCGGCCATGGCGCGGCGGTAGGCGGCCACGTCTTCCGACCCGGCGCCCTGCTCGAAGAACACCCATGTCAAGACGACGCCGAGCGCCGCGACAAAGCAGTGAAGGGCGAGTCGTCCAAGGGTGTCGTGGGCAGCAGATTCCACGAGTGCGTAGTGACGCGACCGACGATTCCGGATGCAACGAGTGTGTCAATGCGACGGAAATGGCGCGCAGCACCGGCGCGCAGGGCCCCCACGCGCTCGTCCGGCGGCCCGCGCGACTCCATCGCGACGCAAGAGCGCACCTCATCCCCCCGAAAACAAGACACCCGCTCTACTCATCGGGGAAAAAATAGGACAGGGAGCGCCATGCCGGGCGGGGCGTCACCAGCGAACGCCCATTTCCCGCGTCCCCCGCAGGCGCCGAGCCGCCGATCGGGCGATCCTGTCCTATTTCTTGTGGGATGACCCTGGTGAGTGTCTCGAAAACGGGTGGATGACCTCTGTCCATGATGTCGCGACACGATAACCACACGAACTCACGCCCCCCTGGCAAGCCCGTGACCTCGGCGCCGCTCCCGTACCGATTAGGGAACGCAGCCCCATGGACCTCGACCGCTTCCACGAGCTTCGGCAGCCCTTCGAGGAGATGGACGCGGCGGTGGTGCGCATGGCGCTGGCCCGCCCGGGCGAGCTGCACGCGAGCCGAGTCGATGCCTTGCGCTACGTGCTCTCCTTCGCGCGCTTGCAGACCGTCCAGAACGTCGATGGCGTCGATGTGGAGCTGGGCGACGCCCTGGCCCCGCACGCGTGGAAGGTCAAGGAGGCGCTCGGCCCCTGGCTCCTGAAGGAGGGCTCGCTCGCCCGCGCCGCGCAGGCCATTCCGCACCTCGTGGAGGACACCCGCGAGCGTCGCCGTCGCCTGCTCGAACACTTCCCCCTCGACCCCGAGTCGCTCGAGGCCGAGGTGTGCACCCGCCCGCTCGTGGTGGCGTGTGGCGGCGGTGGCGGGGCCGGCTACGGCTACGCGGGCGCCTGGCAGCTGTTGCACCGTCGCGACCTGCAGCCCGAGCTCATCTCCGGCACCTCGATGGGCGCGCTCATCGCCCTTTTCCGGGCCCGTCGCCGGATTTTCGACCCGGCGCCGATGTACCACGCGGCGCGTCGCCTCTCCTGGCCGAAGGTGTTCCGGGTCTTGCAGACCGAGAGTCACTACGGCGTGCCGGCCACGTTGCGCCTGTTCTTGCGCGCCGCCATCGGCACCCTGTTCCACACGCCCGACGGGCGCCCCCTCACCTTCCGCGACCTCGATCTCCCCTTGCTCATCGTGGCCACCGGCCTCGGGGTCGACGCGCTCAAGCACGACCTCGCCTACTACGAGCACTTCCTCGACGACGCGGTGAGCGCCGACTTCCGGCTGAAGCCCTCCCGTGCCCAGAAAGTGGCCCAGGTGGCCAATATCTTCCGCGAGCTGATGGCCACGCCCGACGCCCTGCGCGAGGTGGTGTTTGGCGCGGAGGAGTCCACCCTCGACGCCGACATCCTCGACGCCGCCGGCTTCTCCTCCTCGATCCCCGGCCTCATTCACTACGATGTGCTGCGCGACGACAAGCGCATGAAGGCCTTGCTGGACGACCTCTATGCCCGGCACGGCATCACCAGGCTGGTGGAGGGCGGCATCGTCAACAACGTGCCGGTGCGCCCTGCCTACGCCGAGGTGGTGAAGGGTCGGATCAAGCGTCGTAACGCATTCTACCTCGCGCTCGACTGTTTCCCCCCGCGCGTGCGCAGTGTCATCTTCTACCCGATCCAGACGCTGGTGCGTCCCAACGTGGTGCGCAACGTGGCCTATGCCCACCACTACATGGCGCTCGACCGCACGCTCTCGCCGCTCAACCTCGTTCCCGGCATCGAGGACGTGATGCGCGCGCAGCAGTGGACCATCGACGAGCTGGAGCCGCACATGCCCTTCATCGAGATGAGCTGCAAGCGCCTCCACGCCGTGTAAAGTCGCCGCATGCTCCTCATCGCCGCCGCGAGCCTCTCGACTGCACTGGCCAACGGCCTCACCACGCACGTGACCATCAGCGAGTACGCGATCGAGCACGTGCCCGACGGTGAGCTCGAGGCGATCGTCGGCGACCCCGACCTGTGGTTGCAGCTCCAGAACGGCACCCAGTTCCCCGATGGCGGCTACCCCATGGGCGAGGCCTACGCGGAAACCGCGCACTGGGAGCCCTTCCAGGATCGGTACCTAGAGTGGATCCGCGCCACCTACAACGAGGACTACAGCTCCACCGAGGCTCGCCAACACATCGCCTTCCTCATGGGACTTGGCAGTCACGGCATGGGCGACCAGGTGTTCGACTCGCTCTACATGCAGCGCGCCTACGTGTACGACGCCGACAGCGACTGGGAAAACACGTCGATGGACACCGCCACCGACGTGGGCCTCGCCGCCCAGACCGGCGGACAAGACACCCTCGACGCCTGGGCGGCCTGGGACACGATGGTTTCGCTCATGGCCGACGCGGGCGTGGAGGTCGACGCCGACACGCTGCAAGAGGGGCAGGCGCTCACCCAGATCGCCATCACCTTTGGACGCACCGCCGGGGCCAATCCCGACCAGCAGGCGATCTACGAGGCGCAGTTTCCGTGGGCCTACGCCCACATCCTCGACGACGGTGTCCACGGCAGCCCGCCCTGGGAGGCCAAGGCGGTGGCCATGTACTGGCAGGTTCGCTGGGCGCGCCTTTTCGGCGAGACCGCCGCCATCGAGCCCCTGATCTACACCTTCCCGCCCACGGGCAGCTACGCGCATCCCACCGACGCCGAGAGCGTGGAGTCGCGGCTCACCGTCGTGCTGTCGCGCGGCGTGATGGGCGACCTGCTCGTGACCGACATGTTCGAAGTGAAAGACGCAGACGGCAATCTCTACGACGTGTCGCCCTGGCTCTTCTACGGGACGAGCTCACACGCGATCCACCTCGTTCCCAGTGTCGACTGGCCGGCCGACACCGACTTCACGGTCACGGTGAAAGCCGGGGTCCCCTTCATCGACGGCACGTACTCGGAACGCGACGCCAGCTTCACGTTCTCCACGGGACCGTGGCCCGAGTCCGAACCACCGATCGGCTACGGTTGTGGTTGCCAGTCCGGCGGCGGGGGGGCTTGGCTTGGGCTCCTGGGGATCCTCGCGCTCAGGCGGCGGTGACACCGTGCTCGCCCTCGGGCAGGTGGCCGACGCTGTAGCGTCGCGACACCACTCGGGTTATGCTGTCGGCTTCGAGCGGGTTCCGATGTCCTCCGTCCTCCGTCCTCCGTCCTCCGTCCTCCGTTTCTCGTGGCTAGTGTGCGCCGCGGCTAGCTTCCCCTCGCAGGCCCAGGCGGCCTGTTCCTGGGCGGCCAGCCTCGACCTCGGTGCCCACGCCGACCACCCCTCCGGGGCCTTCGAGGCCACGTGGTCGACGGCGAGCAACTCCGGCAGTTTCACGCTCGACCACTACCGGGTGGTGATCAACGACACCGCCACGCCGACCTCCATCTCCGACGGCGAGTTCTGGAACGTGACCGCCGGCACCACGACGGTGTCGGCGTTCGTGCACCGCTCGGAGCGCCTGTTCTACGGCAAGGTGTACGCCTGCGACACCAGCACCTGCGTCGACGTGTACGGCAACGGCGCGGGCGAGACGGTCACCACCGACACCGACACCGGCACGACCGAGCAGGAGGAGTGGGTGCTCACCGGCGTGACCGGGCCGACCGACACCACCCACTACGTCACCAACGTCACCAACGCCCTGGCCGCCTCCGCCTTCTTCTACCCGGGCGGCTGGAGCCGGGCGAACCAGCTGGCTCTCTACTACAGCGTCGACGACACCATCTACATGCAGTACACCGAGTCGGGCTCGTCGGGCTGGCAGAACTTCAACGACACCACCATCTGGGAGGCAGCGGTATTGGTGGCCGAGGGCCACGAGAGCGACACCGACTTCGACGAGCCCTCGCACGCGTACGTGTCGCCGGTCGTCGTGGGGGGCAACAACCGCGTGCGCATGCTCGCCCAGAACGCCGGGAGCGTGAACCAGGTGGTCAGCGTCGATTCCACCGACGACGAGGGGGACGACTTCAACCTCACCTGCGCCGACTGCTGCGATGGCAACACCGCCGGGGAGTGCGACTGGCCTAACGTTGCCGACGTGGCGATCTGCAGCGACGCGACCTCCACGTGCGACTACCTCGATCGTGCCCAGCACGGGCGATGGATCTGGGACTACATCGCGGACGGGGTGCCGGACTTGTCGAGTGACACCCCGTCGGTGGTGTTCTCGGGGCAACTGGACGAGTCGACGTGCACGAGCCCCCTCGGCGTCGGGCAGGCGGAGGTCTTCTGGGCCGACTGGGACGCCGTCAACGCGGAGTGGGACGTCTCCATGAGTGGTGGCTGCCCGGTGATCCAGCAGGAAAATCGCCACGACCCGGGGATCCAGGTGTTCCCCGGCGGGCTGGTCAAGATGTACGTGATGCAGGAGTCCGGATCCACCGCCGAGTTTCACCTCTACTACTTCGACGGGTTCTCGTGGGAGGCGCAGTCTGCCACGCCGCGGGTGTTCCTCGACGACGGTGGGACGACCGAGGTCGACGACGACTGCATCAGCAACCCCGCCGGAATCGTCCGCTTCGAGGGTGGCCCTCAGACCGGTTTGTTCCTCGACCTTCAGGCGGACGGCACGGGCGACTGCGACTCTGGGGTCGCCAACTACGGCATCTACTTTGCCGAGTTGGCAAACTGATGGCGCCCCTGCTGATCGCAGCGCTGGCCTCCGCCGACAACATCGTGGTTGACGCGGAAGGTGGCGGTGACTTCACCGACCTCGGCGACGCCATCGCGGCGGTAGTCGACGGCGCAACCATCGAGGTAGTCGCGGGAGAATACAGCCTCGCCGACGTCCAGTTCCACGGTTCGTACCTGACCATCGAGGGGGAAGGTTCCGACCTGGTGACGGTGCGCGATGGAGGTGCCGCGAACTACTTCCTCGCGCTGCAGGTCGGCGCGGGCGATGCGAACATTTCGGGCGTGACCTTCGATGGCGCGAGCGACGGCGGGGCGACGCTCGCCGCTGCGGTCTGGATCGACGCCGGCGGCCTCGTAACGCTCGAGGACGTGGTCTTTCGCGACTTCGCGGGAGGTGGCTTCTTCCTGCCGTGGGACTCGACCTCGAGCACCTTGATCGACGGCTGCACCTTCGAGAACAACGGGATCGGCATCCGGTACGACGACGTCTGGGACGTGGAGATTCGCAACAGCCAGTTCCTCGGTAACATGTCCGCCATCAATGCCTTTGTGTATGTCGGCGGCGACAGCTTGGCGCTGTACAACAACGTTTTCGCCGCCAACGAGTGGGCGCTCTGGGACGACGATAGCGGCGTCGAGTTGTACACCGCCCACGACAACATCTTCATCGACAACGACTACCCAATCTGCTTCAACGCGCCCGAGTACGCCAACGTCGACTTCGACAACAACCTCTACGCCAGCCTCGAGAACCCCGACTCGGAATACTGCCTCCTCGGCGAAAACCCCATCGAGGCCGACCCCGGCTTCGTGGCCTGGTCGAACGACGGCGACTTCACCAACGATGACTTCCACCTGCTCCCCGGCTCCGCCGCCATCGACCTCGGCATCCACTCCGCCAATACAACTGACCTCGAGGGCACCACCCGTCCCCTCGACGGCAACGGCGACGGCGAGCGGACCAACGACCTCGGCGCCTACGAGTACGGTCCCGATCTCGACGCCGACGGCTCGACCGACCTCGCCGCCGGCGGCGACGACTGCGACGACACGCGCGCCGACGTGTACCCCGGCGCCGTGGACGAGTGCGCCGACGGCACCGACCAGGACTGCTCCGGCGCCGACGCCGACGCCCCGTGTGACACCGGCGACACCGGCACCGGCGACACCGCCGACTCCGGCACGGGCGACTCCGGCGAGGACACCGCCCCCGGGGATTCCTCTCCCGGCGACAGCGAACCCACGGGCGACGACACGGAC
>SXGU01321503.1_pt1 | contig 20129 bp, 15 predicted proteins | sample 3174531 | NCBI WGS metagenome assembly SXGU01 (sample SAMN11356863, study PRJNA531348) | freshwater metagenome | isolation source: freshwater sample F1-140 | place: China: Fuxian Lake, Yuxi | collected 2017-12-25 | reverse complement strand
TGGCAAAGGAATCGGTGGCAGAGGAATAAATCCGCCGACCTTTCATTCCCCTGCCACTCATTCCTTTGCCAAAAGTCCCCGTCGACCGCGAGAATTGCCATCGTAACAGCTATCGTCGCCCGGAAAAAACTTAAGCGCCATCCACCTCTACACCCGTCAGGCGGTCGTCAAGGCGTTGCTCCAGATCAACCGATGCACCGACGTTGAGCATGCCAGATCGAAGGCGCAGGAAGTAGACGACTGGCACGGACTTCGAGAGGTTGGGGACCATTCGTCGCGCAGTGAAAATCAACTCGGTGGAAGACATGGCCGATTTCTGATCGGCGAGCCGACAGGCGCGAAAGCACGCACAATACCCGAATTTGGGGCTCAAAAGAAAACCGGTTGGAAGGTCGTTCGTCGTTCGTTCAGCCCGTTCGACGCGCTGCGCGTGCCCGTTCGACAAGCTCAGGGCCCCGGGCGGAGCCGAGGGGCTCAGGGCCATTCGCCGCGAGCCTCCGTAGGCACGGCCTTGCCGGCCGCACCCATGAGCAAGGGTCGAGTGAAGCGAGGCCCGCGTCGGAATGGCTGCCCGGTCCGATTGCTGCCACGAACCAAAACGTGAAGCAAAACGCCGGCTACAGAGGCAAAAAGACTCCTCAATTCACTTCAAAATCAGGGATGGCTGTTAACATGCCCCCGTCAGCAACAGGAAGAGAATCCATCAATTTGATTCATTTGATTCACGCCGTGTTCAGCCACCACTAGTCGCTTCCGCTGGCGCAGTGCGGTGACAGGTTGCTTCGTTCTGAGTGCTGGTTGGCAATCGAGCCGTCGGGTCTGCAATGGCTTGACCTACTATCGCAATAATGCGATGATTAGGTTTGCCATCCCATGCCCTCCAGAGACGTTGTCTTTTACCAAGCGCAGCCGGGGGACTCCCCTGTCCTTGATTGGCTGAAGGAAATCAATGCGACCAACCCCAAAGCCTACGATAAATGCCTCGCGGCATCGCTCGCTTGGCGCTCCTGGGTCACGAACTTCGACGACCAGAGGCCGACTACCTGCGGGACGATATCTATGAGCTGCGAATTCGGTCGGGGTCGGTCAACTACCGGCTGCTTTACTTCTTTCACGGCCGGACGGTTTCGGTCGTCGCCCATGGCCTCACCAAGGAAGCTGCGGTGCCCGCCGCTGCCATCAACCACGCAATAGCCCGCAAAGCGGCGTTCACCGCCAATCCATCCGCTCACACGTTCAAAGGAGAAATCATCAATGTCTAAGAAAACCACCACAGACGCCACTAAGATTCTGGCGGATATCGCCGGCCATGATCCCAAACGCCAACAGGCCTTTGAGGAAGAAGTCGCCAACCGCGAAGTTGCCCAAAGCATCTACGAACTGCGGCAGCACGCCGGCCTCTCTCAAGCGGAGTTGGCCAAGCGCATCGGCACCACTCAGTCCGTGATTTCGCGGCTCGAAGATGCCGATTACGAAGGCCATTCGCTCGCCATGCTCAATCGCATCGCGGTCGCGGTGGAACGTCGTGTGGAAATTCGGTTCGTTCCGCGCCGTCGTCGCCTGCAACCGGCGTGACCGAGGTGGCAAGTGAACTCCAGTGCACGACACCAGCGCGGAGCGGAAATACGAAGCGAGCATCGGTCGAGCGATGAGACGTTGCATCAACGGCGCTGGGCACAAGAGTCACTTCCGACATAGCGTCGGCAGTCGCATCCCTACTTCAGTTCCCGCAGGCGCATCGCGGATGAAAGAGGCCGCGGGTGTCTCCGGGTTGACCGAGGATCCGCCGCCGCATCAGCTATGGCGGACAGGAAAGCGGGGCATAGCGGGCACCTGTCCGCCGTAGGCCCGGCGAAGGCGGACAAGCCGTTGGGGTGTTCAGTCAGACATAGGTGAGCTTCGCTCCTGCAACGATGGAGGGTTCGCAACCGAGAAGCTGCTCCGCGCGTTTCTTCCATCAGTTGGCACGCGGCACTCGCGAGGCTATGGTTGGCGTGCGGGGTTCATTTGTGGATGAAACCACGAACTTTTGAAGCGAATCAAACCGGCGGGCCGTCTGCCTCAGGCGTGATCTCCTCGATTCTGCCCGCAGCCAAATCATCGCGAAGCAGATCGAGATGCTTCGAGAGCGCGCTATTGAACGCCGGATTCTTCGGGCTCATGTTCGCTCCAACGTCGTCTTGTTTGGTTTGGTAAAAGAGGACGAATAGGTCTCTTTCCTGGATAACGAGGAGATAGAGAATCCGACGCGGGCCTTGTTTCGTCGTGGCGTAGGCCTTGAGCAAGCGGGTGCCTTTGGGCAGACCGTGGCCAGCGATGCACGCCGTCAGGCAGACGCGCGCGCCCTCCAAGAGTATTTCCTTGTCGGCGGAAGAAATCTCCCGGCCAAATTCACGCTTGCGGATGCGCTCGGCAATGAAGAGCGCCACAGATCACTCCCTTTGGGGTTTCTTCCTGGCCCACAGGGTTCCGATCTCATCCATGCGGGCCTGGGTGGCGGGTTCGACGGCAACTTCCACGACGCGGATACCGGGGGCCTTGAGCTCGAAAGGAATGCTCCGGGTTTGGACAACCTTGGTGAGGAACAGCCGGACGGCAGAAGGAACGTCGAGGCCGATTTCGTGAAGCACCTCGTCTGCCTCCGTCCGGAGGTCGTCTTCAATCCGAACTTGTAGTGTTTTTGCCATGAGAATGAGTACTTTTGTCATAATAGTGCTGACAAAATGGCGGCCGGTCAAGACAGGTCGCACGCGAGAAATTCATGACGGCCCCACTGCTGGCGCTGAACCTGTGCGACGTACTGCGCCCGCTCAGAGGCCCGCACCCTCATTCGGCCTGACTTGCGGCGTCGGATTCCGAGCGGATTCGCATTGAGTCATTTGCCGGCAACCGGAACAGAATGCTCGTGACATAGCGTGGGCAGTCGCATCCCTGCTTTAGTTCACCATCAATCAAGCGGGCAGTTTCTCCCTCCGGATCAACCCCGACCCGGCGCACTGGCAACCGGTGAACCTCCGTCGAGTGTTTCTCAAACAAAAGTAGCCCCATGATCACCAGCCGCCTCCACCGAGCGGTCATGCGGCCGATGGCTCTGCGCCTCCTCGTCATCTGCGCTGCCCTGGCCGAGGCGGCCAACGCGCAGGAACAGCGCGCCAATGAGCCGCAGGGGAGGGCAACCGGACAGGTCGCCGTACGTCGCTATTTTGTTTCGCCCCGCGGGAACGACTCCTACATCCAACCAAGCCGAACCAACTTTCGGGGTAAACGACCCACGTGGGATCAAGCCCAAGCAACCAGACTTCATCCGAATGAAAATCCTATACCCACTCATTGCTTCGCTCGCGATTCTTGGCGCGGCCTTCGCCGCGGCGCCGAAGCCCAACGTCGTCTACTTCCTGATCGACGACCTCGGCTACGCCGATTGCGGCTTCAGCGGCGGCACCGATATCCGCACGCCGAACATCGACAAGCTCGCCAAGGCCGGCGCCGTGCTGAAATCGTTCTACGTGCAGCCGCTCTGCTCGCCCACACGCGCCGCGCTGCTCTCGGGCCGCTACCCCACGCGCACCGGCGTCTACAACGTCGTCACGCCCGGCGCCCCCTGGGGACTGCCGCTCGACGAACGCACCTTGCCCCAGGCCTTGGCTGAGGCTGGCTACACCACGGCCATCACGGGCAAGTGGCACCTCGGCGAATTTCGCGCCGAATACCGCCCCACCCGCCGCGGCTTCCAGCACCAGTACGGCCACATGATGGGCAACCTCGACTACAACACCCACCTGCGCGACGGCAAACTCGACTGGTATCGCGACGACAAACCGCTCCAGGAAGAAGGCTACACCACCCGCTTGATCGCAAAGGAGGCCAGCCGCCTCATCCGCGCGCAGCCGACCGGCAAGCCCCTGTTCCTCTATGTGCCCTTCAACGGCATCCACTCGCCCTACCAGGTGCCCGAGGCCGACGCCAAACCCTACGACCATCTCCCCAAGCTCCGGCGCACCGTCGCCGGCATGCTCGCGGTCGTCGACGAAGCAATCGGCCAGATCGCCGCCGCGCTCGACGAAAAAGGCCTGCGCGACAACACCCTGATCATTTTCTCCTCCGACAACGGCGGGGCGCGAGCCGGGACGGGGACGATGAACACCCCCTTGCGCGCCGGCAAAGGCGGCGTCTACGAGGGCGGCGTGCGCGTGGCGGCCTTCGCGACCTGGCCGGGAAAAATCCCCGCGGGCGCGACCATCGACGAGCCGATGCACATCGTCGACTGGTACCCGACCCTGCTGAAACTCGCCGGCGCTCCGACCGCCCAGCCGCTCCCGCTCGACGGCCTCGACGTCTGGCCCGTCCTCACGCAGCGCGCCAAATCCCCGCACGACGCCATCCTCCTGCACGGCACCAACGTCAACGTGAAGGCCCTCCGCATGGGCGAATGGAAACTGATTCTGCCCCCCTCGGGCAAGATGGAGCTCTACAACCTCGCCCAAGACATCTCCGAGAAACGCGACCTCGCCGCCGCCGAGCCCGCGCACGTGGCAAGACTGCGCGCCCGCCTCGACGACATGACCCGGGGCGCCAAGCCCCTCGGCGGCCCGCTGCCCGGCGCGGCCACCAAGGAAAAATGACCCGAACCAACCGCCATTCCCCATGAAACTCACCCGCTTCGCCCTGCTCCCCGCCCTCGCCTTCGCGCTCGTCTCGTTCGCCGCCGATCCGGTTGGCGCGAAACCCAACCTCATCGTCATTCTCGCCGACGACCTCGGCTACGGGGATATCGGTTGCTTCGGCGCCACCAAGATCAAGACGCCGAACATCGACCGCCTCGCCCGCCAGGGCATGAGGTTCACCGACGCGCACACCGCCGCCACCGTCTGCTCCCCGTCGCGCTACGGCCTGATGACCGGGCAATCGCCCTGGCGGCTCCACAAGAAAGGCAACGGCTACAGTCTCGACCCCCGGCGCATGACCATGGCTTCGCTCCTCAAAACCCACGGCTACCGCTCCGCCGCCATCGGCAAATGGCACCTCGGCTACAGCAAGGACTGGAACCAGCTCCCCATCACCGGCCCGCTGGAGGCGGGCTTCGACTACCACTTCGGCGTCCCGCAAAACCACAACGACTCCAGCCGCTGCTACATCGAGAATCACGACATCGTCGGGCGCAAACCGGGCGAACCGTTCCGCATTGTGAAGGGCAAGGAGTTTCCCGAGGGCCTCGCGCAACCCCGCGTCGACGACCAGGTGGGCATCACCCTTACGACGAAAGCCCTCGGTTTTATCCGCGACCACGCGCAGCGCCCTTTCTTCCTCTACTTCACCCCCTGCGTCCCGCACACGCATATCGCCCCGGCGGCGGAGTTTCGCGGCACCAGCGCAGCCGGCCTGCTCGGCGATTATATCCAGGAATTGGATGCCCACGTGGGCCTGATTCTCCGCACGCTCGATGAACTGAAGCTCACGGAGAACACGCTCGTCATCTTCACCAGCGACAACGGCGGCACGCCCAAGGACTTCAAGGGCACGCAGGACACCAAACTCAATCTCGCCAGCGAGGCCGGCGATATCCGCAAGAAATTCATGACCGCCAAGGAAGACGCCAAAACTCTCGGCCACGTCACCAACGGCCCATGGCGCGACGGCAAGGGAGCCCCGTTCGAGGGCGGCCACCGCGTGCCGTTCATCGCCCGCTGGCCCGGCCGGATCGCGCCCGGGACTTCCTCCGACTATGTCGCCTGCCTGACCGATCTGTTCGCGACCGCCGCGGAGGTTCTCGGCGCTCGGCTCCCGGACAACGCCGGCGAGGATTCCCTCAGCCTGCTTCCGGTCCTGCTCGGTCGCCCACCGGGCCAGCCGCTCCGCCCCGCCATCTTCGTCCAGGGCGACACCAACGACAACGCCATCGCCATTTGCTCCGGCCAGTGGAAGGTCATCGAATCGATCAACAGCCAAAACGCGAAAGTTCACCAGCTCTACGACCTGACCCAGGATCCCGGCGAAACCACCGATGTCGCCCAGAAGCATCCCGAAATCGTGCAACGGCTGGCGGCCAGTCTCGCCAAGGCCCGCGCCGACGGACGCACCCGCTTCTGACGGCGCCCCACCCCAACGTCCGGCTGCCGCACTAAACATGAAACTCAGACTCATCACCCTGCTCACTGGTCTCTCGCGCGCAACGCGATGCTTTGCCGCCGCCGAGGAGCCGAAGCATTCGAAATCGTGGCTCTGCCTCGAACTCGTACCATGAAGCATATCCCCACCCGCAACGGAATTCTGACGCTGATTCTCGCGCTCGTTCTTCCCGGACTCTCCGCGCTGGCCGCCGACAAAGCGCACGCGCCTGCCACGCCTTTTCTCCACCCCGGCCTCCTCCACACCCGGGAGGAACTGACATTTGTGCGTCGGCAGATCGCCGCCGGCGAGCAGCCCTGGAAAACTGCCTGGGAGCGACTCCTCGCCGCCCCTTCGGCGGCGCCGGACTACGCCCCTTCCCCTCGCACCGAAGTCGTCCGCGGCGCCTACAACAATCCTAACATCGGCAGTTCCGATTTTTCCCGCGACTCGGCGGCGGCCTACACGCAGGCGTTGCGCTGGTGCCTGACCGGCGATGAGGTGCACGCGCGGAAGGCGGTTGAGATTCTCAACGCCTGGTCCGCTACCCTGAAGATTGTCTCCGGACACGACACCAAGCTCCTCATCGGCATGGCCGGCGTGCACCTCTGCAACGCCGCCGAACTGATGCGCCACACGTCCACGGTTTGGGCGCAGCCTGACCAAACGCGTTTCGAAAGCCTCCTCCGCCAGATCTTCTATCCACCGATCAAAGACTTCTATCCGACGGCCAACGGCAACTGGGATGCCGCCATGATCCAGACGATGCTGGCGATGGGGGTCTTTCTCGACGATCGCGCGATGTTCGACCGCGCCGTCGACTACTACTTCAACGGCAAGGGCAACGGCGCGGTGCGAAACTACTTCAACGCCTTCGGCGAATGCCAGGAAAGCGGGCGCGACCAAGGCCACACGCAGATGGGGCTCGGCTTCCTCGGCTGCGCCGCCGAGATGGCGTGGAAGCAGGGCGTCGACCTCTATGGCGCGGGCGACAACCGCCTCGCGCTGGGTTTCGAATACACCGCCAAATACAACCTCGGCTACGAGGTGCCCTACGAACCGTACCGGAGTTTCGAAGGCAGGTATTTCAATCCCGCGATCTCTCCTGATGGCCGGGGAAAATTCTCCCCGATCTACGAACGCATCGTCTATCACTACCACGGGCGCAAGGGCCTGGAGATGCCGTACTCCCGCGAAGCGGCAGCGCGACCGCCGCCGGAGGGCCGCACCGGCAGCTCGCACCTGCCCTGGGGCGCCCTGATGTTCGCGCGGTTGCCTGGTCCGGCCAAGCCATGACCCGCCACGGGCACTCCTCTTCTCCTCAAGCCATGAGTTTCCCGACTTTCTTTTGCCACCGATTCTCCGCGTTTGCCGCGCTCGTGCTTTGCCTGCCGGCCCCGCCGCTCCAGCGCCACTGCGGCCGGCCAAGCGCCCGCTGCCTTGATGTTTGACGCGAAGAGCGGCCCGATCTCTTTTGGCGCGGACGATCTCAAGACGAACGTGGTCGCCAACGGCTATGGGTCTTTCAAGTCCGACGGAGTGCCAGCCCGCCCTGATCCAACGCGCCTACCCATCCCGGAAATCGACCCGGGGTTCACCAGCAGTAATAGCGACCGCAGACCGTGTAGCTCCGCTTCAGAGCAAAGCGTTTTTTTCGGGCTAGCGGCGGCGCTTGGGCATCCGGGGCGTGACGAGCGGTAGACTCCCCCCATCCACCCACCGGCCTTCCACGAGGATGCGCCGGCCGTAGCGCGGGATGCCGCGCTCGTTCTGGTGAATGAGGCCGGCCAGAGTGCGCATCGCCACCTGCCCGATCTCGTGGGAATTCTGATCCACGCCGGCGTCGAAATTGCCGTCGAGCATGCTCGTCGTGGCCGCGGCCAAATCCCTGGGCACGTCGATCCCAAGATCAGTGAGCATTCCGTGCACCCGCGGATCGGTCGTGATGATGGCGTCGGGCTTCCAGGCTCTCAACCATGGGCGCAGGGCACGCTCGTCGAGCACGGCGTCGGTTTCCTCGAGGATCAGGGGCTCGAGATGCTCGGCCAGCGGCAACAAGGCATCCTGGACGGCGAGAAAGCCGGCGCGAAAATTCCCCCCGGTCTTGCGGTCGAACATCCGCGACGAGACGAACCCGATGCGCCCGTAGCCGTGTTCCCGGACCTTCAGGAAGGCCAGCGTCGCACAGTGCATCTGGTCGCTCGTGACCACGTGGGCCGAGGGCTCCTTAATCGACACCCCGAACCGCACCACCGAGAACAGGCTCCAGTCGAAGTCCGCCAATTCAAATCCACTGTTGTGCGGCGGGAGCAAAATGCCGCGCACATTGCGGGTTTTCAGGATCCGCTGCAGCCGGTGGCCGGGCATCGCGCGATCCACCACAAACTCCTCCAAACGATAGCCGAGGGTCCCGGCCGCCTCCCGCGCGCCCTCCCAGTAGGCGGCGAATTCGTGCAATCTCCGCAGCGCCTTCGGATCGGGCCACTGGTTGAGCCACGCGATGGTCGAATGAATCGTAACCGGTCGTTTTGAGTGCCGATAGGCCGAAAGCGACGAAAGCATCGGGTCCGGATGGTAGCCGAGGCGCTTCGCCGCCGCCTGCACCTCCGTCCGCCGTTGCGCCGACACGCGCGGATCGTCGCGCAGCGCGAGCGACACCGTCACGTGGGACACCCCGATGGCCTGCGCGATATCGCGCAGGGAAACGCGTCTTGGATTCGAGGGGTCGGGCGGAGGCATGGGGAGCAACCTGCCTGCTGTCGCTTAACCGGGTAAACAAAAAAGCCGCCGCGCTGACCCGCCGGTTATCATCCCTCTGTTTTCCAGTGAAACTGGCGGCGGCGTTGTCTTGCCCACCCCGATGGGCGATACCTGCGGCCAGCCCTCTTCGAGTCCGCGCCGATGCGCGGCGCTTCGCCACCTCCTCCATGAAATCGTCCGCTGCCACGCTGGCCCCTTCCAATGTCGTCGAAAATGTCACCTCGTTCGACTACGCCCGAGCCCACGCGCTCTGCGTGGAAAAGGCGCGGCGCAACATCCGTCGGCTCGCTGACCGCCCGGTCTCCGGGGCCTTTTCGCCAAACGGCAACTACTTTGCCTTCCCGGAAGGTTTCTTCGACATCGGCAACTGGAGTTCCTCGTTCTTCACCGGGATGGCCCTGCTCGCGTACGAGACGACGCACGACCCGGACCTCCTGAAGCAGGTCAACCGGCTGGGGGACGTGTACCGCGACAAAGTCACTCGCCACCGCATGGACACCATGCACGACCTCGGCTTCCTGTACTCGCTTTACTCGGTCGCGCTGCACCGGCTCACCGGCGATCTCGATCATCGCCGCACCGGCCTGCTGGCCGCGGAGGAACTCGCCAAACGCTTCAGCGCGCGCGGCGGCTACCTCCAAGCCTGGGGCCGGATGGATGAAAACACGACCGACTACGCCGGCTTGGCGATCATCGACTGCCTGATGAATCTTCCGCTGCTCTTCTGGGCGACGCGCGAGACCGGCAACCGCTATTTTCACGAGATCGCCGTGAAACATGCCGACACGACCCGCGCGAACTTCATCCGCGCCGACGACTCCATCTGCCACGCCTTCCGCTTCGACCTGAAAACCGGCGCGCCCGTCGGCCCGGCGAATTGTTGTGGTTACGCCGTCAATTCACACTGGGCACGCGGCACCACCTGGGCGATCTATGGCTTCGCCCTCGCCTACCGGCACACCGGCGATAATGCCTATCTCGACGCGTCCGCCCGCCTGGCGCGAAAATTCGTCGCGAGCCTCGACGACGAACTTGTGCCCTGCTGGGACTTCCGACTGCCTGCCGACATGCCGCCGCTGCGCGACTCGTCCGCGGCGGCGATTGCGGTGTGCGGCCTCGACGAACTCCTCACGCACCGTCCCGATGCCGCGCTCGCGGAAACCGCCGAAGCCCTGCTCCAGCGGCTTTGTACGCCGTCCTACCTCGATGCGAATCTCGATTGTCCCGGGGTCTTGCGCGCCGGCGAAGTCGGCGATGGCCCCGGTCATACTCCCGGCACCATCAAGGCCAAGAGCGTCTACACGAGCTGGGGCGACTACTATTTCATGGAGGCACTTGACCGTCGGTTGCACGGCCCAACGGGGATTTGGTGAAGCCCGCTCCCCGCCAAAGACCTCTCCCGATCAGCCACCGCCTTCTTCGCTCCCTGCCAATTTCTCAAGAACCCACCTCACTAAACCACAACCTCGTACTCAAATGAACCGACTACATCTTGCTCTGCCCCACCTGGCGCTGGCCGTCTTGCTGGCCATCCCCGGGTTTGCCCAAACCTCCACGTCATCCGCTTCTTCGAATCCGGCTGATCTCGAGGTCGTCGCGCTCTCTCCTTTTACCGTCAACGCCGAAAAGGAGACCGGCTATCGGGCCAAAAACACCCTGCAGGGCAGCCGCATGCGGCTCAGCTTGGATGATGTCAGCATTCCCATGGACGTCATCACGGTGGAACTCATGGAGGACTTTAACATCAACCAGCAGGAAGACCTCTTCAACATCGTCTCCAACATGGAGAATCGCGGCGATAATTTCCTTTCCGGGGTGTATGAGTCCGGCGCCTCCTACAGCATCCGCGGTTTTGTCGGGGTGAAGAGCCTGCGCAACTTCGTGGCGAGCGGCATGCCCTTTGATCGCTACAATTCGTCCAGCTTCGTCGCGTCCAAGGGACCCAATGCGATCCTCTACGGTTCGGGCCCTGGCGGTGGCTCGATCAGCTACTTCACCAAACGATACATGTTCGGCGGCCGGGACCGCACCGACCTGCGAGCAAGCTTCGACAGCGAAGGCTCGGCACGCGGCGAAATCAGCCTCAACCAGGGCCTGATGGCCGATCGGCTGGGCATCAACTTCTCCGCGTTCCGGGATTACAAGCAGTTCTCGATCAAGCCGTCGTATGAAGCGCGATCCGGCTACTACCTGAGCGCCGCCATCAAGCCCTTCAAGCATACGCTGATCAACGCGAGTTTTGAGAAGCGGAAGGATGATATCTTCCGGCCGGCGTCGGACTACACGACCCTCACCGATTACAATACCGCCTGGACCGGTTTCGGTCAGCCGGCGGTCACGACAACGAACCTCACCAGCAACACGGGGAACCTCCGCTATCCCGACGGGCGAGTGGTCACCGGGGCCAACATCGCCCTCTTTGGCATGACCAGACAAGCCGCCCGTGCCCTCACCCTCATCGACGGCAAGATCATCGACACCTTCAACACCGCCGTCACCGACACTCCCTCGACGGCCAACTCCCCCCAGGGGCAGCGCAGCATTCCGCAAGCCATCAAGGATTATTGGCCGATTGAGGCGGGCCCCACCGGGCTCAACGGCGGGGCGGAGGCGCGGAGCGAGGCGTTCGATGTCACCCTGGAGCAGAAGGTCACCGACAACTTCTACCTGACCGCCGCCTATGGCAAGACCGTCACTCCGCGCATCCAACATCAGCATCGGATTCGTGAGTTGCGCCGCGACCCCAACTATTACCAACCCGGCAGCAGCAGCGCCCTGAATCCACGCTTTGGCCAATACTACCTGGAACTTGGCAACGTGAATTACTTCGACCGCAAGAACGAGACCGACACCACCTCCGTCATGGCGGCCTATGAACTGAACCTCGAGAAACACCACCGGTTCCTGGGCAAACACAATCTCGCGGCGATGTATCAGAAATTTGGTGAACTCAATACCAACGTCCGCCAATCCATGCTGCTGACGAAATCGCCCGATGCCTCCTACACTTTGCGGGACGTCAACGATGTGGCCGGGAGACTCAATCTCCGCCAATACATCGAACTCGGCGGACACATGCCGGACTATCGCTCCATCCGCACGCAGGGTTACGAAAACGGCGGTTACAGGTGGGAACTCCAGGAAGGAGTGGGCGGCACCGGCTGGAATTACACCGAGACGCTTTCCAAAATGTTCGTGCTGCAGAGCAGCTTCCTGAAGAGCCGCCTCATCACCAACGTGGGTTACCGGCAGGAGGACGTCGACCAGTTCATCGTGAATTTCTTCAACAATCCGGCCATGCAAAGCCGCCAGACCGCCTACGAGCACTTCACCAAGGCGCAGTCGGTCGACCCGAAATATGTCCGCGTGCCAACCAACAACATCCGGCCGACATCCTTGCCTTCCGTCCCGTGGGAGAGCGTCTCCGGCGTGGCTAAGAACGTCGGAGTGATCCTAAGGGTGATGCCCCAAATCGCCCTCGTCGCCAACCGTTCCCAAAACATCAGCGGGGCCGCGGGCCGGATTGGGGTCTTTGGCCTGCCGCTGCCCTATGAACAGGGCACGAGCGACGATTTTGGCCTTCGCTTCAATCTGTTCAACCAGCGCATGCGCCTGGAATACAACCGGTATGAGACGGCCGTGACCAATCAGGTGGTCCAGGCAAGCGGCGGCTCCATCCGCGCGCCGTACCCCAACGCCATGAACCTGTGGCAAATGATGATCCAAGCCGGCTCGGGCAAGCCGGATGTCTTTTTGAACAGCGAGAATTGGGACACCCGCGATTTTGTTTCCAAAGGTCATGAAATCACGGTCTCCGGGGATCCCGTGCGCGGTTTGAGCACGCGTCTGGCGGTCAGCTACAATGTGCAATCCGCCAGCAACCTGGGCGGAACCTTCATGCCCTGGTGGAATGCGAACCGGGCCGACATCGAGAAATTTGTTTTGGCCAACCCGAATGCCATTAACCGGCTCGACCCGTCCACCACGCCCCAGACCGCCGCCACCCAATGGACCAGCGCCCTGAATCTCTTGCGCCTGCGCGACGATCTCGAGGGTCAGGCGGTCATCAATGTGCCCATTTGGACAGCCAAGATGGTGGCCAAATACAGCTTCCAGGGTGAATGGCTGAAAGGACACGCAACGGGAACCAACGTCGCCTGGCGCGGAAAACAAAAATCCAACTACTTCCGCCGGGCCGACGACTCCTCGGACATCAATGATCCGTTCTATACCGATGCCACCACGGTAACCAACGTCTTCTGGAATTACTCCCGGCGATTGAAGATCGCGGCCAAGCCCGTTACGTGGAGTGTTCAGCTCAACATCAACAATCTGTTCAACAACGATGTTACGCTCAGAACCAACTTCTTCAACACGGTCGATGGCGACAAGAACTCGGCCGTCGTCGCCACGGCGCTGCGCCGCGCCGATTCTCGAGTCATCTCGCTGACGAATTCGTTCAGTTTCTAGTGAAATCACCGTTCGGGTTTCTCCTTGGGTTGGCGTCCGCTCTGCTCGCGCGGAGCGCCGAACCGGTCGCGGAGGGCGCCGTCGTTATCGATTCGATCGACGCCCTCCGCCTCTACGCCAGCCAAGACCGCGTGCAGGTGCGGCTCAAACCCGGCACGTACCGGCTCGATGCCGCGACCTCGCAGCACTTCATCCGCTTCACCGGCCACGACAGCCATTTCGACCTCCGCGGCGTCAAGTTGCTCATCGACACCAAGCTCTTCCAGCCCCGCTACCCGCGCGACGGAACCGACTCATTCTACTGCGCCCTCGATCTCGTCGGCGATTGCATCGTTTTCGAAGGCCTGACCACCGAAAACTACGGCGACCTCCCGGGCCGGCAAAGTCGGAACAAGATCATCAACATCACCGGCTCCGGCGTCGTCCTCCGCGACATCGATATCACCACCTCCGGGTCCAGCCCATGGGGGTACGGCAGCCTCTACGGCATCAGCGGCGGCGAGGTGCGCAAGATGAACGGCATCCGCATCGGCCATCCGGCCGTCGGCGTCCGGCTGCAAAACTGCCGCGTCCACATGCGCGCTATGGGCCACGCGATCTTCGTGCAAGGCGCGGTCGATACCGTGATCGAGGACTGCCACGTGGACGGACTCCTTCGCCCAACCAACGAGATCCTGGCCGAACGCTCCGGCTTCGCCTTCGCTCGCGGTTTCAAGTCGACGGGCCGGAACTACGTCGAAGGTGTCGTCGTCGGACCGCGCGGCGAGATCCTGCCCGACGAGATGATCGCGCTCAGCGAGGACGGCATCCGCCTGTACCCGGAGGCCAGAGGCGACCACCCCACCGGCGCAACCACGATCCGCCATTGCACGGTGCGACAGATGCGTCGCGGAATCTGCACCGGCCTCGGGCGAGCCGCGGACACCGTGATCAACTGCGAAGTGCGCGATTGCGTGGCCGCCGGTTTCAACATCGGCAAAGGCGATGTGTTGGAAAACTGCCGGGCCGACGCCAACTACGCCGAGGCGCTGAGCTGCCCCTACATGAATTCCCACGGCGCCAAGGTGGACCTCGAGATCCTCGACAGCCGCGGCGGCTTGGCCAACAATCTCGTCGCCACTCTCAACGGCCGCAATCACGTCGTACGGCTCCACACCGCCCGCCCGGAATTCGTCCCGCCCGCCATGGGGATCGAACTCGGGACGCACCGCGGCTACGCCTTCTACCAGGCAGAAGACGCACCCGTCGCGAAGGATATCGCCCTGACCAACGACACTCCTGCAGCGGTCCGGTCCAGGTTTGCGCCGATCCCGGCGGCGCGATAATCCGCCCCGCCGCCCTGCGCGGATACACGCAGCGGGGCATCGGTTTGTTTCCAGTGTAATCAACCGCCGGGTTGCACCGTCGGTCTGCGCTCCGCCATGCTGCCGGACCTCCCCCTGCAACTTCCTGTTTCATGATTTCCGCCTACGACTACGCCGTCATCGCGTTCTACGTCATCTTCATGGTGTGTCTCGGCGTCGTGTTTCGCGGGCTGAGCAAGAACACCTCCGACTACTTCCGCTGCGGCGGCTCGATGCCTTGGTGGATCACCGGCACGTCGGCATGGCTGGTGACCTTTTCAGCTTGGACGTTTGTAGGTGCGGCCTCGGAGGTCTACCGCTCCGGCCTGAAGGTGCTACTCCTGTTCTACGCGATGATTCCAGCGCTGATCGTCGTCGCGTGGATCACGGCAGTGCGGTTCCGACGTATGCGCGTGGTCACCTGGATGGAGGCGGTGCGGGCGCGCTTCGGGCCGGTGAGCGAGCAATTTTACACCTGGGTCAAGGTGCCGGTCGAGCTGGTGAAGGCCGGCGTCGGGCTCATGACCATCTCGGTCTTCATGGCCGCTGTGTTCAACGTCCCGATCAACTGGGTCATCGTCGTGCTCGGCATCACGATTACGATCGTAGCCTTTGCCGGCGGCGCGTTTGCCGTGCTGGCGAGCGACTTTGTGCAGATGCTGCTTGTGATGACGATCACGCTGCTCGCGGTGGTGCTGACGCTCCGGCACCCCGAGATCGGCGGCCTCGCGGGCCTCATCGACAAGGTGGATGTGCAGCGTCCGGGGCACTTCCAGTGGTGGCTCTCCTTCCGCCCGGCGATCCTGGTGGGCTGGGGTTTCGCCTTCACCTGCGTGAAGCTCGCCGAGCTCAATAGCCTGGAGTACTCTACCATGTACCTCATGCCCAAGAGTGAGCCGCACGCGCGGCGCATGGTGGCCATTCCATTGATCGGCGGGGTCGTCGGACCGCTGCTCTGGGTCATCCCGCCCCTCGCGGCCACGGTGATGTTCCCCGACCTCGCCGCGGTGTTCCCCAATCTCTCCAAGCCCACCGAGGGCGCGTTCGTCGCCGTCGCGCTCAAGGTCATGCCGATCGGCCTAATCGGATTGCTCCTCTGCGCCATGTTCGGCGCGACCCTGACGCAAATGGACGCGGCGGTGAACAAGTACGTCGGCGTTTTCGTCCGGAGTTTTTATCTCCCCATCCTTCGGCCCAACGCGCCGGAGAAACACCTGCTGGCGGTCGGCAAGCTCTGCACCCTCGGCTTCGGCGCGATCATCGTCGTGCTCAGCCTGCTCATTAATACCTATCGTTCGACCGATGTCTTCACCCTCCTGAATCAGCTCATGGTGAGCGTGGGGCTCCCGCTCACGATCCCGGTTTTTCTCGGGCTCTTCTACAAACGCACGCCCGGCTGGTCGGCGTGGGGCACCGCCCTCGTGGGCTTCGGCTACTCGGCGTGGGCGAACTTCAGCTTCAAGGCCCGCCTCGAGGCGCCCGACTTTCTCGCGCAGCTCCCGGTGTTTGCCCGCGAGGTGCTCGGCCACCCGGAGCGGGCGCTCACCGGCGCGGAGCGGGCCGACTTGCTCCTCGTGGTGACGGCGCTGGGCACCCTGCTGGTGACGTCCGTCGTGTTCTTCGGTTCGGCGCTCTTCTTCGGCCGCCCGGCCGCAGCGGCGGACCGCGAACGCGCGGAGGGGTTTTTCACCAACCTCCAGACGCCCCTGAAACCCAAGGAAGACGCCGCGGTGAGCGACGAGCCGGTTTACCGCATGCTCGGCGTACTCTGCATGGTCTACGGCGGGTTTATCTTGCTGCTCATGTTGATTCCGAACGGCCTCGCCGGCCGGCTGTGCTTCCTTTTCGTCGGCGGCGTAATCAGCGCGGCCGGCGTGGTGCTCTACCGCGTCGCCAACCGGAAGCGAACCCAGGAGCGGCACGGGGCGGTGGCTCTTGGATAATTCCAAGACCGCCTCGTAAACCGAGGGGCCGCGCCCATCCCCCGGTGGGTAACAAAAACTCCATCCGCACCGGAAGTCGTTGATGGTTGACCGAATCGAGGCCGGCTCAATTGCCATGCTTTCCCTCGTTCTCGCGATGTTGTGCAGCTTGACGGCAGCGTTTGGCGCCCGTCGAAACCTCGTCCTGAAGAACCGCGTATGGCGGCACCAACTGCTGGTGCTGAACCCATTCGACGCGCTACGCTTGCCCGTTCGATAGACGCAGGGCCCCGAGGCATCTGAGGATTCGTTACGCTGGGCCTCGCGCGTCCGCGCCTCCGAAATCGTCGAGAATACCTCAACCCGAAGGAATGCGGCGGGTGGGTCGAGTTGAGTCGTGCGACACGCCTGACCTGATGCGTGATTGTCCATTCGTTCCTCCAGATACAACCGATGCACCGACGTAGAGCATGCCAGATCGGAGGCGCAGGAAATAGACGACACAGACGCCCCTCGACAGGCTCGGGAGCATTCGACGCGCTTCGGCAATTAGCCCATTCATATTGTTCGATTACACCGGCCTTTCGACTTCGCTCAAGGCCTTCGGCCGCAGGCCATGAGCAAGCCGTGCTTGGACGGCGCGTCGAAGACTTGAGGCGTTCGGAGCGTCCCTCGACGCGCTGCGCTTGCCCGTTCGACAAGCTCAGGGCCCCGAGCGGAGCCGAGGGGCTCAGGCCATTCGACGCGGGCCTCCGATCATCCGAGGCGTTGCGGCTTTATCTCGCCGGCCGCAGGCCATGAGCAAGGGCCGAGTTCGATGAGGCCCGCGTCGAATGGCTGCCCGCAATGGATCAAACCGAGAACTTTTGAAGCGAATTAAAGACCGAAATCACGCAAGGGCACTGGCAGTCTGTTTCATCCCGGAAAAAACCCGCTCCGCCACTCGCTCGGGAAACGAACGCGGTAGCTGCCGCTCCACTGAGGTGATGACTCGATCGACTTGGCCGGCGGTTTCGGCGAGCAGTTCCTTCGCGTCGCCCAACCCCGCGTCTCGCGCCACGGCGTCCCAATGCCGCGCCTTGATTTCGGTGAGCTTCCAATGCGGGTTCTTGCTTCGCACGGCGAGCGCCAGTTTCGCTTTGCGCACATCGAGCATGTTTGGGCCGCGCCCAATAATCGGCCATGCCGACAGGACATCGTAGAACGGTGTCAGGCGATACGTGCCGCCGCGTTCGTGAAAGATCGAGTAGTTCTTGGCGTGGCCGTCGGTCGCCGCGAGCAACCAGAACACGATCTGCGCCTTCACGAAGGCCCGCTTGTCCGCCTCCGCGCGGGCGCTGCCATCCAGCACCCGCAGAATGTCGCGCATGCCCGGACCACCCTCTGCTTCGTATTTCCGGGCGGTAGCCACGCCCAACGCCTGGCAAAAATCCTCCTGCGGCAGACGAGCGATCCAGCGCCCAGCCGCCCGTGCCCGATCAAACCGCTCGACGACCAGCGCCTTGTGCCGGCCGAACCGGGCGATTTCGCACCGGGCGATGTCGAAGCCAAACGCCTCCATCACCCGAGAGCAGAGCCATTCATTTTCGACCGAGTCTTTCATGTCCGCCTGCAGATTGCCGACCAGGCCGAGCGGAAGCTTGAGGATATGAGTCGTTGGCGTCGCTCCGAGCGGTCGGCACCACCTTCCTTGGTGAAGAAGCAACGCGGTCTTTTCCTGCGCACCCGCAATGGAAATCCGGAAATCATCCGGCTCCTGGTACCCGACCACGCGCCCACCGGAAAGTGCGGTGTCGATGGCGCGCTCGACCCCCGCCTCGGTCAACGGCTCCGCTTCGATCCGATCAACTCCCTTGGGTGGCTCCCCCTCCGGCAGCAGTTGCACGGCCCCGACACAATCGCGCCCAACCGCCGTGAGCAGATCGAACGCCCCCGCCGAGGCCGTGGCAAATCGGGATTGCAATCGCGCGCGGATGGCGTCGCTGTCCGGCAGCAGGTTCTCAAAGTAGTGGGACACGACATCTCCCTTGTGCGCGGCATTGCCGGGAAGAAACGGCAGGGACAGGGAAATTGCCCGGCCGGCGGGCGAGGCGATCCAGCCCGGATCGTAGGCGAAGACGTCAGCGCGGCGTTCGCGGCACCACGTGCCGACACGAACGCCATTCATCCACACGGCGAGAGAGGAAGATGTCGGCATGGAGGGCTTACCAGGTATTCGCGTTGGTCGCACCCTTCGCCTTCGGTGGCTCGGGGGTGCGGGGCACCGCCGGCGTGGTGATCACCAATCGGCCACCCAACGCGGAGACCAGGCGTGCGATCTGGTCGAAACCCGTCACGCTAGGATTGGCTTCGATCCGGGCCAGCCGTTTCTGGCTGACCCCGAGCCGCAAGCCGGCCTGGGTCTGATTCAGGTGCTGCGTCTGGCGCAGCGCTCGCAACACGGTCCGCAGCTGAGCGGGGGTGGTGACGGGATAATCCATCCTGCAAAGATACTCCCTTAAAAGAGTAAGAGCAAGCTACTATTCTAAGGGAGTAACTGGAATTTACTCCCGTGGGTGACACAAAGTCCATCCGCGCCGGATGCCGCTGATGGCCGGCCGAGTAAACAACCCCGGGGCAAGCCCCGAGGCATTTCGGAAAGCCGGACCGTGTAGCCGGGGTCGTTGACCCCGGCCCGGCATCAGCGAGGCCGGCTACAACCTAGCCGACAGAGCGACAGTTGGGCCTTGTCTACAACACCGTGATGCGGGCTATCGTCGCCTTGGAGGCCGCAGGCGTTTTGACCAAAGTGGGCGACCACAAGCGCGACCGTGTTTTCTGCGCCCGCGCGATTCTCGATATTCTGGATGGGCCGGCGCGCTTGATGCCGGAGGTCTCAGCGATGCCTCGTCGGAAAGGCGGCGGGTAGGGTATTTGATCGAAATGCCACCAGAAGACGCCCCAACATGGTTCGGCAACGAGAAGCAGCCAGCCGATGCGGCCGCAGGCCATGAGCAAGGGTCGAGTGCAGCGAGGCCCGCGTCGAATGGCCGCCCGGCGTGGATCAAACCACGAACTTTTGAAGCGAATCGGGCGTTTTCAGAGGGAGGCCCACAGGGCAACTCGATGGTAAGTCGAAGTATGGCGCCGACATGACGGGCCGGCAACAGGGTGTCTCGTCATCAATTCGCTTCATTCGCTTCAACCGCCGTGGATGCGAACTTCTGGAACGAATCAAACGATGGAAGCAACCAAAGGTCTGAGACCACACTGAGACAACTCGCATGCACCTTACGGCTGAAACTCTCCGGGACGCAGCCCCAACAGAAACTCTTCAGCCGGCAGGCAGAGGACATCGTCGCGCTTGAAGCGCTCTTTTCCTCTGTAAACTAGGTAGCGCTGGCTTTGCGGATAGTCTTCGGCAAAATTCTTAAGCGCCCGCAGGTCATCGGACCGCACCTGCGTCGAGTTCTTCACCTCCACCGCATAAAGTCCCGAGTCGCCGTAAACCACGAAATCGACCTCCACCTGCGAGCGGGTCTGCCAGTAG
>SXGU01338737.1_pt1 | contig 20133 bp, 9 predicted proteins | sample 3174531 | NCBI WGS metagenome assembly SXGU01 (sample SAMN11356863, study PRJNA531348) | freshwater metagenome | isolation source: freshwater sample F1-140 | place: China: Fuxian Lake, Yuxi | collected 2017-12-25 | reverse complement strand
GAACAGCACCGCGAACCGCACCGGTGGCTCGGACGAGGTGTTCTTGGGCTTGTCGTCGCCCCACACCGGGACCGATTCCAGCCACGGGAGCGCCATCGTCACGCCGACGCCGCGAAGGAACGTCCGGCGCGAGAGGGGTTGGGTAATAGATGGCATTGTGTATCTCCAGCGTATTCAGTTTGAGTTATATCCAAATTGACGTGATAGCAAAGCGTTCTTCCAATGCGTCTCGCGGCTCAGGACTTCATCGTTGGTGGTGAGAGGATCACAAATCTCAAGAATCGAGAACTGGAAATATTTCGCGTGATCCTCCCCCTTCACCTTCAGCAGGTCAACCAGTTCCTTATTGTTCCCATGAGGGAATGAGGCATAGGCACTCCACCGTCCCCAGATTCCTTCGATCCCGTATGCACTCCCGATGTAGTGCTTGCCGCAGGAGGTGTCAGCAATGAGGTAGATTCCAGCGACACTCTTGAGTGCTGCACGCCACGTCGCAATATCGTGCGTCACAATCCGACGCAACTGCTCGTAACTTACCAGAACGGAGGAGTACCCTGGGAAGTCGCCTTGCGACATCCGTTCATTCAATAACTGCGAGACGAGCAACTGATCGGCATACCGTAAGCCTTTGAGGTATGCCGCCCGAAAATCGCGGGTGAACGATACAACCACACGCCCCGTCAAGTGATCAAGGCCCGACACCTCAGAAGTCGAGTATTCAAACCATGAGCTTCCGCCGTTTGTTCTCGGTGTGACTCCAAGGACTGTCCAAACGCCAGCAAACAGCCACTTGTCGCCGCGAAGGTGGATGAGCGAAATAATGTTGTCGCACCCGAAGTTCCGGCGAGCTTGGTGCTCCTGCCATTGCTTGAACTTACCATCGAAAAACGCATCCAGAGGGGAACTGCCGAATGCCGTGGCGCAGTGAATCTTGAATCGCCCAAGTTTCACATTCGCGAGTGACAAAAGATCGCACAGTTTGAGCATGGGCCAAAGCCTCGCGTCAACAGTATCTTGTGTTCACTCCCCAAACTCACTGCCTCTCACCATCCTGAACTGTGGGCTGCGCGCGATCGCCTGCACCGCCGCGCCGACGCGCCCATCGTTCTTGTTTAGCTCACTCACCATCTCGTCGATGAGCGACGTATCCGAGAGCGTTGTGGCCCGACCTAAAGCGTAACCGAGGAGCCGCTTGCAGAACAGACGCACCACCACGTCTTTCTTCTTCGTCAGCAGGTAATTGCGGAGTCCGTCGATGCCGTCGAACTCGGTGCCGTCTTTTAGCTTCGCCTTCGTATCGATCGGCAAGCCGCCCAAGTCTTTCTCGCGCAACCGGCCGATGGGGTCGTACTTCTCCAGCGCGAAACCGAATGCGTCGATGCGGACGTGACACACCGCACACGCCTGATCCTTCGCGTGCCGCTCTACCATCGCGCGCACCGTGAGCTTGTCGGTGCCCTCTTCCTCAGGCAACTGCGGCACGTTCTTGGGCGGTCGCGGGAGCTTCTCGCCGAGCAGCGTTTCCACCACCCAGTTGCCGCGAAGCACCGGACTCGTGCGCGACGCACCCGCTTCCTTTGACTGCACACTCGCAAGGCCGAGCACGCCGCCACGACCGTACTTCTTCACGCCATCGACCTTGCGCCACTGCGGACCGGTCACGCCGGGAATGCCGTAGTGCTTCGCGAGCGTTTCGTTGAGATAGGTGTGGTCCGCGTCGAGGATCGATGTCACCGCGCGATCCTGTTGGAACAGGTCGAGGAAGAAGAGAATCGACTCTTCGTAGATCGCTTTGCGGAGATCCGTGGTGAACATCGGGAACAACTTCTCGTTCTTCTCCTTCAGTTCGTCAAAGCCGCGAACGTGAATCGACTGCGTGCCGAACTCGATCGCGAGCGATCGAGTTCGCCCGTCCTTCAGCATCCGCTGAACCTGCGCCGCGAGTACCTTTGGGTCGCGGAGTTGGCCGGTCGCGGCGAGCGCGCGGAGTTCGTCGTCCGGCGTGCTCGACCACAGGAAATAGCTGAGCCGCGTCGCGAGTTCCCAGTCGTTCACTGGGCCAGCAGCCTTGCCGTTCGGTGCGCCCTCGATGCGGAACAGGAACGCAGGCGCCACCAGCACGCGCGACATTACCCCGCGGAACGCTTCGTCGTGGGCCGCGCCCTTCGCACGAATCGCCTGGTACAGCGCGAGCAAGTCGGCCTTCTCCTTATCCTGAAGCGGCCGACGGTACGCTTTCTCCGCGAACGCCAGCACCGCATCGAGATGCTTAGGGATCGCGTTCTCTTCGTCCTTCACGAATTCGTCCGCGAGCTTCTTGAACAACGGCTTGCGGTCAATGAAGAACTGCTGAAGCCCCTTGGGCGTGTCCTGCGTGGTGAAGCCCATGAACTGCGGCAGGTAGTCCCACTCCATGACCGGCTGGCGGCTGACGAATCGATGTTCGGTCCACAGCCGATCGAGGTGTCGCGTTTGCTCGTCGGTGAGGAAGAGTCGCATGAGTGGCTCATCCTCGCGGTGGAACATCTTCAGCGACACGACCTCGTCGGTTGGCACCACCTGTGGGAAGCAGGTGTACAGCGGGAACACCTTGCGAAACGCGCTATTCCCCAAGATGAGTTGCTTGTAGCCCACGCCGGTCGCAGAACCGATGAGCGGACCGTCGAACTGCATCTCCGGTGTTGGCGCGGTGGTGGCGACTCGCGGGCGGACCTGTCGACTACCGGCGGGGGCGCCGAACTCCGCATCGACAACGAACTCGTGGTTGGCGAACAGCGCAGCGGGCAACTTCACTTCAATTGTCTTGTTTGAAATCGACCAGAGGCTCGCCTCGGTGAACTGCTCCTTCGGCAGTCCGAAAGCCCGAGCCGTTTGCGGCTTTGCAACGTTCGCCAGATTGACGCCTGGGAACAGCGAACTCTCAACCGTGACGAGGTTGTCGTACAGCACGCGGTCTGCGGACTTCTCCAGCGCAGGCCGCTTGCCCGAGAGCAACGCCTGCACCTGGTCCGCGAGATTCACGGCCTCGTCCTTCTTCTTCGGATCGGATGCAACGTCCCGCCACTTGCCGAGCAGCGACGTTTGCGGAATCGCAGTGCTAATGCTCTTCCCGAGTGGCCGCGACGGACCGTGAACGAAACTCCACACGTCCTTGTTGCCGTGTTTGTCCGCGTGCGGGTTACCTTCTTGAACACTCGTCGCGATGTCGGCCGCGAGGTTCCACACACGCTCCGGCTTCTCGGTTTCGGTGAGGGTGAACTCGATCGCGGTCATGTCGCACGTGTGCTCGCCGTTCTTCGCGTCCACCGCGAGGATGACGATGTCGCCCTTCTCGACCTTCAGAATCTTCGCGGCCGGTTCTGCCGTTCCACCGAGGTCGATCGGACCTTCACCGAACACCGCAGCTCGGTTCCCTCGTCGGTGTTCGAGCCACCACGCGACACCGTTGCCACACGCGGGGTGCGCGTGAATGATCTTGGCGTTCACGCGCACCGCCGTGGCGACCGGTGCCGTCCACGCCACCGCGACGAACTCCTTCGGCATCGGGTGAACCCCCACGCCCTTCGCGGGAACGCGCCCGGGAATTTGCTCCAATTTGTCCGACGAGTTGGTGACGAGAACCGGCAGATCGGTGCCCTTCTTCTTCCAGCCGTTGATCGCGGGGCGGGCGTCGTTCTTCACAGTCTTGTCTACGAGCAACGTGAGTTCGACCGCTGGCACGATGCGGCCGATCGCTTCCGCGTCCTTCGCGAATGGCTCGACCGCGAGCACCTCGCTCCATCGCTTCAGAAAGACCGGATCGAGCGCGCGACCCTTCGCCACGACTTCGGGGGTGAGTTGCTTGTCGTTCGCCAGTTCCACGACCGCGGCCAGATACTTCGCGCTGTTGGCGAACACCGACGGGTAGTCGATCTCGAATCGGAGACCGAACTTTTCGTACTCGCTTAACAACAGTGGCGGCTTGCCGGGCGTCTCGAATCGCGGTCGCGACCAAACGACCTCTCCACTGGCGCCGACTTCCTGCGCCGCGAGGTAGAGCACGACTTCTGATTGCCCCGGCGCCGGCTTGACGGCGAGCCGCAGCCGCGCCGACTCCGATACCGGCGGATCGACGGGCACCTGCCGTGCGTGGCTCTCCAGGTAATCGCCCTTCGCCTCGCCCCACTTCGCCTGAATGTAGCTGCCGACGCGGACGATCCGCCACAGAGCGGTCTGCTGCGCGACCACAACCGCAGCGAGCGCGGGCACGTCCTTCTCCGCCGCGCCGCGCCACTTCGCCCGGATCGTGTCCAGCGGTTGCGACGGCGTCTTGTCGTTGAGCGTTTCCCACAGCACGCGAAGGTATTTCGCGTTCAGCTTCTCCTTTGCCGCCACGTCCTCGAACTTGCTCGCGGTCAGCGCGTCGCGGTTGCGCACGGTCGCGAGCAGGTACGACTGCACCTGCAACTTACCGTCGCCGGCGGCGTGGGGCGCATAGAACCTCCGCAGCGTGGCCGTGCCCTCGTCGGTCCAGTCACGGCGCGTTTTCGACGGCGAGAAGCGAAAGCCATCCGGTAACAGCACGACGTGATCGGCAACTGCTTTGGAAGCGTTCAGATACTTGGTGAATAGCGCGGGCGAAATGTCCGTGAGCGATTCGGCGGCGTTGGTGAAGCCCTCGCCGGCGGCGCCGTCGGCGGGGAACTCGCGCGTCGGTTGAAGATCGACACCGGTGAGATCGCGAATCGTGTAGTTGTATTCCGCGTTACTCAATCGCCGCAGCGGGACATAGCCCGGGTCGCCTGTGTTTGCCTTCGCCTCCGTGTCGAGGAACGCGCGAATCCACGCGAGCAGTTGCTTCTTCTCCTCCGCACTCGGCTGCGGCTTCTCTTTCGGCGGCATTTCGCCCGCTTCGATTTGTTCGATGATCCCCTGCCACACCTTCACGTCTTTGCGCACGTCGTTGATGGTGGCGAAACGTTCGAGGTCAAGACTACCTTTCTTGGCCTTCGTGGAGTGGCATTCGAGACAATACTTCTTCACCATTGGCTGAACGGTGGTCGCGTAATCGCCCGGCTTCGCGTCGACTTTCGGTTCCTGCGCGGCCGTGGGTTGTTGATCACGCGTCAGCGCGAACGCGAGCATCGCAATCAGCGCGAACCCGAACACGCCTGTAAGGCGAGAGTGGAGTAACCGTGTCTTCATGGCGTTCACCCGCGTTTGCCGAGACGTTCTTTCTGACAGCATACGCGGTGAACGCCCGCCGCGTCAGGTTGCCTTCGCCTTGCGCTTGCCGCTCCCCTTCCCTTCGCTCGCCTCGGCGTCGACGCCGTCGATGAATCGCTTCGCGTCCGGGAGCGCGTCGAGGAACACACGCCCGTAGGGTTTCGTCAGCACGCGCGGGTCGAACAGCACCACGATGCCCGTGTCCGTCTGCGTGCGGATGAGCCGCCCGAACCCCTGCTTCAGTTTGATCGCGGCCTGCGGCACCTGATAATCCATGAACGGGTTGCCGCCGTCGGCCGCGATCGCTTCCAGACGTGCCTCCGTGAGCGGTCGGTCTGGCACCGAGAACGGCAACTTCGTGATAATCACGTTCGACAACGCTTCGCCACGAACATCCACGCCCTGCCAGAAACTGTCCACGCCGAACAACACCGCTTTCTTCGTATCGCGGAACTGCTCCAACAGTTTCTGAGCGGAAAGCCCCGTTCCTTGCGCGAGCAGGGTGTACCCGTTCTTCACAAGCCACGGCATGAGTTGCGCCGCCGCGCGATTGAGGAACCCGTAGCTCGTGAACAGTACGAACGCCCGGCCTTGCGTCTTCGCGATGTACTCGGGGATCCTCTTCAGCACCTCGTCTTCGTACTTCGCGCTCATCGCGCTCGGGTCCGGCATGTCGCGGAAGAGGTGCAGTTCCGCTTGTTTCTGGAAATCGAACGGGCTGCCGAGTTGATTCGTCTTCGCGTCGTCGAGACCAAGCCGCTTCTGGCAGAGTTTGAAGCCCGTTTCGCCACCAACGGAGAGCGTCGCGCTCGCGAGGATCACCGACGGCACCTTGTCGTAGAGTTGCTCCTTCAGTGCTGGCCCCACCTCAATTGGCGCGCTGGCCAATGCAATGCGCGGCACGCGTCCGGGCTTCACCTCGACCCAATACACTTGCCCCTTCAGTTCTTGGTTGAGCCACTCGCGTGTACTCCGCGCAATCGCGTGGAGCCGGTCGCCGCGGCTCGTCAGTTCCATCTTGTCTTCTTCGGCGTCGCGTGCCTTCGCGAGTTCGTGGAGTGTGTCGCCGAGTTTCGTGAGTTCGCCGCTGAGCGTGTCGGGCACCACATGTTTCGCACGCACGCGTCCGCTGCCGCCACTCGCGTTCGGGCCGTTGCCCTTTGGTTGTGAAAGTTGCCACTGGTACACCGACAGAAAGAACTTCTCCGCTGCCTGTCGCGTCGAGTCAAGTTGTGCGACCGCATCGCCATCGCCGAGCGTCGCGAGGATGCCCTTGTGCGTGCGCGGCGCGAGCAATTGACCCAACAGATATTCGACGCCGCCCTGCGAAACGCTAATGCCGAGGTGGTCGGCGGCCACGTCTTCGAGCGTGTGCGCCTCGTCGAAGACGACCGCGTTGTAATCGGGGAGCACGCCGCCGCCGCCGTTCCGGCGCAGCGCCAGGTCCGCGAAGAACAGCGCGTGGTTCACGACGAGAATGTTCGCTCCGAACACCTTCTTCCGCGCCTGAAAGTAGAAACAGTCTGCGTGGTGCGGGCACTTCCGACCGAGGCAGTTGCTGCTGTCGCTCTGCACCAGATCCCACACCGGCTCGTAAGGCTGCACGGGCAGGTCGGTCTTGCTCCCATCCGTGGTCTGGCGCGACCAGCGCCCGATCTGCACGAGTTGGTCGATCGCGCCGGGAGTGTCGAGGAGCGTGCTCGCTTTCGATTGCGAGACACGCAACCGGCGGAGGCTGAGGTAGTTCCCGCGGCCCTTCACCAACACCGGCCGGTAGTCCCCGGGAAGCACCGATTGGAGGAACGGCAGGTCTTTGTGGATGAGTTGTTCTTGCAGGCTAATCGTGTGTGTGGAGATGACAACCTTATGGTCTTTTCGCGCGCAGACTGCCTGAATCACGGGGACGAGGTACGCGAACGACTTCCCGATGCCGGTACCGGCTTCGACGAGAAGTTGCTTCTTCTTGTCGAGGGCGTTCGCGACCGCGTCGGCCATGTCGAGTTGCTGCGGTCGCGATTCGAAGCCGGGAAACTTCTTCGAGATCAGCCCATCCGGGCCGAGTATTTTGCGTGAGTCCATGGTGGGGATTGTTGCCGAAGGATAGCGTCGGTGGAAGGCGAGTTGCAAACCGGGAGAAAGGTAAAAAGTAAAAGCGAAGGAAGAAGAACCGGCGGGTCGCGATCCCCTGCCGGCTCTGCTGTCTTCGCCTTTGCTTCTTACCTTCCGCCCACTGCGGGCAGTTCTCACCAGAACTTGACGCGCCAGTAGTCGTGCGGGGCGGACTGACGACCGAGATACCAGTGCCCGTCGTCCCATTCGAGGGTCACTTTCCGCCAGCCGAGAGGAACCTTCGGGAACGGGTAGTACGGCCCGATGTACGGGAACGCGTTGTATGGGTATGCCTGCGGGTATGCAACGCGACTGATGTTGCCGTAGGGGGCGTAGGTCGGCCACGCATAAGGAGGCATGTTCGGCGCCTGGAAGTCCGGCGCGGCCTGACCGGGCATACCGAGCGGGGCCGGTTCCACGAGCGGTCCGCCGCCCGGCGCGGCCGGTGACATCGGCGGAAGGGTCAACGGCGTCCCGGTCGGTCCCAGCGGCGTCGGCGCGGTCGGAGCCAGCCCAATCGGCGGGTCTTGCACCTGCACGACACCAGCCGCGAGCGAGCGGAGGTTGTCACGAACGAAGATCACGCCGGTTACGGACTTCGCGTCCGCTACGAGGCGTACCTTCTGAGCTGCGTCCTTGACGCTGCCGCTGAGGGTAACGGTCCCCTCCTGGGCCACGATGGAAAGATCGGCCCCGCTCGCGTTCCCGGTAGAACGGAGACGGTACGCCACATCGTCGGCGAGGGTCTGGTTGGGATTCACGCTCGGCGAAGATGCAGACGCCGGGAGCGGGGCGGGCGGATTCGCAATCGCGGAACCGGATAAGCCGGCAGCAACGGCAAGAGAGAACAAAGTGCGCACTTTCACAACGGACCTCCTTGTACGGGAGAAGTGCGGGGCACTCATCACCATGAGAAGTTTTGCCCGTGTTCGCGTGGTCGTCAAACGCGGCGCGGCGAAGTTTCTGTCCGACTGGCGAGCCCACCGCCACATGTCTGGCACAACCGCGTGAACGGCTAGACCCGGCAGGACGCAATGCACACTGGTATTCGCGGGCACACGCGGAGCAGAATTGTTAAAGTCAGGGCTGCGTCCCGACCGGCTGAGTCGGCGGCTTCCTCGCCAAACCAGACACGCCCAGAACGCGTTACAACCTCGGGAGTGTGTGCGGAGTGCTATCGACGCCCGCACTACGCGCGGGTAGAATTCCCTTGGTTTGAGAATGGCTGTTCCGCGACGGAGTTTGTGTGATCCGAATTGCCGTGACGTTGCTGGTCGTCCTGCAAGCGGTTCTGCCGCCGGGCATGTGCCTGTGCTGGCTCGTTCCGCATGTGGCGACCGCGCGGCCCGAACTCGGATCCGTTCCCACCTCTCCAACCTCAACGGCCAACGAACCGTGCTGCACGTGTACCAGTTGTCGAGTGGCCCACACCCCGACAACAACTCCGACGGGCGAGCAAACAGCGAAGGGTCACGAAACCCAGTCCGATCTTCCTGCCCCGCTTCCTGTTCCGCCTGCGCCGTGTTCGGGTTGTCCGACGGTAACTGCCGGTCCCGAGGCTCAGGCCGCGATTCTGACCGGCGCGGAGCAGACCCCAACCGACACCGCCATTTACCTCGTCTTCCTCACCGATGAAGTAATCCGACCGCGTGTCGAACGGCCCAGACCCGTCCCCGCTTCGGCGGCAACTCCGCTCTTCGTCCGCTACCGCGCGCTTTTGATTTAGCCACTTCTTCGGCGCCCACTCCGGCGTGCGTTCTTCCCGTTCTGCTACGACGAGTTCGATCACGCGCCGGCCCTCGGTCCGCGCGTCGTCGTCGTTGATCCGAACGGCGCCAATTGTTCGTTTGGGCACGAAATCGAGTCCCGCGAGTGGAAGACATGCCAGACGCGACAACACACGCAAGCGATGCGGGCGCGGCCTACACGGAACCGACCGCGACCGGGTTCGGTCCCTGGCTGCGACGCGCCGTCCCGGTCGTTCTGGTGACGGCCGGGCTGGTCGGTGTCGCGTATTGGGGGAATCGCACCGAGTGGACCTTCACGCAAACGCACAGACCGGCGGGGCATTCACCCGCTGAGGCCGATGGTCTCGCGAGCGTGCGGGTCGGCGCCACACTCCCGGCGCGGCCAGACCTCCCGTCCACCCTGCGCCGCGCGGTGACGATCGAGTTCGACTCGGTAGACACGGTGGACGCGCTCGCGCTCGGGATCGCGCCAGTGTGGCCGGGAGCCATCACCGATGCCGTCGAAACGCCCGGCGAAATCGGGTTCGACCCGGCACTTGTGACGCGGCTCGGGCCACGCACGCCGGGGATCGTCTGGCGGGTAATGAAGACCGCGGGCGACCCGGTCGCGGCGGGCGGGGTGCTGGCGCTGGTGGACGCGGCCGAGGCGGGCAGGTCGAAGGCCGAATTTCAGCAGGCGCTGGTGCGAGCACGGCTCCGCGAGCGGGCGCTGGCCGATCTGCGAATGGCCGGAAAGTTGGTGCCCACACAGACCCTGCGTGAGGCCGAGGCCGCGCTCGCGGAGGCCGAGACCCGGCTGTTGGCGACCGTCCAGGCACTCGCCAACCTGGACCTGACCATCGACAGTGCCGGCGTGCGCGACCTTCCAATCGACGCCGTGGGCGAACGACTGCGGTTGCTCGGCGTGCCGCCGGGCACGCCCGGTCTCGACCCCAAGACAGCGACCGCGAACCTGATCCCGATCCGCGCGCCGTTCGCCGGGGTGGTTCTGTCGGCCGATGCGGTCGCGGGCGAAACGGCGGAACCCAGCCGCGCGCTGTTCGTGGTCGCGGATACCAGTCGTGTGTGGATCACACTTCACGTCCGCGCCGCCGACGCCGGACGCGTGGCCCCCGGCCAGGACATTCGGTTCCGCACCGACGGCGCGACAAAGGAGTTTGGCGGAAAAGTGGAGTGGATCGGCCGGGCCGCGGGCGAGGCCACACGAACCGTACCGGTCCGGGCGGCGCTGCCCAACACCGACGGTCGCCTCCGGGCCGGGACGCTCGGCCAAGGCCGCATCGTCATCCGCCAGGAGGCGAAAGCAATACTCGTTCCACACGCGGCCGTGCAGTTGTTCCGCGGCACCCCGGTCGTATTCGTCCGCGACCCGGCGTACCTGAAGCCCGGCGGCCCGAAAGCGTTCCACGCCCGCCCGGTGCGGGTCGGCGCGCGAGACACCGAGAACACCGAGATCGTCGCCGGCCTCGACGCGCGAGAAGTGGTAGCGACCACGAACAGCGGGTTGCTACTCAACGAACTGACACGCGCGATCGACGGTACCGATGCCGGCCGCTAACCCGCACAACGCCCGCACACAAGGGGATGCCATGAACGACTCAGTACCTGTGACCATGCTGCCGACCCCCGCGCCACGCCGCACGATTGGCCGGTTGTTGCGGCTGGTCCCGACTGTTGTCGCGCTTGCCGCGCTCGTTGGTGTCGTCTGCACCGGTCAGGACGGTGGCTGGACGGTGCCCAAGTCCTCGGCGCTCTTCAGCGTGGGTGCGCAACCGTCGGACGACTGGTGTAAGGAACACGGCGTCCCGGATTCGACGTGTGTGGAGTGCAAACCGAACCTGCTCCCGCGACCGCCCCGCACCGGGTGGAACGAGGAGTTCGGGGTTCACGACTGTCCGTTCAGCGACCCCGGCGTGGCACAGACCACGACTCCAGCGAGCGTAACACCCGCCGACCTGGGCCGCGCGCGACGCGCACTCGCGTTCGCCCCGCGCGCCCCGAACGGCAAGAAGTGCAAGCTCCACGAGCGCCGCGTTCAACTGGCCTCAAGTGAAGTCGTTGCTCGGCTGGGAATCGGGATCGAGTTGGTCGGCACCTCGGCGGTTGTTGAAGGCGTCACGGCGCCAGGCGAGATCGGGTACGACCCGACCCGGCTGGCGCGGTTGTCGGCGCGGCTACCGGGCGTGGTCCGGCGCGTCGAGCGGCAGGTCGGCGATCGCGTGAAGGCTGGCGACATCCTCGCGCTGGTCGAGGCGGCTGAGGTGGGTCGCGCGAAGAGCGAGTTCCAGCAGGCGATCGCTTCAGTCGAACTGAAAACCCAGACGCTCGCCCAGAAGAAGTCGCTAGAAGGAGACACGGTCACGGGCCGGGAAGTGCGGGAGGCCGAAGCCGATCTCGAGGGGTCGCGGGTACGGCGACTCCTGGCCGAACAGGCGCTCGCGAACCTGGGGCTACCCCTCCGCGCCGACGACGTGAAAGGGTTGGACCCCGCCGAACTCGCAGCCAAGTTGCGGTTCCTCGACATCCCCGACCCGCTCCGGTACGAACTCGCGAAGGAGACCGCTTCCGCCAATTTCCTCCCGGTCCGCGCACAGTTCGACGGCGAGGTGGTGGCGCGGTCGGCGGCCCCCGGTCAGGCGGCCGACCCGACCAAGCCGCTGTTCGTGATCGCTGACACGACTCGCGTGTGGCTCACGCTCCGGGTGCGGTTCGAGGACGCCGACCACGTGAAAGCGAAACAACCGGTTCGGTTCCGCGCAGCCGACGGGAGCGCCGACGGGACGGTAACCTGGGTCAGCCCAGCGGCCGACGAGCGGACGCGGGCGGTCCCAGTACGGGTGGAACTACCGAACCCCGACGGGCGGCTTCGCGCCGGCACGTTCGGGACCGGGTTCATCACCCTGCGTGCCGAGAAGGACGCGGTCGTGGTGCCCACTGACGCGGTTCACTGGGAAGGGTGTTGCAACGTGGTGTTCATCGCGGACCGAGGCTTCGACCGAGCGGACGGGTTCGCGGTGTTCCACGTCCGCAAGGTGCGGCCCGGCGCGAAGGACGTGACCCCCGCGGGCGTTCCGATTACTGAGGTGATCGCCGGCGTACTGCCCGGCGAGCGCGTCGCGGTGACGAACAGTGGCGTCTTGCGGTCGGAGTTGCTCCGCAACAACCTCGGCGCGGGGTGAGCAGACTGCAAACACTAACGGCCCGGTCGGGCCGTCCATCGGATTGAGTAGGTGCCGCGAGCCGAGCGGCGCAACTGAACGGCGCAATTGGCTTCGCGCGAAGGTGAATGAGTTTCGCAGCGGTGCCGCTCGGCTCGCGGCACCTACCAGTAGAGTGACGACGTGCTGAACTGGGTCATCGACGCTTCGCTCCGCTACCGGCTCGTGGTGGCTCTTGCCGCCATCGGGTGCGCGGTCGCGGGCGCGGGCGCGCTCGCCGGCCTGGACATCGACGCCTTCCCCGACACCACCCCGGTACAAGTTCAGGTCAACACCACGGCCCCGTCACTCGCACCGGAGGAGATCGAAACGCAGATCACGTTCCCGGTCGAACAAGCCCTCTCCGGGCTGCCCAAACTGCAGTTGCTCCGGTCGGTGTCGAAGTTCGGCCTCTCGCAGGTGGTCGTGACGTTCGAGGACGGGACCGACGTCCACTTCGCGCGCCAGCTCGTGGACGGGCGGCTGAACTCGCTCGCGATCCCCGCCGGCGTTGCCCGGCCAAAGCTCGGACCCGTCTCGACCGGGCTGGGCGAAGTGTTCCATTACACAGTCTCCCTCAAGGGCTGGAACTACGAGAAGGCGACCGAGGCCGAGCGGGTCGAGAAACTCACCTACCTGCGCACGGTCCACGACTGGACGATCCGACCCGCGCTCCGCACGGTGCCGGGCGTCGCCGAGGTAAACACGTGGGGTGGATACGAGAAGCAGTTCCAGGTTCGTATCGACCCCGACCGGTTGCTCCAACACGGCGTCACCTTCGCCCAGGTCGTGACCGCGTTGGAAGAGAACAACCAGAACGTCGGCGGCGGCGGCATCCGGCAGAACAACCAGTTCCTTCTGGTTCACGGACTGGCCCGCACCGCCGACCCGGAACAGATTCGCGGGATCGTCGTGATCGCCAACCGCGAAGGCGCCGCGGTCCGCGTGCGCGACGTGGCCGACGTGCAAGTTGGACAAGAACTCCGACGCGGGTCGGTGACCGCCGACGGTCGCGGCGAGGCGGTTCTCGGTCTGTGCTTCGCGACAACCGGAGAGAACTCCAAGACTGTCTCCGCCGGACTTCGGAAGAAGCTCGATGAGATCCGCGCGACGCTCCCGCCGGACGTGGAAGTTACCGTCGTCTACGACCGCACCGAACTGGTGGACGTGGTCATCGACACCGTGCGGCGGAACCTGTTCGAGGGCGGGTTGCTGGTGATCGCGGTCCTGTTCGCGTTCCTGGGCAACATCCGGGCCGCGTTAATTGTCGCGCTGGCGATCCCGCTCTCGATGCTATTCGCGTTCGCCGGCATGTGGCGGTTCGGAATCGCGGCCAGCCTCCTCTCGCTCGGCGCGATCGACTTCGGGATGGTCGTGGACTCGTCGGTGGTGATGGTCGAGAACTGCGTGCGCCACATCGCCCACGGCGACCTCAGAGGGCGCTCAAAGCGCGAGGTCGTGCGAGACGCTGCCATCGAAGTGCGCAAACCCACGCTCTTTGGCGAACTCATCATCATGATCGTTTACCTCCCGATCCTCACCTTGGAAGGCGTCGAGGGGAAACTGTTCCGGCCGATGGCGCTGACCGTCATCTTCGCGCTTGTCGGATCGATGATCCTCTCCATGACCCTGATGCCGGTGCTGGCGAGTTTCGTGTTGCCACGCCGGATTGCGGAGCGCGAGCCGCTCCTCATGCGACTGGCCCTGGCGCTCTACCGCCCGGTGTTGCGGTTCAGCATGACGCACCGGCTCGCGGTGGCCGCGTTCGCCGCGTCGATCCTCGTGGTCGCGTTCGGGATGATCGCGCCAAACCTCGGCTCCGAGTTCGTGCCGAAGCTGTCCGAAGGTGCGGTCACGGTCAACGTGGTGCGACTCGCGGGGACCGATCTGGGCGAGTCGAATCGCGTGAACACCGCGATGGAGCGGTTGGTGCGCGAGAAGTTCCCGGACGAGGTGAAGCACGTCTGGAGCCGCGTCGGAACGGCCGAGGTCGCGACCGACCCGATGGGCATCGAACTGACCGACGTGTTCGTCACGCTCCACCCGCGCGAGAAGTGGACGCGAGCGAAGACTCAGGCGGAACTCGTGCAACTTCTGGAGAAGGTGTTGCGGGTGTTCCCCGGTCAGCGGCCAGAGTTCTCGCAGCCGATCGAACTGCGCATGAACGAGATGACTTCCGGTGTACGCACGGACCTCGGCATCAAGCTGTTCGGTGACGATTACGCGGTGCTGGTCGCGAAGGCCACCGAGATCGAGCGAGTGCTGAACGCGATCCCCGGCGTGGCCGATGTGCGGGTCGAACAGGTAACCGGGCAACCGGTGCTCCAGATCAAGGTGAAGCAGGACGAACTCGCCCGGTACGGTATCCCCGCGAAGACCGTGACCGACCTGATTCGCGCGATCGGGACACTGGAGGTAGCCGAAGTGGTCGAGGGCCAACTCCGGTTCCCGTTCGTGGTCCGGTTGCCGGAGAAGTCGCGCGGCAGTGCTGAATCTGTCGGGGCCATTCTGGTGGCAGCGCCGACGGGCGAGCAGATCCCGTTCTCTCGGCTAGCAGCCATCAAGTTGGTCGAGGGGCCGTCCACGATCACACGCGAGTGGGGGCAGCGACGGATTACGATCACCTGCAACATTCGCGGCCGGGACATGGGCACGTTCGTCGCGGAGGCGCAACAGAAGGTATCTGAGAAAGTAACGCTGCCGAAGGGCCGCTACCGGCTCGAATGGGGCGGGCAGTTCGAGAACTACGAGCGCGCCCGGAACCGGCTACTGATCGTCGTGCCGGTCGCGGGGGTGCTCATCCTCGTGTTGCTTTTCTTCACCTACCACAACGTCGTGGACGCGCTCCGGGTGTTCACCGGGGTGCCGTTCGGGTTGGTCGGCGGCATCTTCGCGCTGTGGCTGCGCGACATGCCGCTGTCCATCTCGGCCATCATCGGGTTCATCGCGCTGTCCGGCGTGGCGGTGCTGGACGATATGATTCTGGTGAGCTACGTCCGGCAACTGCGGCGGAAGGGAGTACCCGTCGAGGAAGCACTGCGTGCATCGGCGCTGACCCGGTTGCGGCCGGTGCTGATGACGACGCTGGTCGCCGCGTTGGGGTTTGTCCCGATGGCTCTCTCAACGGGTCAGGGCGCGGAGGTGCAACGGCCGCTGGCGACGGTGGTGATCGGCGGCGTGATCGGCGCGATGGTCATGTCGCTGCTGGTTCTTCGCGTGCTGTATCTGGTGTTCGACGCACTCGCGCGGTGGTTCGCGTGGGTGCTGGTTCGGGCGTTCGGGGTGAACGAGACCGCAGTGCGGAGCATCCTCGGCCTCGATGTCGATGATGGTGAGCCGGTTGGGGACGACGCGCGGAGTGGTTCCGCGAGGACCCCGGATCGGCCCCAAGTTCCTTAACGGAGAACGACGATGACGAAGTTACTGACCCGGGGCGGTCTGATGCTGAGCCTGTTCGCGGGGATGGTGCTATTCGCGGTTGGCTGCGGCAAGCCCCCCGCGCCGACCACGGAGAGCAAGGTGAAAGCGGACGTGAAAGACGATCACAGCGGGTGGTGGTGCAAGCCGCACGGCATCCCGGAGGAAGAGTGCAGCATGTGCGACGAGGAGTTCGCCAAGAAGTGCAAGGAGAAGAAGGACTGGTGCGAGAAGCACGACCGGGCCGACTCGCAGTGCTTCATCTGTCACCCGGAACACCAGGAGAAGTTCGCGGCGAAGTACCGCGCGAAGTACGGCACCGAGCCGCCGCCGATGAAGACCGAGAAGAAGTAAGCCCCGGAACGGGCCGCGTGGCGAATCTCGCGGCCCAACTGCGCACTTTGAAGTTGCGCGCAACAAATGCTCTCAAGGAGTTGTCTTTTGGTTTTAGCCCCTCCGGGGCTAAAACCAAAAGACAATTCTTCTTGGACAGGCAGCTAGCGCAACTTCCAAGACTGCGAATCAAGACCGCGCGGGCGCAGTGTCGATAACTGTGAGGGTTGTGCGGATCGTGCGCCCGGTGGCCTTCTGTGCGAGTTGCGATGTTCCGGTCGATCCTCACGCGACGGTCGGTCCTTCTCGTGACCCTCGCGGGCGGGTGCGCATCGCCCAACGGTGGGCCGTCGCTGCTGCCCGCCCTCACTCCAGCACCGTCGCCGTTCGTCGACGCGCGGCCCCCGATCCCGGTGCGCGCCCGACCCGACGGGCCGATCCAACGCGTCTCCTTCCAGACGCCGATCGCGCTCGCGGAACCCGGCCGCGCCGCGCCGGTTGGAGTGGACGACTTCGTGCGCCTGGCCGTCGAAGGCAACCCCCGGCTCATGCGGGCGAACCTCGCCATCGACGCGGCTCGCGGGCGGCACCTTCAGGCCGGGCTGTACCCGAACCCCGACGTGGCGGTGAACTGGGACGAGATCGGCGACCGCCAGGACTCGCGCGGCATCCTCACCGTCCCCCGCGTCACGCAGACCATTGTCACCGGGAAGAAACTCACCCTGGCGCAAGCGGTCGCGGCGCGTGAGGTCGATCAGGCGACACTCGAACTTCTCACCGAGCGGTTCGCGGTCGTTGCGTCAGTTCGCGCTGCGTTCGTCGAGGCGCTCGCACTTCAGCGCCGGGCCGAGATCCTCGCGGAACTCGTGAAACTCGCCGAGGACGCGGTCGCCAACGGCAAGAACTTGCTCGACGCGAAGCAACTGGCGCGGCTGGACTACATCCAGTTGGAGGTCGAGCGCGAGCGGTTCCGGGCCGAACTTCAGTCGGTGCGGAAGGAACTTCCCGGCGCATACCGGCGGCTCGCGGCTGTCGCGGGGAACCACGCGATCGTCCCCGCCGCGATCGTCGGCTCGTTCGACGAGCTACCGGACTACGACCCGGACACCGTCCGCGAAGCGGTACTGGCTTCCCACCCGCAGGTCCGCTCCGTGAAGGTCGCGGTCGAGCGTGCCCTAGCGGCGGTGCGCCGCGCCGAGGCGGAGCCGATCCCGAACGTGGCGGTATCGGCGGGGTTCGTGCGCCAGTTCGAGAACAAGTCCTACGACGCGGCCGTCGGCGTCAGCATGCCGGTACCGATGTGGAACCGCAACCAGGGCAACATTCGCGCGGCGCGGGCCGAACTGGGTATGGCGATTCAGGCGGTCGGCCAAACGGAGAACGAGTTAGCAGCGCGCATTGCGACCGCGTTCCAGACCTACGACTCCGCGCGTGAGCGGGCCGGGTTGTACCAGAAGGAACTCATCCCACGCGCGGAAGAAACCTACAAACTGTCGCTGGCCGCGTTCAAGGGCGGGCAGTTCGAGTATCTGAAAGTCATTCAGGCGCAGCGTGCGGTGGCCGAAGCGCGACTGGAGGCAAACCGTTCGCTCGGCGAGGCATGGCGAGCCGCCGCCGAACTGTCGGGGTTGCTCCTGGAGGAATGGTGGCCGGAGAGACCACCCGCGCCGTGACGCAGACGGCGTCGCGAGCCTCGCGATGCGTTCTGTCCGCGATAAGGGTTGCAAACGAACACACTGCGGCTAAAATCCTGAGAGTCGCAGTTTCACGTGCCCGTAGCTCAACTGGATAGAGCGTCGGCCTCCGGAGCCGAAGGTTACAGGTTCAACTCCTGTCGGGCATACTTCCTCACACATCTCCAATTCACCCCGTTTGCCTTCACACCCCTGCTACCGCGGGGGTTTTGCATTCACGTCATCCGCGACCGGGGAGGTCCGGTGGTCGGCGCGCTGGTAGCGGACCCGGTTCCTGGCCGGTTCCGAGTACAGGACCGCGACGGCGAACGTGGCTTCGGTTCAGACGCTTGCGGTACGAACGATCCGCGATTCGCACCGAGGTTACGCCTGAACTTGGGTTTTCGCCAACACATGTCGGGCGAACGAGAATTGTCGAATCGTTCGTTCAATTCTTCCAGGATGCTCCCACGATCGACCGATACTATCCGCAGAATTCTCGTATTCGGACAATGCGCAATCACCGGCCGTTGTATTCCGACTGCTTCACATTGGGCAACTTCGCGAGGAATGCCATGGATTGGCGAACCTTTCGTCTCAGGGCATTGATCGTCTGTCTTTTTCCGCTGGCGGCCTGGTGCTGGACGGCCCAACCCGCGGCACGGGCGCAAGACCCACCCGCGAGCGGGGTCCAGGAACCGCCCGTGCTGGCGGTACAGGGGAAGGATCAGCCTCCCGACAAGAAAGACCAGAAAGACAAGGAGCCTCCACCCAAACTCCCGATCGAGAAACTGCTGGATACACCCGTGGTCCCGAGCACGTCCGCATCGCCGCTGTCGCCGCAGCAAGTGGTCACCAGCGTGTCGCGCCAGGAAAGCACGGTGGCCCATTCACCGGCCGCTGTCTTCGTCATCACCCAGGAAATGATCCGCCGCTCGGGGGCGACTAGCCTTCCTCAATTGTTCCGCATGGTGCCGGGCATGGACGTGGCGCGCGTCGATTCGAGCCGGTGGGCGATCAGCGCGCGCGGCTTCAATTCCCGATTCTCGGACAAGTTGCTGGTTCAAATCGATGGCCGCGCGATCTATCAGCCGATCTTCTCCGGCGTCTTCTGGGAAGCGCAAGACCTCGTCCTGCAAGACATCGAGCGGATTGAAGTCATCCGCGGTCCCGGTGCAACCGTGTGGGGGCAAAACGCGGTCAATGGCGTGATCAACGTCATCACCAAACGGTCGCAGGACACGCTCGGCGGTCTGCTTACCGGCGGTGGGGGCACGCAGGCCCAGGCTACGGGCGCCTTCCGTTACGGCGACAAAATCGGCGAGGACCTTTATTATCGCGTGTGGGGCAAAGGGTTCCAGGGCGGCACCTTCGTCAACCAAGCCGGTCGGGGGTTTGACGACTGGCGCCAGGGCCGCGGCGGCTTCCGTAGCGACTGGCAAGCGACCAGCCAGGACGCGGCCACGTTCCAGGGCGAGTACTTCCAGGGTAATTTCGGCCGCACCGATATCCGCTCCTCACCGATCGGTCCCGCGTTTCAGACCGCCCGAGTCGGCGACGAGAAAACGAGGGGTGGCAACCTGGTGGGAACGTGGCGACATGAGATCGGCGAAAAGTCCGACTGGACGTTGCAGGCGTATTTCGACAACTTCCGCCGCGACATCACCAACGGGTTTGCCCGCTTCGATTTCAACACCTACGTCGTGGATTTTCAGCAGCAATTTCCGCTCACCGATCGGCAACAGATCGTCTATGGACTGGGCTACCGGTTGGACGACAACCACGCCAGTGGCAGTAATTTCGACAACGGTTTCACGATCTTCACCACAATTGAAGGCCGGCAGTTTAGCTACGCCTCCGCCTTCCTTCAGGATGAATTCACTCTCGTGCCGGAGCATCTGTTCTTCACCGCGGGCTGCAAGTTCCTGCAGAACAACCTCACGGGTTTCGAGTACCAGCCGACCGCCCGCTTGCTGTACGCGCTTGACAAGACGCACTCGGTCTGGAGCGCGGTTTCTCGTGCCGTGCGGACCCCCAATTACGCCGATCAGTACGTCGTGAATACGACATTGCCGACCTTCCCCACTGCTTTGCGCGGCGCGCCGCTCTTTGGACGATCCATCGGCAACACCGATGTCATCTCCGAAGACGCGATCGCCTACGAAGTCGGCTATCGCGCCCAGCCCTCGGAGCGGTTTTCCTGGGATGTCGCGGGGTTCTTCAACGTGTACGACAACCTGATCACCACGCGTCCGGGCACAAGGGTGGCGGGGTCTCTCCCCGGCACCTTTATCCAGCCCGCACCGCGGACCAACGGCGTGACCGGCGAATCCTGGGGTGTCGAACTGGCGGCCAGCACACAGGTCACCGAATCGTGGCGATTGTATGGCAACTACACATTCCTCGACCTCCGACTCCATCCCGCACGGGGTCTGGGGTCTCTGGAAGCAG
>SXGU01060399.1_pt1 | contig 20134 bp, 22 predicted proteins | sample 3174531 | NCBI WGS metagenome assembly SXGU01 (sample SAMN11356863, study PRJNA531348) | freshwater metagenome | isolation source: freshwater sample F1-140 | place: China: Fuxian Lake, Yuxi | collected 2017-12-25 | reverse complement strand
CGCAATTACTGGTTCGAAACCGGCAGCCCCAGTTTTCTCATCAAGCTGTTTCGCAAAAACCGCTATTTTTTGCCTGATCTGGAAAATCTGGAAGTTTCCGAGGAAATTCTGGATTCATTCGAGGTGGAGCGCATCAATCCGGTGACTTTATTATTCCAGGCTGGCTACCTGACCATCGAGCAAGCCTTCACCCGACACGGGCGTTACCGGTTTGCGCTTCGGTTGCCCAATTTCGAGGTACGCAGTGCCCTGAATGATCAGTTCATCGCGGCCTATACCGATTTTGTCAATGAACGCATGGGGTTGCAGGATACCCTGTATGTTGCCCTGGAAACCGGCAATCTGGCCGGTCTGGTCACCCTGATCAAACGCCTGTTTGCCGGTATCCCCTGGCGCAACTTTACCTCCAATGACTTGCCGGATTATGAGGGCTATTATGCGTCCGTTATGTACGCCTTTTTCGCCTCACTGGATGCCCGGATTATTCCCGAAGACATCAGTTGTCACGGCCAGGCCGACCTGACGGCCATCCTCGGCAATCATGTGTACGTGATGGAATTCAAGGTCATTGACGGCGAAACCAGCGACGACAACCCGGCCCTGGCTCAAATCGTGGCCCGGCAATATGCCGCCAAGTACCGGGGTGAACCGGGCAAACAGGTGCATGAACTGGGTTTTATCTTCAGCCGCAGCCTGCGCGGACTGGTACGGGCTGACTGGGCCTGAGTCATGAGGCACCCTGTCCCGGGCAGTAGCCCCGGGTCGGCGTGGAGGGGGACAAAAAGCGGTAGGGTTGTTTGTCCGGGTCAGGTAAACTGTCGGTTCACTGCCCCACTGGCGGGGAGTGAACCCTTTGACGGCAGTCCTGCAGGGCCGGTCGCCTGTTGTGCAGGGCTTATCACTTTGACGACTATCGAGGTATGCTGATGATTCAAAAAACTACAAAAATACTGCTGGGTGCCTGCCTGCTGGCCGGAGCCGCGTTACCGCTACAGGCCGATGAAACCTGCGCGTCACCCTACATGACCCGGATAACCGGCCAGGAGGATTTCGTGTATGTCTGGACCCTGGGAGCGGAAGGGGTGGGAGACGAGCAGGACAAACTGGTCACCGTGGCGGTTAATCCGTCCGCGCCTGACTACGGCAAGGTGGTCGCCAGCCTGTCCGTCGGTGGACGCAACGAAGCCCATCACTCTGACTTTACCGATGATCGCCGGTTTCTCTGGACCGGTGGTCTGGATACCAGCAAAATTTTCATCTTCGATGTGGCCAGCAACCCGGCTAAACCGACTCTCCACCATACCATTGAGGATTTCACCGCCCGCAGTGGCGGCGTGGTCGGGCCTCACAGTTTTTATGCCTTGCCAGGGCGGATGCTGATTACCGGTCTGTCCAACAACAAGGATCATGGCGGACGCACCGCTCTGGTCGAATATACCAATGCGGGCGAGTACATTGCGACCTACTGGATGCCGACCGATGCCGATCTGCAAGGGGCCATCAAGTCCGGTCGTTATGCTGACGGGTATAACTACGATGTACGCGCCGTGCCGCGCAAAAACCTGATGCTGACCTCCTCCTTTACCGGCTGGTCCAATTACATGATGGATTTCGGCAAGATGCTGACCGATGCGGAGGCCATGAAGCGTTTTGGCAATACCGTAGTGCAGTGGGATCTGGCCAGCCGCCAGCCGAAGAAAGTACTGGATGTACCCGGTGCACCGCTGGAAATCCGTTGTGCCTGGGGCGAGGATCACAATTATTGTTTCACCACCACCGCACTGACTTCAAAAATCTGGCTGATTCATCAGGATCAGCAGGGAGCCTGGCAGGCACAGGCAGTGGCCGACATCGGTGATCCATCCGCCGTACCGCTGCCGGTCGATATTTCCATTTCCAGCGATGACCAGACCCTGTGGGTCAACACCTTTATGGATGGCAAGACCCGACGCTTTGACATCAGCGACCCGTTCCATCCGCGTGAGACCTTTGCCCGCAAAATTGGCGAACAGGTCAATATGGTTTCCTCCAGTTGGGATGGCAAACGCCTGTATTTTACGTCTTCCCTGCTGGCCAACTGGGACAAGAAGGGAGCCGCCAACGAGCAATTCTTCAAGGCGTATCGCTGGGATGGCACGGCCCTGACGGAGGCCTTCTCGATTGACTTTACCCGGGAAAAACTGGGCCGCGCCCACCAGATGCGTTTCGGTGCCTACGCGCTTTACGGTAAATGAGACCATTCCTGCCATGTCGCCGCCACTTACTCCCAAACCGGCCTGGCCGGATTTTGACATTCACCGCGCCCTGTCCCGTCTCCGTCTGGAGGCGGACTGGGTGGCTTTACGCCATGTGCGCGAAAGCAGCTACCACCGCAGTGTCCGTAACGGTAAACCGGACAGCAACCGCACCAGTCATGATGAGGGTGTGATGATCGAGACCCGTATTGACGGGCAGATCGGCTATGCCGCGACCTGTGACCTGTCGGAGGCAGGCCTGCTGCATGCCCTCAAACGGGCTGTCGCACTGGCCGGGGTGACTGCACGCTTCCCGGTTTGCGCCCTGCCCGAGCAGGTTCGCCCGACTACCCGGGGCCAGTACGCCAGTCCGGTCGGACAACCCTTTGACCAAATGACACTGGCCGGTTTTACCGATCATCTGCTGGAAGCCTGTCGTCGGCTGACAGTGACGGATGCCGTCATCAACAGTGTGGCCGAAGCCACCCTGACCGAAACGCGGCAACACTACGTGTCCAGCAGCGGGGCCGATCTCCATCAGCAGTTCAGCCTGATTGCCCATCATTGCGGCGTCACTGCCCGCAATGAGGACGGGGTTCAGCAGCGTTCCCTCAATGGCCCGGTGGCCCGTTGTGTTCAGGGCGGGCTGGAGCATCTCGACTGGGACAGCCTCTATGCCGATTGTGAACAGGCCGGTGCCGAAGTCATGGCCCTTTTGGCCGCTGACAACTGCCCCGATACCACACTTGACCTGATTCTGGCTCCGGATCAGATGTTGTTGCAGATTCATGAGTCCATCGGTCATCCGCTGGAGCTGGATCGTATTCTCGGCGATGAACGCAACTACGCCGGCTGGAGTTTCGTGCAACCGGGCGATTTCGGCAGGCTTCAGTACGGCTCTGCCCTGATGAACGTGACGTTTGATCCTGGTCTCAGTCACCAGTTTGCCGCCTACGGTTTTGATGACTGCGGCCAGAGTGCCCGGCGTGAATACCTGATCCGGGACGGTTTGCTGGTGCGCGGCCTGGGCAGTCTGGAAAGCCAGCACCGTCTGGGGGTGGCGGGTGTCGCCAATTTCCGCGCATCCGGCTGGAACCGCGCCCCGATAGACCGCATGGCCAACATCAATCTGGAGCCGGGATCGTCCTCGCTTGAGGCCATGATTGCGGCCACGGAACGCGGTATCTACCTGCAATCCAACCGCTCCTGGTCGATTGACGACTACCGCAACAAGTTTCAGTTTGGCTGTGAATATGCCCGCCTGATTGAGGACGGGCGACTCACCCGGGTCGTCAAAAACCCCAATTATCGGGGAATTACCGTGCCGTTCTGGCACAGTCTCAAGGCGGTAGGTAACGCGGACGAACGGCAGGTGTTCGGAACGCCCTACTGCGGCAAGGGCGAACCCAACCAGATGATCCGGGTTGGTCACGCCGCCCCGCCCTGCCTGTTCAGTCAGGTTGCCGTTTTTGGAGGTCACGCATGAATCCCTGGATCACCGCTCTGGAATACTGGTTCGATGCGCTGGCCTGCGCCACCTGGCCCTGGCTGCATCAGGACGAGGCTCTGACGCTGCGGCTGGATGCCGAAGATCAGAATTACATTCGCTTCAATGGCACCCGGGTACGTCAGGCCACCGCCGTTCGCCAGATTCTGCTCAAACTGGATTTCCAGGCCGATCAGCGTCGCTCTGGCCAGAGCCTCACCCTGAGCGGACAGCGTGACCGGGACAGAGCCCTCGTGCGGGATTGTCTGGAACGGTTGCGCCGGGAATGTCAGGCCTTGCCGCCGGATCCCTGGCTGGTGCCGCTGCAAAATCACGGTCAAAGCCATGTCCATCATTCCGGGGCATTGCCCGAGGTGACCGGCCTGATTGGCGAACTGGCGCAACTGGGCCAGGGCTGTGATTTTGCCGGCTTGCTGGCCCAGGGCACCCTGGTGCGAGCCAACCGCAATTCACTCGGTCAGGCCCACTGGTTCTCGGCAGAAAACCTGTTCATCGACTATTCCCTTTATACCGTCAATCCGGATGGACAGAACAAGGCCGTCAAGGGCTTTTACGCCGGTTCTGCCTGGGACAGGGAGCGTTATGCCGCCCGGTGGAGGGACAATCTGCAAGCCCTGCGGCAACTGCAACGTCCCAACTACACCGTCCAGCCGGGTGAGTATCGGGTTTATCTGGCACCGGCAGCGGTGGATGACCTGATCGGCATGTTCTCCTGGGGTGGGTGCAGTTACCAGGCCTTTCGTGAAGGTCGTTCGGCCCTGGGCAAACTGTTCGAGGGTCGGGCGCGGTTGTCGCCCCGTTTTACCCTGGAAGAAAATTTCACGCCGGGTTTCTGTCCCCGCTTCAACAGTCTGGGCGAATTACCGCCGGAAAGCCTGACCGTAGTGGCGCAGGGAGAACCGGGAAGCCTGCTGATCAGTTCACGCTCGGCCCGGGAATACGGGGTCAGCGGCAATGCTGCCGAACCCGGCGGAGAGGGTTTGCGTTCGCCGGTGCTGCTGCCGGGCGATCTGGAACAATCCGCCGCGCTACAGGCATTGGGGACGGGGCTTTATCTCAGCAATCTGCATTACCTCAACTGGAGTGATGTACCGGAGGCCCGGATTACCGGCATGACCCGTTACGCCTGTTTTCGGGTGGAAAACGGTGAGGCGGTGGCTCCGATTGCGGATGCCCGCTTCGACGAAAGCCTGTACCGCCTGTTTGGCTCGGCCCTGGAAGCCCTGACCCGGCAGACCGAGTGCTGCCTGGCCACCGACACCTACGGCCAGCGTAGCGTCGGCGGCAGCCAGATTCCCGGTGCCCTGATCAGCGCGTTCCGGTTTACCCTGTAATGGCGGGGGTAAACACCGCCATTTAATTCCCCTCCGTCATTCCCCTCCGTCATTCCCCTCCGTCATTCCCCTCCCCTGGAGGGGTGCCCGAAGGGCGGGGTGGTTTTATTCCCCTCCCCTGGAGGGGTGCCCGAAGGGCGGGGTGGTCGTTGGGTGGAGTATCGCGATGCTCCTATCTTGGTAGGTAATACATACCACCACCCCGTCAGGCTTCGCCTGCCACCCCTCCAAAGGAGGGGAATTCTACCTGCCACCCCTCGCCCCTCGCCTTCTGCCCCTCAGTTTTTGCTGTAAAATCCGCTACGTTCGGTTCCACTCACTTTTCACTGTTTCCAGGGAGATTCTGTTATGGCTACGCTCACGCTGACCCCCAACCACGACAAGAAAAAAGGTACGGCCCAGGCCGATTCCATGAGTGGCCTGGCCGGTAATGACACACTGTCCGGCTTGTCCGGTAACGATACCCTCCTGGGCGGTATCGGTGCCGATTCACTGAACGGCGGTACTGGCAATGACCTGCTGCTGGGAGACACCGGTAACGATACCCTGTTGGGTGGGGCGGGCAATGACAGCCTGAATGGTGGGGCCGACAACGACAAACTCGACGGCGGGGCCGGGGCGGATACCCTCGATGGCGGCACCGGAACCGATACCATGAACGGTGGAAATGGCAATGATTTCTACCGGGTTGACAACATCGGTGACCGCATCAGCGAAGCCGCCAAGGCCACCAGCGGTATCGACACGGTGGAGAGTTCCATTGATTTCACCTTGCCGCTTAATATCGAACACCTGATTCTCACCGGCCTGGCCGGGCTTAAGGCCATGGGCAATGCCCTGGCCAACAGAATTACCGGTAACGCCGGCGACAACCTGCTGGACGGCGGCAATGGGTTCGATACCCTCCTGGGCGGTGACGGTGATGACACCCTCAACGGCGGTACCGGAGCCGATACCCTGATGGGCGGCAGTGGTTCCGATACCTACCAGATCAGCAGTCGCGAAGACCGCATCATTGAAACCGAAAACGGCGGCGATCAGGATGAGGTGGAGAGCAGCATCAGTTACGAACTGCCGGATTTCATTGAGGGGCTGACCTTAACCGGCACCGCCACCACCGACGGCGTGGGGAACGGGCTGGACAACACCCTCACCGGCAATGCCGCCAGCAACCGGTTGCAGGGCGAAGTCGGCAGCGACAACCTGTCCGGTAACGAAGGGGATGACACGCTGGAAGGCGGAGAGGGTGACGATACGCTGGACGGCGGCGACGGCCAGGATCAGGCGGTTTATACCGGCAGCCAGAGCGATTACAACATCATTCCCGCCGATGACGCGGATAACACCTGGGTCGTGCAAGATATCAACGGCAGCGAAGGCACCGACCGCCTCACCGGCATTGAAACCCTGGTGTTTGCCGACGGCACCCTCGACCTGAGCGAATTCGGCTCGGCCCTGCCACAACTGGATTTCACCGACCTCAGCGTGACCGAAGGCAACAGCGGCAGCAAACTGGCGACCCTCCCGTTCAGTTTAAGCAAGGCCGCCAGCGATACGGTCAGTGTCGATTACACCACCCTGGATGTGACCGCCACCGCCGGTTCGGACTACACCGCCCTGTCCGGCACCCTGAGCTTTGCCCCCGGCGAAACCCGCAAAAGCCTCAGCATCAGCATTGCGGGTGATACGGTGATGGAGCCGAATGAAACCTTCCGGTTGCTGCTGAGTAATCCCAACGGGCTGGAATTGCCGCGCACCCTGGCCATTGCCACCCTGGTCAACGACGACAAGCCCAAAATTGCCATTGCCAATGCCAGCATCCGCGAAGGCAACAGCGGCAACACCCAGGTGCAAGTGCTGGTCAGCCTCTCGGCACCGGCGACCGATCCCGTCACCGTGCAATACAGCACCCTTGATTTCACCGCACTGGCCAACAGCGACTACCTCCCGGCCCAGGGCACCCTCAGCTTCAGCAAGGGTGAGTTGAGCAAACCCCTCACCCTCAACATCAAGGGCGATACCGCCATGGAGCCGGATGAAGTTTTCAACGTAGTACTCAGCAACCCGGTTGGAGCCAGCATTGACGACAGGGCCGGTCTGGCCAGCATCACCCTGACCGACGATGACAGCGCGTCCAGCGAACCCCCGGCACCGGTGGTATTGCCGACGCTCTCCATCAGTGGCACCCGCGTCAACGAAGGCCGGAGCGGTGTGACCAGTGCCAGCCTGACCGTCAGCCTGTCCGTCGCCGCCAGCCAGATTGTCACGGTGAATTACACCAGCCAGGACGTGACCGCCCAGGCCAATTCGGATTATGTCGCGGTCAGCGGCAGTCTGGTGTTCAACCCGGGCGAAACCCGGCAAACCATCCAGCTGATTATTCTGGGTGATACGCAGGTAGAACCGGATGAACGTTTTGAGGTGCGACTCAGCAACCCCGCCAATGCGGTGCTGGGCAGCCCGGACAAGGCGACGGTGACCCTGACCAACGACGATGTCTCCTTGCCCACTCTCGCCATTAGCGGCAGCAGCCTGCAAGAAGGCGACAGCGGCACAGCCACAGCCACGGCCACCGTCAGCCTGTCAGCCGCTTCCAGCCAGCCGGTCAGCGTCAACTACACCACGGTCAACGTCACCGCCCAGGCCGGGTCGGACTACACCGCCACCAGCGGCTCTATCAGCTTCGCCCCCGGCCAAACCAGCCAGACGATTCAGATTCCGGTGATAGGCGACACCATGGTGGAGGCAGACGAAGCGTTCCGGGTGACCCTCACCAGCCCGCTTAATGCCAGCCTCGGTAGCCAGAGCAGTGCCACGGTGACGCTGACCAACGACGATGTGGTGCTGCCTGCTCTTTCCATCAGTGGCACCCGGATTCAGGAAGGTAACAGCGGCAGCAGCAGTGCTACGGTCACGGTGAGTTTGTCAGCCAAAGCCAGCCAGCCGGTCAGCGTCAACTACACCACGGTCAACGGCACCGCCCAGGCCGGGTCGGACTACCTGGCCACTAGCGGCACGCTCAGCTTCGCCCCCGGCGAAACCAGCAAAACCCTCTCCATTCCGGTCAAGGGCGATACCACGGTAGAGTCGGATGAAAACTTTCAGGTGCAACTGAGTGCTGCCACCAATGCGGTTCTGAACAGTGCTGCCAGCGCGGCCACGGTCACGCTCACCAACGATGACGTCGCTTCAGTCAGCGGCAGCTACACCAAAGGCCAGTCGGTGATTGATCTGGGTTCCCAATACGGCAAACTGATCCATCCGGTACAGGTGGATGGCGACCACTGGTTTTATTATTGGGATGTGTCGGGGGATGGTACCAGTGCCAATACCCAGGGTACAGGCTATGCCAACAGCACCGATTATGTAGATCACGACTGGCTGGATCAGATATTCCAGCAGGATGTGAACGGGCATATTGAAGGCGAGAACGGGGCACCGGTGGTATACGGTGATGGCAACACCGACAATACCTACCGCTTCGCCACGATGAACGGGGTCAAGTTGGCGTTGCCGACGGTGGGCAATGGCATAGATCGTATTGTTTACGGTGAAGAGGGTCACGGTTATCAAAACGGTACGGCGGTCAGCGGCACTGCCAGCAACCCCACCTACGACGACTATCTGGCGATTTGGGATGCCTATAACGGCACCGGAACAGGGACGGGCATGAACGGCACGCCGGGGGGCTGGGAGGGCGGTGCTTACTGGTCGGCCACTCCCTCGGCGTCGGGCCACGTCGGCATCGGCCTCTACGATGGCCTCGTGCGCACTTCCTACGACAGCGGCTACTCTTACGTCGCCGTTGAGGTATTAAGCAATAATGATCAGCCGGTATTGCCCGGCCTCTACAACGACACCCTCCAAAGCACCATCGACTACATTCTGCCAGTCGATGGCAAAAATCTCCTGCTTCTTGGAATAGCTGATCTGCAAGGTACCGGCAACGCACTAGCCAACCAGATCACCGGCAACGAAGGTCATAATTCTCTGTACGGTAGAGAAGGCAATGACACCCTGCTGGGTCGGGCGGGCGATGACACCCTGGACGGTGGCGAGGGAGAAGACTCCATCGACGGCGGTGATGGGTATGACACGGTCATCTTCCTGGGCAATGAGGGGGATTACAAGGTTACCTTCGATGCCGACAGCCAGCTCTGGACGGTTGAGGACGTGAACGGTGAAGACGGCGATGGCGTGGACGAAGGCACCGATTATCTGAGCAACGTGGAAGCACTGGCCTTCGCGGATACCGTGATCGAGGTTGGTGTGGTCGGTGTACAAAATTTTTTAGCGCAGGGTGGATAAGCTCGCCGTGAGCGAAGCCGAACAGCGTAGCGCATCCACTGATGCTGACACCGCCACGACGCATGAAGCCGATCCCGACCAGAAGGGCAAACCCAACTCGCGCCCCACGACCCGCTGGGTTTTTCAGTCGTTCATTGACATCAGCCGCCCATCCGCAGCCACTGCAAACGCTTGCCGAACAACGCGCCACAACCCTGCTGGCCGATCATCAGCGCGTGCGGGAAGCCGCCCGCGACGTAGGCCAGTACAGCGTCAGTGCCTGTTTGCCGGTCGACGTGATGGGCGTGTATGTCTTGCTGCCAGATTCTCATTAAGGAGCCCGCCATGCCCACCGAACCGCTCGACATTCGCTGGCAACAACGCCTGGCCAACTATCAGCGTGTACTGGCACAACTGACCGATGCCCTGGCGTTGCGCACCCGGCGGCCACTTTCGCAGCTCGAACAACAAGGCCTGATCAAGGCTTTTGAGTTTACTCAGGAGTTGGGCTGGAATGTGATGAAGGACTATTTTGAATACCAGGGCAACTACAGCCTTACGGGTTCGCGTGATGCCATACGTGAAGCGTTCAAACGCGGACTGGTGCAGGATGGCAATGGCTGGATGGATACCATCAAAAGCCGCAATCGTTCGGCCCACACCTATGATGAAGCCACGGCACAACAGTTGGTCGAACTCATTGCCCAGCGATATGGGCCGCTGTTCATTGCATTTGCCAGCCACATGGAAGCCTTGCGTCATGACCCTGACGAATGATGCGGCAGTGATGGGCTTGAGCCCCGGGGTACTCAGTGCGCTGCAAAACGAACTGGCACGCACCCCCCAGGTAGAAAAGGCACAAGTCTATGGCTCACGCGCCAAGGGTAATTACCGTCCGGGGTCGGATATCGACATCGCCCTGTTTGGTGCCACACTGACCCCACAACACTTGCTGACACTGGATAATCGTCTGGACGACTTGCTGCTGCCTTACCAGATTGATCTCTGCCACTTTGACACCCTGCAGAACCCGACGCTGATTGACCACATCCAGCGTCTTGGCATCACCATCTACTCGCGCCCATGAAAAAACTCCGCAAAACCCAAGCTGCCCTCAACCTGCCCACGCTCACGCTGGAAGGTGCCCTGTTCTTGCCCGATCAACTGGAAAAAGCCGCGCCGGGTCGTGCTGACTGGCAAACTTGGTATGCGGCATTCAACTGTTATATATCCCCAATAGATGCAGGCTAACCTGCCTCATATTCTACGTATCTTACTCAGAAAAAAGTGTATGACCTTACAGATATTGCCCACCACTGAATCAGAAATCATCGAATTCAAAAAAACCCTTGCTGAATTAAAACAGGGGTTGATTTCACTGGTTGCGATGCTCAACAAGCATGGACGGGGAGAACTCTGGTTTGGTATCGCACCCAATGCCCAGGCAACCGGGCTGGAGATCACCGAAAAAACTTTGCGTGACGTTTCGCAGGCCGTTGCAGCGCACATTGAACCACGCATTTATCCGGAAATAACAGAGCAAGTCATCAACGAAAAAACCTGTTTGTACATTCGGGCTGCCGGGCAGCAAAAGCCGTATTTCGCGTATGGTCGTGCCTATGTTCGAGTGGCCGATGAAGACAGGCAAATGAGTTCAAAAGAGCTGGAAACCCTCATTCTGGAACAAAACCGGGTGGCATTGCGCTGGGATAACGAACCGGGTCAATTTGGGATCGAGGCACTGGATGAAGGCAAAATCCGCCAGTTCCTCGAACGTGCCGGTTTACCCTGGGACAATACAGCCAATACCCTGCAAAAACTGGATTTGCTGAACAACGGCCAACCTTGCAATGCCGCCGCTCTGTTTTTTACAGACAGCTCCATTCAGCTTCGCTGTGCCGTATTTGCCAGTCAAACGAGTGCCACGATTATCGACCGCCATGACTTCACGGGTGATATTCTCGAATTGATCGGGGAAGCTGAAAAATACATTCTGAAAAATATCCATATCGGTATGCAGCTCGATGGGTTGCGCCGCCTGGATGTTCCTGAAATTTCCCGGGATGCCTTGCGGGAAGCCATCATCAATGCTTTTTGCCACCGCGACTGGCGCGATCCGGATTACATCCAGATTGCCATCTACAAAGATCGGGTCGAGATCCGTAACCCCGGCGGTCTGTATGGCAACCTTACGTTGGCAGACCTGCATCGGGGCAATGTATCGCGACGCCGCAATCCTCTGGTGGCTGAGTTATTACGCCGCATCCATTTGATCGAAGCCTGGGGACGCGGTGTGCCACTGATTCTTGAAAAAGCCAGGGTTGAGTTTCGTGAGACCGGAGGGTTGTTTATTGCGAGTTTTGCAAGGTCAAACGTTGTTCAGGGGACTACCCTCAACACGCCCTCAAAAACGACCCCGGAAACCCTCTGGACAGGCCAGCCTAACCCCCGGCAAACCCTGCTGACATTGCTGCGTCAACAGCCACAACTCACCACGCCGGGACTGGCAGCAGCCTGTGGCATGAGTAAGGAAGGGGTCAAATATCATTTAACGCAGCTCAAACGCAGCGGAAAACTCCGTCACATCGGCCCCACCAAAGGGGGCTACTGGGAAGTGATCGACACACCATGAAAAAATTACGCAAAACCCACCCATCACTCAACCTGCCCACGCTCACGCTGGAAGGTGCCCTGTTCTTGCCCGATCAACTGGAAAAAGCCGCGCTGGGCAGTGCCGACTGGCAAACCGAGGCGGATTACGGCACGCCCCGGGGACTCAAGCTGAAGGATGACTACAGCCGCGCTTTTCAGATTGCCTGTGCCCACTGGAAGCACTTCGCCGCCCGGATGGAGCGGGCCGCTCGTCGTGCTTACACCGAAGGCTATGCCCTGGCCCGGTTGCGGAACCTGTGCCTGAAACGCCGTGCCCGCAACCGCTTTTATGACCACTGGTAAGTCATCCGCATCGTCTTCAGAGGGCTTTGCGAAGGCGAACCGCATCTGGCCTTACCGGCTCTGGGCGGTTTGACCGCGAGGCAGTCTTTCCCTCGGTGCATCGTAGCTACAAGTTTTGTCTGCTGACACTCGGTGCGGCAGAGAAAGCAGAGTTCGTCTGCTTTGCGACTCAGGTGAGCCAGTTGTCTGACCCGCGCCGTCGTTTTACCCTGACTGCCGAAGACTTTGCCCGCATCAATCCCAATACCCTGACTTGCCCGGTGTTTCGCTCTTCGATGGATGCCGAACTGACCAGGAAAATTTATGCCCATGTCCCCATTTTGATCAAAGACCAGGAGTAAACCATGAACCTTGCCGAAACCATCTACCAGCACAGTCTTAACCTGCCCGAACCTGCCGCCCGGGAGGTACTTGATTTCATTGAGTGTTTAGAGCAGCGTTATGTAACAAACAAGCGAACGGTACAGCAGCAGAGTCGCACCGAACTTTTTCTTGCTGCATTGGCTGCTGGCAGTTTAAGCGAAGATTTTCCCGACGATATTGACGATAGCGATTTAGGTGTCGATGTGCCCCGTCAGGAGTTGGATTGATGCGCTACTTACTGGATACCAACATCGCCATTGAGTTGATGAAAAATCACGCCAGCGTTTTGGCAAAAGTGCGAGACGTTGGGCAAGAAAATCTATTGCTGTGTGCACCGGTAGAAGCTGAACTCTGGTATGGCGTTGCTAAAAGTATGCAGCAAGAGCGCAATCGCAGTCAGTTACTCACCTTATTGCGAGAGTTGCCGAGTCTGCCTTTTTCAGGACAGGCTACCCAACAGTTCGGCGACATTCGCGCCCATCTTGCCCGGCAAGGCACGCCCATTGGGCCTTACGACATGCAGATCGCCGCTATTGCCCTGGCGCACGAACTGACCCTGGTCACGCACAACACCCGCGAATTTGCCCGTGTGCCGGGGCTGCAACTGGAGGACTGGCTGTCATGAGCGAATCCAATGGCAACCCCTGGGGGATTTCGTTTTCGCAAGGCTTGTTCAATATGACCAGTGACAGCCGCCTGTTTCTTGACCAGCCCGCCACAGACACGCTGCCGCTGTACGAAGCCAAGATGATTCATCAGTTCGATCACCGCTGGGCGACGTATGGGCTGAATGGTGAGCGGGGAATGGCGAATGGGGAGCGGGGAATGGCGAATGGAGACGATGCTGACCGCTCGTCACACACTGCCGACAGCCGCGATGTGACCGACGAGGAAAAAGGCAATCCCCGTTTCACCGTCACCCCGCGTTACTGGGTGCGTGCCGATGAAGTGGAACAACGCCTGAAGGACAAAGGCTGGACACGCGGCTGGCTGATGGGCTGGCGGGATATTTGTCGTGCGACTGACTATCGAACGCTGATTGCCAATGTGATCCCCAGAATAGCAGTCGGCGATAAATTTTTGCTGATGATGCCCGACTGTTCGCCCTCACAAGCAGCAGCATTGTTGGGATGTTTGAACAGCTTGACCTGTGATTTTGTTACAAGGCAAAAAGTCGGAGGCACTTCACTCAAATACTTCACTATGAAGCAAATTGCGGTACTCCCCCCCAGCCACTACACCGAAACCGATCTCGCCTTCATCGTCCCCCGCGTGCTGGAACTGACTTTCACCGCCTGGGATTTGCTGCCCTGGGCCGAGGACCTGGTGAGCGACTTACCCATCGCCACTGACTATTCGCCACTCACCACTCGCGGCGACTCGCCACTCACCCCCTATCCCTTCAACCCCACCCGCCGCGCAATACTCCGCGCCGAACTCGATGCCTGGTACGCCCGCGCCTACGGACTCACCCGCGACGAACTCCGCTACATCCTCGACCCCGCCGACCTCATGGGCGAGGATTACCCCTCGGAAACTTTCCGCGTACTCAAAAACAAGGAGCAAAAAGAGTTCGGCGAATACCGTACCCAACGGCTGGTATTGGCAGCCTGGGATCAACTGGAAACAGGAGAATTGAGCTGATGAAATTCCATTTTGAAAATCTGGGATTGCTCGATCAGGCTGATCTTGATCTGGCTGATCTCACACTGATCTGCGGCGAGAACAATACCGGTAAAACCTATGCGACTTATGCGGTGTATGGTTTTTTGCGGAGCTGGCGGCAAATCCTCCGCTTTCTGCTGGAAGATGAAATCAATACATTGCTCAAAGATTCCGGTGAGTACCGCATCGATATGGCCAGTATGTTTGATGGCAAGGTGGATAGTTATCTGGAGCGTATGGGCAAAACTTATGTGGGTGGCTTGCCACGCGCATTTGCCACCGACAGCAATGCGTTTGAAAAAACGATCTGCCTGCCGGGCACCAGTCATGCGACAGACTACATAACGCAGCCGTATCAGTGCTCGGTACAAGCTGGACCCAGCGGTAAAGTACTGGCCACTCTACAAAAAGAAGCTGGCAGTTCGCAGTTGGAAGTACTGGTAGCCGACACCGAAATATTGCAACGCTCATTCGGGGGCTTAACCGATTTTATTGCCGATGCCATTGCCGATATTGTATTCGCGCAGCATTTACCGCGTATACATATTGCCAGTGCCGAACGTACTGGTGCCGCAATCTTCCGCAAGGAACTGGACATGGCACGCACGCGAATGCTCAAGACGCTTAACGAGATTGACTCCAAAGAACTCAAACGCAATCCACTCAAGATATTGCAGGGAATTGATACCGATTACGCCTGGCCGGTAGAGGACAATGTGGACTTTGTTCGCCAACTTGAGGATATAGACAAACGTACCGGGGAACTCGCCAAAGCCAATCCGGATCTGGTGGCTGCGTTTGATGCGATCATCGGCGGCAGTTACAAGGTGGTAAAAAATCAGTTAGTATTTCAAGCCAAAGGGGCAGGCAAGCAACGTTTTACCATGAATGAGGCGTCGAGTTGCATTCGCGCCTTGCTGGATGTGGGTTTTTACTTGCGCTGTCGCGCACGCCCCGGAGATTTATTTATCATTGACGAGCCAGAGCTTAATTTGCACCCCAAAAACCAGCGGGCCTTCGCCCGTTTGGTGGCGCGCATGGTGAATGCGGGCATCAAGGTGTTTATTACTACGCATAGTGATTATCTTGTCAAAGAACTCAATACTCTTATAATGCTGAATCAGCGCACCGCACACACCAAAGCCGTGCAGCAGCAATATGGCTATGACGATGCCGAATTGATTGATCCGCAGCGCATCCGCCTCTACATGACCGGCTTGTGCAAACCATCCGTTGGCCGCAAGGTACGCACACTGATCCTGGCAAAAATTCACCCTGATCAGGGTATTGAAGTCGGCACTTTTGATGACACCATCGAAACCATGAACACCATTCAGAGTGACATTCTCTATGGGGGCGAACTTTGATGACATTATCAGCACCGCTTCAGCTATTGCATGATTCCTTGTCCTGTTGCACCTGCAATGGTGCCCAGTACACACACGTTTTGATTAAAGAAACTGACCCAGCAGCAAAGCTAAAAAGTGTGACGCTCATCGCATCGACAGGCGACTGGTTCGGGTTTGATCCAGACAAGGGCCGGGGCAAGACAGCACAAATGTCACCCCTGCTGGCCACAGGTGCGACACATGATCACCATCGGGCCTGCGACTGTGTGGTGCTTATTAACCGAGGTGGCCAGTTAACCGCATTGTATGTGGATCTGAAATCAGGCAATCCCGTCGGGTATTCAGGCCAGTTCAAAAGTACGCGGCAGTTTTTGCGTTATGCCCTGGGTCTGCTGGAAGAGTTTCATGGCATTAAACTTACGCTGGCGGAAGAGCGTTTCGTGGTGCTGTATGGCGGAAAGCCAGCACTGCTGAACAAGACAACCACCGTGCCGAAGCCAGATAAAATCGGTAAAACACAGCCGGATAAACCCCATAAGCGCGAAGTGACCCAGCCTGCCAGGTTGTATCTCAAGGAGTTGCTTGCATGATGGGTCATGGTGGACTCCCCCCTCACCACCCACCATTCGCCATTAACCACCCGCAATGAATCCCCTGCAATGAACCCCCTGCAACGCGCCCTGATCGAAAAAGCCGGTCACGATAACGGTTTCGAGCATGTACTGACTTCCGATGAACACAGTGTGTTGATGGCTTCGGCACGTCACCCGAATCGGGTCGGTGTGAGGCTGGATCAGGGGTTGTATCAGGTGAATTTTCAGGCGGCGTCCCCTAATCTGCAGCCAGAATTGCAGCGCAGTTTTGTACGGATGATTACGGAAACCGGCGGCTTTCAAGTGGACGGTGAAGCGGCTCTGGCGGCTTTGCTGCGCCGTGCGGCCAGTCTTTCCCGTGCATTGCCCAGTCAGGCCGCGAACGATTACCGGCAGGCAGTGGCTGCAGAACTGGCGCAACTCCCCGTCGGCATGGCCGGTACCGAGGTCGAACGCATGATTCGCCAGCGGGTTGGGCAAAACAAGTTTCGTGAGGCGATGCTGGATTATTGGGGTGGTGCCTGTGCCGTGACCGGCGTTGCAATCCCGGCCGTGCTGCGGGCCAGCCACGCCAAAGCCTGGGCGGCATGTGAGTCAGATGCCGAGCGGCTGGATGTCTTCAACGGCTTTTTGCTCAGTGCCAATCTGGATGCCTTGTTTGACCGCTGTCTGATCAGCTTTGATGAGCGGGGGGTGCTGGTGCTGGCTCCCGCATTGGCGGGGCAGAATTTACAGCCCCTGGGCATTGCGCCCGGTATGACACTGCGCTGGATTGATACCCTGCACCAACCCTATCTGGCATGGCACCGCACCCGGATCACACCCCCACCAGCGTAATCCGTTTCCCCGCCACCGTCTGTGTTTCCCAGCGTAGTCGCTGTTCCCAACTGACACTGTCATCCCGTTCAAACAGAATCAGATAGCCCTCGGCCTGGCCCAGCCGGTCGAGGTAGCGGCTGAGTTGGCGGAGACCCAGGGCTTCGCTGTTGGGGTGGATCGCAGGTGGGCCAAGCTCGCGCTTGCTACGTAACATTAAAACTGCCGCTTTCTGGAAAGAACCGGTCTTGACAGGCATCTAGCATGGCACTATGGTAAGGATTCCTTACTTTTGGAGATCAATACCATGCTTGCCAAAGTCACCGCAAAAAACCAGTTGACCCTGCCCAAGAGCATTACCACGGCAGTGGGGGCACCAGAATACTTTGAAGTAGAAGCCAGGAATGGGCAGATCGTGCTGACTCCCGTGCGGATTCAGCGTGGTGATGCGGTTCGCGCCAAGCTGGCTGAACTGGCACTGGATGGACAGGATATCGATGAGGCGGTCGCCTGGGCACGGCAGTCGCCTGCCGGGGCGGCACCTGAATGAGCCATATTCCGCCGCGCGTGGTGCTGGACACCAACCTGGTATTGTCGGCACTCGTGTTCCAGCAAGGCCGCCTGACTTCTCTGCGTACCTTGTGGCAAACCGGGAAAATCAGCCCGCTGGTGTCGCGGGCAACGGCAGCCGAACTGATTCGTGCCCTGGCCTATCCAAAATTCAGGCTGACCGGGGCCGAACAGGACGAGTTGCTGGCGGATTACCTGCCTTACTGCACGACAGTCATCATCCCAGACCCCCCGCCTGCTACCCCCGACTGCCGCGATTCAGCAGACACCCCCTTTCTACAACTGGCCCTGGCGGGTAAAGCTGACTGCCTGGTCACGGGTGACAAGGATTTGCTCGTACTGGCGGATACGTTTGCTGGCCGGATTCTGTCGGCGGACAGTTTTTTGACGGGAACCGGACTATCCACCTGAAACGGGGCACCCGTACCCAAATATCCGGGCACTTACAATACGCGCATCCAGGCTCAATCCCGAGAGGCATCATGAAAACCCTGAATTTTTCCAAGACCGAACGCATTGACGTTCATGCCAGCACGCCAGTCAAGCAGCTATTGCAAGAAGCCGCACGCACCTGCCACAAGAGCGTCAGCGAGTTCCTGCTCGACGCAGGCGTGACGGCGGCCACGCAGACGCTGGCGAATCGTCGCCAGTTCGTACTTGACGAGGCGCAGTGGCAAGCCTTCCAGGAAGCACTGGATCGTCCAGTGCAAAGCAAGCCGCGCCTGAGGCAGTTGCTGCATGAACCTGGGGTACTGGATTGAGCAGTGGCTACTCGACCATTCGCAAGTTGCTTGCTACGGATCAGGTCGATACGTTCGACTGCGGCCAGGCCGCGCTGAACCAGTTCCTGCAACGCTACGCGCTCGTCAACCAGAAGGCCAACAGTACACAGACCTACGTCTGCTGCCACGGTGACGGGGTGGTCGGCTTTTACTGCCTCGCTGTCGGTAGTGTCGATCCGGATGCCGCACCGTCAAGAGTGATGAAGGGGCTGGCGCGTCACCCGGTGCCGGTCATGATCCTGGCCCGGCTCGCGGTGGACAAGGCGCATCAGCGTAAAGGTCTGGGCCAAGCCTTACTCAGGAATGCGTTGCTGCGCACCGCACAGGCTGCCGACATCGCCGGCATCCGCTGCCTGCTGGTGCATGCCAAGCACGATAAGGCGCGGCAGTGGTACGAATCATGGGAATTCGAGCCAAGCCCGACCGATCCGTATCACCTGTTCCTGATGCTCAAGGATATCAAGGGCTTGTTGAAGTGAAAATACTTGTGCAATCCCACCGTTAGCCCTGAGCCCAGCGGCTTCGCAGGGGCTCAATTGTAATCAGAAAATAACATATGACCTTACAGATACTGCCCACCACGGAATCCGAAACCATCGAATTCAAAAAAACCCTTGCTGAATTAAAACAGAAGACAGGCAAATGAGTTCAAAAGAGCTGGAAACCCTCATTCTGGAACAAAACCGGGTGGCATTGCGCTGGGATAGCGAACCGGGGCAATTCGGAAGTGAAGCACTGGATGAAGGCAAAATCCGCCAGTTCCTCGAACGTGCCGGTTTACCCTGGGACAATACAGCCAATACCCTGCAAAAACTGGATTTGCTAAACAACGGCCAAAGCTTTCTGGAAATTGACCTGGCTGACCTGCTGGATGGCCAGAGATATGCCGAATTCGCCAACGTCTGGCGGTTGCTGCACGCCAACCGGGTACCACAGGCGAGGCTGATCTGGCGGCTTTGCTACGCCGGGCGGCCAGTCTGTCCCGCGCATTGCCCAGTCAGGCCGCCCCTCCTCACACCCCCACCAGCGTAATCCGTTTCCCCGCCACCGTCTGCGTTTCCCAGCGTAGCCGCTGTTCCCAACTGACGCTGTCGTCCCGTTCAAACAGGATCAGATAGCCGTCGGCCTGACCCAGCCGGTCGAGGTAGCGGCTGAGTTGGCGGAGACCCAGGGCTTCGCTGTTGGGGTGGTATTTCAGCTTCAGTTCCAGTACGAAGCGGTCACTGCCGTATTGAATCACCAGATCCGCCCGGCCATTGCCGATGGCCATTTCCCGCTCAATCCGCCCGCCACCGTTGACGATCCGCTCCAAAAAAGCCATCAGCAGCAGTTGCCGCCCCACCTCGCGGAAATCATATTTTTCCAGCCAGGCGTCGGCGTGTTCCCGGTAAAACGCCTGAAAGGCGCGTAGCAGGGCATCCATGTCCAGTTTGCCAGCGCGGATATACCAGGCCGGTGTGGCGTAGTCTTGCGGGATGCTCTCCTGAAACCCGAAGCTCAGTACCCGGGGGATGATTTCCTGATAGATCGGATTGGCAAAACGAACCGGCGACCCGGTCGCAATCAGGCCCAGGTTGCGGCAATACAAGACCGCTTCGTCGTAGGCATCAAAGTTCGGGGCAGAGCCGTTGATGACCGCTGTCACCACGGTCTTGACCCGCTCTTCCCGCAGTTTGTCG
>SXGU01532716.1_pt1 | contig 20158 bp, 13 predicted proteins | sample 3174531 | NCBI WGS metagenome assembly SXGU01 (sample SAMN11356863, study PRJNA531348) | freshwater metagenome | isolation source: freshwater sample F1-140 | place: China: Fuxian Lake, Yuxi | collected 2017-12-25 | reverse complement strand
TTGCGAACGAGATGCTCTACCAACTGAGCTACGACCCCGTCACCCAAGTCCCGCGGCGAACGGCGGGCTGCCGATGTATGGCGGACACAATGCCAGTTGGCAAGACCCGGTTTTCAGCCTTGCGCGGATTTCTGACGCACCCTCAAACCGCTTTGACCGCATCCCAACTGCCTGCCTCACATCACCATACCACCGTCCACCGTCAACACCTGCCCGGTCACGTACCGGCCACCCGGACCGCTTAAGTACAACGCGGCTTCCGCCACGTCGTCCGCCTCCCCAAAGGATCCCAGCGGAATCTGCTTCAATAATGCCTCTCGAATCTTCTCGTCCAAAACCGAGGTCATGTCGGTCTGAATAAACCCGGGGGCAATCGCATTGCAAGTCACACTCCGGGAACCCAATTCCTTGGCCACCGACTTGGTGAATCCAATCAACCCCGCCTTGCTCGCGGCATAATTCGACTGGCCCGCATTGCCGATCAAACCGATGACACTCGCAATGTTGATGATGCGTCCTTGTCGCTGCTTCATAAACGCGCGGCTGAAGGCTTTCGTGAACAAGAACGCACCGCGCAGATTCGTGTTCAGCACCGTGTCCCAATCCGCCTCACTCATCCTCATAAACAATCCATCGCGTGTCACTCCGGCGTTGTTCACCAGAATATCGACACGACCCGCCGCCGTGAGGATCGTCTCGGCCGCCGCCGAAACCGCCGCCGAATCACTCACATCCACCGCGAGGGCCCAAGCACGCCGCCCTAGAACTCTCACTTCTTCGGCCACCTTTTCCGAGTTTTCCACCGTGCGCGAAACGCAGACCACATCCGCCCCGTTCAATGCGAATTTCAAGGCGATGGCGCGGCCAATACCGCGGCCGGCACCCGTAACGACAGCAACCTGATTAGCCAGTATAGTCATGAAAACATGGTATTGGCCGCAGTCAGCCTCCAGTTGTCAATGGCGCAGACAGGCCAAACCAGCCGGGGAGGCGTCGGGCGCATCTCCGAGTTGAGGGAATTTTGGAGATCGGTCGTCCCTGCAATTCCCCAAAAGCGGTGGAGGGCCACCGCGCTGCTCCAAAAGGCGCGGTGTTTTTTGGAGCGCGGCAGCCCGCTGCCGCTTTTCCCCCAGCATCCCATGCAGCACCGACAACTCTGAGATGCGCCCACTGGCGTTTCCAGGTTGAATCAGGATTCCAATCTACCGCGAAGCCGTCATAATCCGCCTTGAAATGTCCATTCGCTCGGCCGTCTTTGCTCTGCTGACGTGGTGGCCCGCGCTAATGCAGGCCGCAAACCCTCAATTTGGTCGAGACATTTTGCCCATCCTATCAGAGCACTGTTTCAGCTGTCACGGTCCGGATGAAGCACACCGCAAAGGCCGCCTTCGACTTGATACTCGGGAAGGTGCTCTCGCTCAGCGCAAGGCAACTGCAGCCGTGGTTCCAGCCCAACCCGATCACAGCGAGATGATCCGTAGGATCGAATCGAACGATCCAGAAGAGCTCATGCCGCCACCCAAGTCCGGGCGTCCACTCAGTCCCGCTCAAATCACCACGTTGCGTGAGTGGATCCATGAGGGAGCATCCTGGGGTCGTCATTGGGCTTTCGAACCTCCCAGGCGGCCAGTGATTCCATCGCCCATCGACACGTCCCCGAGGTGGGACTCGGGAAATCCTATCGACCGTTTCATCCGTGCAGGGCTCGCGGTGGAGCGACTTCAACCGGCTCCCCCAGCATCCAAAGCAACCCGGCTTCGCCGAGCATCATTCGACCTCACGGGTCTTCCACCGGCGCCGGGGACATTGGAGGCCTTCGAGAGAGACATGAGACCCGAAGCATGGTCGGTCGTGGTGGATCGACTGCTGGCATCACCTCACTTCGGAGAACGAATGGCCATGTGGTGGTTGGATGCTGCCCGGTATGCGGACACCGACGGTTACCAAGCCGATGACACCCGCACGAATTGGCCTTGGCGGGATTGGGTGGTCGCAGCGTTCAATGACAACCTTCCCTTTGACCAATTTACTCTCGAACAGTTTGCTGGGGATCTCCTGCCCGGTGCGACACTGCTACAACGGTTGGCAACCACGTTCCATCGCAACCACATGACCAATGGCGAAGGGGGCCGTGACCCGGAGGAGTCCCGAGTGGATTATGTCATCGATCGAGTCAATACCATGGGGACGGTCTGGCTGGGCTTGACCCTGAATTGCGCCCAATGCCACTCCCATAAATACGATCCGATCTCGCACGCCGAGTATTATCAGCTCACTGCCTTCTTTAATAGTATCGATGAGGATGGAAAAGCAGGTCGCGGCGCCAAGCCCTACCTCAGTTACCAATCACCCCAAGCGGTGCGTGCCGTCAACGAAGCGCAAAACTGGCTGGACCACCTCCAACCCATCGAAGCACAGGCTCGTCGAGACGCCGAAATTCCATTCCAAGCTTGGCTGAGGACTCAATTCGATCAGGTGCGCAAAGGCTATCAGACTTGGACCCCACTCGTGCCAGCGGATCTCACGGCTGCCGAAGGCACTCAACTCCGTTCTGACTCCGAGGGCATGATCCAAGCCACCGGACCCAATCCTCTTCAAGACGACTACCGAGTCTATGGGGCACCGCGGCATTCCAAGGTGACGGGACTGCGCTTGAACGTGCTGCCGCACCCTGACCACACTGGCGGTGCATATTCTCGCGGCGAAAGCGGCGAATTCATTCTCACCGACATCAAAATCCAATTGAGGAGACGAGGCAGAAACCAAGTGCGGGATATCGGAATCGCCAGCGCCGTCGCCGACTACTCCGCTGAACAAAAGGGCGATCGATCTTATGGGGACATCAAAGGAGTTTTGGATGATGATCCGCGCAATGGCTGGACGACAAAAGGCAGTCCCAGCAATGGCGTCCATACCGCGGTGTTCGCCCTGACTGAGCCTCTGGTGCTTAGTAGCCAAGACGAATTGATCGTTGAGCTCCGACAACGCTCCACCCTCGGAGATGCCAATATCGGACGATTCCGATTATCTTGCTCCGACCAACCCGGTGCGGCTGTTCGATCGATGAACCCATCTCCGCTCGACCAGTTGAAGTCGGCTGGGAATATTTCGATCAGCGAACTGGAGCCTGCGCTTCGAGGGATGCTGTTCGAACAATTCCTCATGGAACACCCCCCCTATCAGCGCGCACACTCGGCGGTTCAACGCGCCTCAGCTCACTTGGAGGAAACCCGCAAGGCCGCGGGCAAACTGGATATTATGGTGCTCGCGGAGAGGACCAATTCACGCCCCACCCACGTGCTGGTTCGCGGCGTCTGGGACAAACCCGCCGAGGTTGTCCAGCGCGGCGTCCCAACGGCTCTCTCGCCAATCCACTCCGACTTGCCCAGGACACGCGAAGGGTTGGCTCGATGGATCGTTGCCCGCGACAACCCACTAACCGCACGCGTCATCGTCAATCACCTCTGGCAACTCTGCTTCGGGGCGGGCTTAGTTCGAACTCCAGAAGACTTCGGTCTCCAAGGTGAACGACCCACCCACCCCGACCTGCTCGACTGGCTGGCGGTCGAATTCATGGAGAGCGATTGGGATATCAAGAAATTGCTGCGTCTCATGGTCACCTGCGACACCTACCAACAATCCTCCAGCACCACTGCGGAACTACAGCAACGAGATCCATCGAATCGTTGGTTGGCTCGAGGGAGCCGGTTCCGACTGCCCAGCTGGATGCTGCGCGACGCAGCACTCCAAACCGCAGGATTGCTGAATCCAGCCCTTGGAGGTCCCCCTGTGAAACCCTACCAACCCGAAGGCTTGTGGGAGGAAAATTTTATGGGCCGGTTCAAATACGATTCCAGCCCTGGAGCGGCACAGTACCGACGCAGCCTGTACGCATTTTGGCGACGGACGATTGCGCCGTCGTTCCTTTTTGATTCCGCCCAACGCCGAGTCTGCGAGGTGCGCACTCCACGGACCAACACGCCGCTGCAAGCTCTTGCGCTACTCAACGATGAAAACTTCCTGGAAGCCGCTCGAGCGCTCGCACTTCAGACCCACCAACTCCCCGGCGACACCAAAACACGTCTGCACTGGCTCGCTCGTCGCATCCTCAGCCGAACGCCAACAGATTCGGAAGCAGCCATTCTGTATCGCGAGTGGGATCAAGCCATGAAGCACTATTCGACGAACCCAACGGAAGCTGAAACGTTCCTGGCTCGAGGTCAGATCTCCCTGCCCGTCGACCCATCACAATACTCGGAATGTGCGGCCTGGACCCTCACCGCCAGTCTTATCCTGAACCTCGACGAAGCGATGACCCATGAGTGAACCGCTCGACAGAACGCGCCGCTATTTCTTGGGACATTGTACCGGAATTTCCCTTGGCGCGATGGCGCTGTCGCGCCTGCTCCACCAAAGCAACGCCTCACCGAATACTCCCGCTTCATTGTCCCTCAAGAGCGGTGGCGTGGGAGTTCGCGCGACCGCACACCGTGCACGGGCACGCCGTGTGATCTTTCTGACGCAGTCCGGAGGTCCATCTCAGTTGGAGTTATTCGATGAAAAACCCGGACTAAGCACCTGGGCCGGAAAGGAACTGCCAGAATCGGTGCGCCGAGGGCAGCGGCTCACCACCATGACGGCGAATCAGAAGCAACTGGTCATGCCGTCACGAACCCAATTCCTCACTCACGGACAATGCGGCGCGCGGGTGGGAGAATGGTTACCTCACATCGGCGCCATTTCCGATCATGTATGTTTTGTGAAATCCATTCACACGGATCAAATCAATCATGCTCCGGCCATGACTCAATTCCTGACTGGCCACCAAATCCCGGGGAGACCCAGCATGGGTGCCTGGGTGAGCTATGGATTGGGCAGTGAGAATCAGAATCTTCCGGAGTACCTCGTATTGATCTCGAAAATGCAGCGGCCCAGCGATCAACCCCTTTACGATCATTACTGGGGCAGCGGTTTCCTTCCGTCGCAATATCAAGGAGTCAAACTTCGCAACGCCCGCGACCCGGTCCTCTATCTCCGCGATCCCGAGGGCCTGCCAACCCAGCTTCGCCGGGGCATGTTGAATGGCCTTTCCGAATTGAATTCCATGCGCCTCACCGAAACCGGCGACCCCGAAATCGCGACGCGCATCCGCCAATATGAAATGGCTTTTCGAATGCAAACAAGCATTCCAGATCTTATCGATCTCAGCGACGAACCTTCGGAGATTTTCGAGTTGTATGGCCCGGATTCACGCCGCCCCGGAAGCTACGCCGCCAATTGTATCCTCGCGCGACGCCTCGCAGAACGAGGGGTTCGTTTCATCCAACTCTTCCACCCGGACTGGGATCATCACAGCCGTCTTTCTTCCTGGTGCACCGCTCGATGTCGGGACACCGATCGACCGTCCGCGGCATTGATCATCGATCTCCAGCGCCGCGGTCTTCTAGAAGATACTCTGGTGATCTGGGGTGGCGAATTCGGACGCGGCGTTGCCGGCCAAGGCGACTGGACAAGTCCCGATGCCGGACGTGATCACCACCCCCGTTCTTTCACGGTCTGGCTCGCCGGTGGGGGCATCAAGCCCGGGTTCACTCATGGCACCACCGATGATTTCAGCTACAACGTCGCTGAAAACCCCGTCCATGTACGCGACCTGCATGCCACGGTCTTGCACCAACTCGGCATCGACCACGAACAACTAACCTACCGATTTCAAGGTCTGGATTTTCGTCTAACCGGGGTCGAACCCTCGCAGATCGTCCAGTCCATACTAGCCTAACACGCTGAATCTCCAGATTGGATGAGACCCGATCACACCTGATACCGACGTTGGAGCAACTGCATCAGACGCCGCCACCATTGTTTCAGCAACGGTTCGGGAGGAAGATCGAATCGGATCTTACCCGATCGCCCGTGACGCAACGCGACATCTGTGGTATCCGGCAACGCCGCGCGCACTTCGAAAAATGGTTCGGCAGCACGACGCCCTTGAGGATCGTCGGACGCCACGGCCACGTCGCCTCCACCTTTCCAACCCAGGGCTGAGCTGGGGAGATTTTGCCGTTCCGCAGGCACGACAGACAACTGCTGGATACTCATTCGAGTGCCACCCTGGCCGGGGATCCGAACCTCCGCCGTCCGATGGGTTGTACTAAAGAGACTCTCGGCGTCACTCTGGAGCACCGTCGCGGTAAATTCCTGAGAACCCGGTTTGACGATCAATCCCAGGGGGGAACCACGCGGCAGGACGCGTCCGCTAAAATCCTGGACATCCGACGACACCCAGACTCCATCCAATGGTGCTAACACGATCAATCGGCGTTGTTCCAATTCCAGCCTCGATAGTCGATTGCTCAGCGACGATTGGCGGGCGTGGAGCGGTTTGAGATTGGCCGTTTCCTCACTCAACGCCTGGCGCAATCGGGCATCCATCTCCACTAACGCGGCGCGCGCCGAAATGAGTTCGAGCTCAATCTCGCGATTCGTAAGGAGCAACAACGGCTGACCTCGAACGATAGTCGCGCCGGGCTGAGCGAGGAGGCGGACCACTTGTCCCGGAGCCTCCGTAAACACCGCGCCACGATCCACGGACTGCACGATTCCTGAGGCACGAAAATGGTTCGGAAATGGAATGACGCCGAGTGGAATCGCGACTAGGAGAAGCAACACGATCGAAACCGACCAGGCACGAACCCTGACTCGATCCAATCGCGGACTTGTCGCCAGATAGTTCAGAAAAGAACCCGTCGGGACAATCACCCAGGAAATGGCACAGGTAACCAGCATGACCAATCCCAACAGCAGATATCGATCAGCCACCGCCAGGAGTACGCCGGCGAAGACGATCACACGGTAGATTCCGCTGGTGATCCCAAAGGTCGTCAAGACCCATGCTTCGCCAGTCGTCCGAGCCGGGGATTCGCTGCGTTTCACGCCGAACAAACCGCGCTCACTCAAATGGCGAAGATGCTGATTCGATCGTTGTCCCAAATTTGGAAGTCCCAAAAGATCGCTGAGAATGTAGTACCCATCGAAGCGCAACAGCGGATTCAGGTTGAATATCAGAGTACTAACGCTCGCAACGAACATCATGTTGTACGCCAGCGAATGTATCGCTCCTGGCGCGGAACGTGCCCAGACAATGGCTGCAATAGCCGCCACGAAGAATTCCACCAACATGCCCGCTGCCCCAACCAACGCCCGTTTCCATCGGGACCGAATGCTCCAACTCGACGTCACATCGACGTAAGGAACCGGCGTAAAAATCATGAACATCACGCCCATGGTATGGACCTCGCCTCCAAACTTGCGGCAGGCGAATGCGTGGCCAAATTCGTGAAGCGTTTTAAGAATCACCAAGCCGGTGTAAAGGAGCGGCAGATTCCCAGGAGCCAGGACTCCCTGGTATTGATTCTCAAGCGCCTGCCAGTTTCCAGCCACCGCCATGAAACCCATTACCAGGACCCCCAACCATAACAGCAGACCAAAATACGAAAACAAAGGGCCAACGACAGGCATCAGCCGCACCAAAAACCGGTCTGGATCCAAAAGTGGAATCCGGAAGAACATAATGTTCGTAAATCGAGCGCGCATCTCGCGCTCCGTTCGCTTTTGGTACCGCTTGAAAAGCTCTACGGTATCGAGGGCGTGGTCATACTGCAGCAGATTGGCTTGGTAAAGTTGCCCCAACAATTGAACCGCCGCCTCCTGGCCTGGAGCCTCTTCCGGAAAGTGCTCCAAACATTCCCGCCAGACCTCGTCCACCGTGCGGTTGGGTCTCAGGCGGGCCACAAATTCATAGGCCGCAGGTCGAATCCGGAAGAACTGATTCGCCAGGGGATTCTCCAGAACGTAATAACGCTCTCCACGATACACTTGGCGCCGAACCCGCACGCCCGGGTGGAGTGACAGTTTCTGATTCGCTACCCGATGCCAGGATTCGGAGAAGGTGGATGAGGCTTCAGCCATGGCTTGTTTGGGAATGGAATCCAGGAATGGAGCTCACCACCAGAAGTAGATCCGCAGAAAGTCAATGGTCCGATGAGTCAGGATCCAGATGAGGCGCCTCGGTCCAATATCGAGCTTGGCGATGCCGCTCATGCCCGGGCGAAACCAGTCTTCAGGGGCATTTTTTAAGACGCATCGAGCCTGAAAAACATTGCCCCCCTCCTTCGCAGCCGCGGCCGGCTCCAAGGTGGTAATCTGAATGGGGAACTTGATTCGCGGCTGCGAATAAAACGCGATCTCCCCGGATTCACGGCCAACCAATTCATGGATGTCGCGCTCGGGGATATCCACCTGAATAAATAAACTCTGGAGCTTGGCGACACGAAACAACGCATCGCCCTGCTTCGCCGGAGCGCCCAAACGATCCCTCAGGTCGCCCTCGACGATCACTCCGTCAAATGGCGCTCGTATGACCGCCTGCTCCAGTCGGTGCCTCACCAACTCGAGACGCGCTTGGGACTGTAATCCCATGGCTTCAGCGATTCGCATCTCAGAAAGAGCTCGTGCCGCACGGGCTTTCTCCATTTCACGTTGGTAACGGACGATGTCGGCCAGGGCATTGCCCTCCTCAAGCAGGAGATCACGCGTGTCCAATCGCAACATCGGTTGACCATTGGTGACGGTATCCCCAGGACGCACCATGACATCGTTCAAATAGCCATCGAATGGCGCGCTCAAATAGGCCAGATCGTCGGTTCGAACGATGAAGGTCGCCTCGACCCGATAAGGCAGCCGCAGAAAAATCAGCGTGAGGACAGCGGCCATTACCAACACACCCATCACCTTGGCCCATGTATGTTGAGTCCCGAACACCGCTCCCAAGAATTCCTTCAACTGGGTTGCCCATCGCGCACCAAACCACCGATCGTTCCGTTGGAGATCGGCCAATCGACGGGTCGCCAGATCCGAGGTCAATCGCAATTGCTGCAACTCCAATTCGGTAAATGGCAGCGCCTGGCGTTCGCATGTCACACAAGCCACCGGCTTGTTGGCCAAACGCAATGGAAAACTTGCGATATGAGCCACTGCTTGTTCCTGGGCGAATTTCGCGTGATCGCGTGTGATATGTGGACTGTCCGTCGGGGCGGGATGAACCAACTCAGCGTTTTGATCCACCGCCTCCTCCATCGCCATTTCCAATGCTTGAGCCGCAGCCATCTGGCGATTGAATTTTTCCGTGCGGCTAATGGCCTTTAACTTGAGGTTAGGACCGTGCACCCATCCAAGACTCACTCGGTCGCAGCCGAATCGAGTCGCGATGGAATTGCACAGCGCCAGGGACGCGGGAAAGAAACGCGCCTGTTCGTTGAATTGCGCCAGTGTATCCAGTGTGCCTGCAAATTTTTGAGTGTCGGCTTGCGCCTGGGCAGCCCCTTGGGATTGCTGGGACAATAGTGGAGCATCTACCGCCAACTGAAGTCGGCTGAGGATCTCGCGTCCATGCTCCTCATTGGCAGCGGCCAACAACAGCAACGCCACTGCCGTATCCGAAGCGTTTGGGAGAGGCAGTCTGGCCCCAACCACCACGCTTCCGCCGGAAATTGACAGAACAAACCCTCCATCCGCCGCCGCTGCCCGATCCGCTAATTGAATCAGCTGCGTATTAAAAATGGCATTGGCCGCGGTTGAAACTTCGTTGTGCGCCCAGTCGTGCAGTTTTTTCCACGCCGCGTTCTCCGCACCTTGTTTGGCCGCCAAAATACAGCGGTCGGCTTCGCAAACATCTGCCAACGCCGTGGCAAACCGCGGCCAGAATTCACGGACTGGACCGCAGAACCGCCGCAGTGCGGTCAGCTCTGCGTGAGCCGTGGATGGGGATGAAGCATCGGGCATAGCTCGCTCCGGATGGGGTTATTCAGGAAGTTTCGCCACCGCCGTCGCACCCGCAGCAACGCGGGTCTTCGAGTTATCAAGCACGGCCTTTATCTTGACTAAACCACTGCCAGGGTGCGCCACGGGTGAAATAAACTGGAGCTCGGCCTCGGTCGTCTTGATGCCGGCATTGGTTTCGAGACTCAGCGGAAACTTTTGTCCAATGCTCAGTCGCTGGGCCATTTTGCCGTCCACGTCGGCCACAAACAAGCAACGCCGTGTATCCACCAAGCGCACCATCGGCGTTTGAGGCTGGCACCCTTCGCCAGGATCCAGCCCGAACAAATCGGCGATCACACCCGAAAATGGCGCGGCAATTTGGCGCCGCCGAAGTTGTTCCTTGGCGAAGTCAACCTCGGCCTGGGCAATGCGTTGTTCGGCTCGCTGTTTGTCGAGCTCTTCTGCCGCTACCGCTTTGCTCGTCGCAGCCAATTGTTCGGTGCGCCGCAACACGGCGCTCGCGTTGTCGACCGCAATCGTCCGGCGCTGCACTTCCAATTCCTCCAACCGACTGTCCAACTGTATCAAAACGGCCCCAGTCGATACCGTATCCCCCTCCCGAAAAAGAATCTTGGAAATAACGCCAGCGACGGGTGTGGTGAGCGTGGCGTCACCGAATGGTTCAGTAATCCCGGCGACGTCCACCGCTAAACAGGGCGAAATAGCGGCGACGGCGGCCATCCACACACAGGCACAATTCCGGGTCACGCGTCGGATAATATGTGAAGAAGACCGTTTCATGATTTCACTGGATTCCCAGGTGGCACGAGGAAAGACGGATCTTGTCACCGCGCTGCTCCAGACGCCTCAGTCGTTCGCATCAGGATGTTCTGCGTCCGTTGCGCGACCTCCATACGGCTCATGGAAAGGTTTCGGCGTGGCAGGTACGTACCGCTCAAGACATCCAACTCCAAGACCGATTGTTGGTAAGTAATTTGGGCTGCCAGTGCACTCAGCCGGCTTTGGAGCAAATCGCGCTCAACTTCCAAAACCTTTCGCGCTTCAACGCGACCCACTTCGAGGCGGGCCAATTCGGTTTTTAGAAGGTTTTCCTGCAAACGGACAGTCGCCTCGTAGTCCTGTATTGCCATCCGCGCGTGTCGCACTTTCTCCAACGTCACATTCAGCGTGTTCCGAAGCGTGGTCTCCAGCTCCTTGAGCACCAAGATCGCCGCTTGCTTTCGGGCTCGAGTGGCGGCGAGTTCGTTGCGCTCTTTGATCCCGCCGCCCAATGGGACTCGAAGCTCCAGACCGATGCTCCAACTCTCGTACTGGTTGCTGTACTGATCAAAGGATTCGCCCGGGGAACGCCCCAACCCATTCAGTCCATAGCTCGACTTCAAATCCAACTGCGGCAACGCCTGATTCTTGGCAAAAGCAACGCGGATTCCCTCCTGCTGAAGTCGGGCCTTTTGAGCCGAAAAATCTGGATTCTGACTGAAGACCCAATTCCAATGCTCCAAAAATTCCAGCTTCCGATCGACAATCGCCGGGGGAGCTTCTGCCACCACCATGCCGCGGGCATCAAACGGCGTTGTATCAATAAACCCGGCCACTCTGGATCGCGCTTCACCCAATTTTTGAACGGCTTCGCTCCTCCCGTTTCGGCGCATCGCTAAATCAGCCTCAGCCTGGAGAATGTCAATTTCCGCCGCTTTACCCGCCGCATTCCGCGCCCGAGCATCCACCAGAACCGTCTCGGCCACTTTAACCGATTCATCAAAAAATCGCAGCTGCTCCTGCGCCAAAAACAACCCCCAATAGCCAGCCTCAGCACCCGCCAAGGTCTGGGACAGCTGCTTTCGATAATCCTGCCAGGCGATTTCCGATTGTTGTGCGGCAATCCTCAGATTGGCCAACGTGGCACGTGGACCAAAATTCTTAAGCAACGGTTGCACCAAACTGGCGCCCACAAAGGACTCATATTCACTGTTGGTGAAGATCGACAATTGGTTCAGCTGCTGAAAATTGTTCCGGATATCGGACAACGTCGTGCCCAACCGCAATCGCGCACCCGTTGGAACCAAGAATTCCAGCGCTGAATTGTAGCGGTTGTTTTGTTCGGAAAAATTGGTGACACCAGGGCGACCGATGTTGACCAACCGCTCGCTGGTCAATTGCCGCATGTTTTCTTCGCGAGTCGCACCCAACACGAGCGATGGTTCAAAAATTCCCTTCTCAGCACTCTCCCGGCGCCGCGTCGCCTCGAATTCCAACTGCTGAACCTGCAGCCGTTCGTTGTGCGCAATCACCAAGGTGAGAAAATTGCTCGATGAAATGTACCAAGCGTTGGGGGTTCCTGCGGTCCCCGTAGCGTTGGTTTGTGCCGCACCGCGCACCCAAAGCACCACGACAGCCAAACACGCCCAGCAAGCCGATCTGAATAGTGAACAATTTGAAGGCATCATCCGGATCAAATTCAATAAAGTGCGGTGGCTACTATCGAGAACCGAGGAGAAAGTCAAAAGATCCCTGCTACCGCGACCTGCGATCAATGAGATACAAACCGACTAAATCGCCTTGACTGCGACGCCATGGCCCCGACGCAAGTACGGGTTGGTCCCTTCACCGGATTTCCGACAAATGATTCGCTGCGAGCCCGCATGTTCAAACGTAGAGCTCCGTCTTGAGTTCATGCACCAACAAACTCGTCACCGGATACCGCCGTTCCATCTCTTTCTCAAGGCACCTCAAGACGATCCGCTCCAATCCAGGCGGAACGTCGGTGTTGATTTGCGACGGGGGAATGAATTCCGATCGATCTAATTGGCGGCGCAACACCTCATCCGGAGTCTCCCCAGGAAACGGCTTTCGAAGCGTCAATAATTCGTATGCCGTCACTCCATAGGCCCAAACGTCCACTCGATGATCCACCGGTTGCCTGAGAAGCTGCTCCGGCGCCATGTAGGCCGGGGTTCCAGGGTTTTTGTCCAGCTTCTTCGGCGGAATCGGTATGGGAAGTGCGAGGTCGAAATCAATCAGTCTTAAACTGCCATTTCGAGTCAATAGCACATTCTCGGGTTTGAAATCGAGGTGCATGAATCCATGGTCATGCAAGTGCTCCAACGCCACCGCCATATCTATCAGAATCTGCGCCAAGTTTTCAGTGACCACCTGGTTTTGCTCCGACATCAGCAGCTTGAGATTCGAACCCTCGACATATTCCATCACCAAGCAGAGTTCCCCACCGATCTTTCCGTGCTCCACGTACCCGATCACCAAATCGTGCCCGTGGACCGCTCGAAGAACCTCACATCCAGTGTTGAATCGTTTCCTTTCGGTAAACGCCAACGGAGAATTGTTCAGCATCAGCCGCACCGCATACGATTTACCCGCATCGTCAGTGGCCAGCCAAATCTCCGACATGCCGCCCGAGTTGATCAACTCGTGCAGCCGATAGGGTCCCAATTTACTTCCAGCGCGTGGCATGACGGGACGTCAACCTGCCGCAGGTTGGCGAACTCAGCAAGAAACAGCACTTCCACCAACCCAAAAAGATTATGATCCGGCAAACGGTCCAGAAAGCCCCATAAACCCAGTCTGCCTCAACGCCTCATACAATACAATGGACGCGCAATTCGACAGATTCAGTGATCGGGCGTCCGGGTCGAGCATCGGGATCCGCAGCCAATGATCTCGCGCATTCTCCAAAAATGCCATCGGCAACCCTTTGGTCTCGCGGCCAAACACCAGATAGTCGCCGAACTCAAAGGTCGCATCAGTGTACCGGAGCGGTCCACCCGACTCGATAAACCAGAGTTGTGCCTCCGGTGGCAGGCTCTTCTGAAATGCCACCCAGTCCGGCCAGCATGTCCACTGTACCAACCGCCAATAATCCATCCCGGCACGCTTCAAGGTGGTATCGTCCAGACGAAACCCGAGGGGTTCAATCAGGTGGAGTCGGGTCCGCGTCGCCGCACACAATCGCGCGATATTCCCTGTGTTCGGAGGTATCTCGGGTTCAACCAGTACCAGATTCAATTGTGAATTTTCAGACATCTAAAGGGTCTCCATCCATTTCAGCGTCTAATTCCACCGCGTCACTAACGCGTTTTTTGTAATACACCTCCCACAAGACCAATCCCTCAGGGGGTGCCGTCATTCCCGCCAGCTTCCGATCCCGACTCTCCAACATCGGAACCACGGATTCCGGAGCAAACTTGCCACCCCCGACCTGAATCAAGGTTCCCACGATGCCTCGGCACATCTTGTACAAGAACCCGTCCGCCTCGATCACAAACGTCAGCTTCGGACCGGACTTCATCACCGAGCATCGGGTCATCGTTCGAACGGTGTGCCGCCGCTCGTATCCCGGCGTGGCACTGAATGCCAGAAAGTCATGCCGCCCTTCCAGGGACGCCGCCGCGCGTTGCATGGCTTTTACATCTAACTTCCAAGTCACATGCCAGGACTGGTGCCGCAGGAGCGGGTGATGGGCGGGATGGTTCCAAACGAGGTACCGATATTGTTTTCCGGATGCGCTAAAACGGGCATGGAATTCATCCGAAGTCTCCCGCGCCTTTAGCACTCGAATGTCCGGCGGCAGATGGGAATTCACTGCCAGCACCAACTTGCGGGGTGTCATCCGCCATTCGCTCTCAAACACATCAAAGTGCGCCACCATGCCCGCAGCGTGCACCCCCGTATCCGTCCGACTCGAACTGTGCACGCGGGGTTTGGAGGGAAACAAGACCCCCAGCGCCTCCTCAAGGCGCTGCTGTACCGTGACCGCCCCCACCTGCAGCTGCCAACCCGCATAGCCCGAACCATCATAGGCAATCGTCAGGCATATCCGTTGTTTTGATTGGTTGGCGTCATCCATTTCGAAACCCCGAGCTAATCCGGGGTTGCTCCGGAGTTCAAGCGAGCGCTTGAGTCACCAACTCCCCACCATTCAGCGTCGCCCGCTCGTCGCGCCCATTATGCTGCCAAGTCAGTTGCAAATGGTCGAGTCCCATCAGATGCAAAATGGTCGCATGCAAATCGTGAACATGGATGCGATCCTTCACTGCCCGCAATCCCAACTCATCTGTCTCTCCCACTGCGGTGCCACCTTTGGCACCGCCCCCCGCCATCCACATCGAAAATCCCCAGGGATTGTGGTCTCGCCCCTTCCCCTTCTCGTTGAAAGGTGTCCGACCAAACTCACCACCCCATACCACCAAGGTTTGATCCAACAACCCGCGCGCTTTGAGATCGGTCAGCAACCCGGCAATCGGACGATCGGTCTCACGACACCGCCTTCCATGGTTGCCTTCCAAATCTTCATGAGCATCCCAAGCACTGCCACTTCCAGAAAAGCATTGCACAAACCGCACACCGCGCTCCACCAACCGCCGCGCCAAAAGACAGTTCGTTCCAAACTTCCGTGTCACGTCGTCATCCAATCCATATAACTTGCGGGTTGCCTCCGATTCCGTGGTCAAGTCCACCGTTTCTGGTGCCGCCGACTGCATGCGCCACGCCAGTTCATAGCTGTTGAGACGAGCAGCCAACTCGCTGTCATTGTCCCGGGCCGCCGCATGCCGCGCATTGAGCTGGGCCAGAAAATCCAGCTTACTTCGCTGCTGTTGCGCCCCGGTGGTTTTGGGTGGCGCCAAGTGAAAAATCGGTGCCCCATCGTTCCGGAATTGCGTCCCTTGGAACACCGCCGGCAAGAACCCGCTGCTCCAATTCTTGGGCCCACCGTTAACTTCTCCCGCATCGGTCAACACCACAAAGGCCGGCAGATTTTCATTAGACGCCCCCAGCCCATACATCGCCCAACTGCCCAACGCGGGGCGCCCCGCCAAAATATCTCCAGTGCACATCTGACAGACCGAGCCCACATGGTTCAACCCATCCGCCCAGCAGGATCTCAGGACACACAGATCATCGGCATGGGCTGCCATCTGGTCATACCAATCACTCACCCAAAGGTCCGAGGCTCCCCGACGCTTCCAAACCCGCCGGCTCGGCATCAACGTATTGTTGGCCGTTCCCATCGCCGTAATCGGACGCCCATACGACTCCGGCATCGGCTGACCCGCAAGGCGGTCCAACAGGGGTTTCGGATCGAACAGATCCAAATGGCTCGGTCCACCTTCCATAAACAGGAAGATCACCGATTTGGCTTTGGGACTCAAATGAGGCTGCCGCGCGGCTAATGGTTGCCCCGATCGCAACGAGACATTCCCCCCAAAAGCCCTGGCTCCATCGCCATCGCGCCCCAATAGATACCCCAATGCCAACGCTCCAAAACCGCCCCCGCCTCGAAAAAGAAACTCCCGCCGCGATGCCATCGCGGATTCGGAAGGATTTGGAAGTTCGGCGCTCATGGGTGCCGTGCGAAGGCTAAACCAAACCGATGGCATCTAGCAATGCATGATCCTAGGTTTTCAATGTCTCGATAAATCCAATTTCGACAGGAAGTTGGTCGGCAAGAAAAGGGTGCCCATGTTTGTCACGCCACCTTAGCTGGAGGACGCGGAGACACGAGCAGCAAGAGCGCGCCACCACAGGCCATAATCCGGCTGCCGTCGGAGTGAGATTTCGAAATCGGCGACGGCGGTAGAACGATGCGCGGCATGGGAGGAATCCAGGTTGGGAATTGGTTCCAGTTCAGTGAAGTCAGATGGTCACGATCGGACTGGTGCCCACCCGGTTGCCTTGGGCATCGATCGCCACGGCACGGAAATGGAAGGTTTCACCGGGCTGGCCGGATACTGGCCAACTGGCCAAATCTACCGGCGGCTGGCCGGACAGTACTTTCAGCCAGGTCAAGAAGGTAACGCTGCTCTTCACCTCGATGTTTACCGTCAATGCCGGAGCACCCGTCGCTGCCCAGTTGAAGTTCGCCACCGCGCCCAGGCCGCTTCCAACGACGAGCAACGTCCTGATCGAGACACTGAGTGTCACTGTGACTGTCGATGAGGGCGTCGGACTGGAATGAGCCGTCCCGCCGCCACTACCGCAACCGCACGAACACGGACTACAACAGCACCACCCCCGGATAGCGGGTCTCCGTCGTGCGTCCGGCCGCGTCATAGGTCTGGGTCACCTCGCGGCCACCGCCAAACGCGAGCCGGGAAAGCCTGCCGACGGCGTCGCGCTGGTATTGCGTCAGCCCGCCCAGAGAGTCGGTCATCTTTGTGCGCTCGCCGACGGCATTGTAGGCGTAGGTCACGGTGACATCGAACGTGGTGGCAAGAATGCGGGTGCGGCAGGTGTGCACGCGATGGCACGGGTCGTAGGTATAGGCAAGGGCGGTGTCATTGTCCTCCGCACGCAGCAGGTTGCCGTGAGCGTCGTAGGTGAACACGGTCACGATGCCGTTGCCATCGGTGGACGAACCAACGACGTCGTCGCGGAGCAACTTCGGCAACGGATTGGCAGACGTGCCCTGGTCCGTGGCGGGATCGGCCAGGCCCGCCGCAGCGGTGGGAATGAGCTTGCGCGTCGAGCCATCCGGCAAATCGGCCTGCATAAACTGACCCGCAAAGTTGTAGGCGTAACGGGTGACGGCGCCCACCTTGTCGGTTTGCGAGGTCATCCGGTTCCGCGCGTCGTAACCGAACCGGCGGACACTGGCATCGGGATCGGTGATGGCCACGAGGTTTCGTTCGGCGGCGTCCGCGAAGCGGGTCACGCGCCCATCGGGATTGGTGATCGAAGTCAGGAGGTCGCCCGCATAACTGAACTGCGACTTGGGGCCGGCGGGATCGGTGACCTCGACCAACCGCTCACCGCTGTATGTGTAGGTCGTCGAGTTGCCATTGCGATCGACGATGGCGGTCTGGAATCCGGCGACATTGAACTCGATACGCGTGCCGTTCTTGAGCTGCCGAGTGAACGTGCCATCGGCATTGCGCACGAGCACAGCGAAGTCCCCGGGCGGACTGCGGAATGTATTCCCCTCGGCGCGCCCTTTGCCGAGGAACGTCGCCAGGTTCAGAGGATGCTCACCCGCGACAAGGTCCAGGACACCGTCGGCGTTCAGGTCCAAACTCACGAGGGTCGAGTTCGACGTGGGCAGCACGAGGCCGAAACCAAGGCTAAACCGGCCGGTTCCGTCACCGGGCAGGACGAAGGCACTCCGGTAACCGAAACCCCCACTGAAGCACAAAATGTCAAGCCGGGCATCCCCGGTGTATTCACCCACGGAGAACTCGACGGCGCTTAAGGTTCCGGGCAAGAACAGTTCGGGTAAAGAATTGAAAGTTCCATCTGGCTTGAGCAGGTGAATCAAGACCGCGCCCCTCCCCCAACCAGAAATCGTGACGAGGTCTCGCAGTCCGTCGCCATTCAGATCGGCGATTCGTGTCCCGATGGCCCCGCCGCCCGCGGACGGGAGCGGGAGTTTGGGCCGAACCGCGAAACCACCCCTGCCATCGCCCCGGAAGATGTGAATCTCGGCGACGTTCGCGTTTGGCACGGCGAGATCCAGGTGGCCATCGCCGTTCAGGTCGCCGATGCCAAAGGGTCCGCACTGGGGAGGGAAGGGACCGATGGCCAAGCTGAAAGCCGGATCAAACTCGGCATTACCCCGAGCCAGGAAAACCCGCAATTGATCTCGTCGCGAGCACAGCAAGTCCGGCCAGCCGTCTTCATTGAGATCGGCAGCAGACACCCATCGAATTCCGTCGGCAACAGGAATGGCGACATGGCGTTTCCGGCCCCCCTTTCCATCCAGGAGGATGACCCGGATCTCACTCCTCCCGAAAGATCCGCTCGCGATAGCAACATCGAGATTGCCATCCAGGTCAAAGTCAGCGGCGGCATCTGAACCCGCAGTGCCGGCGGCTTCGGGGATCATTGGAGGGGCAAACTGAAGGATGCCATCAGTGCTGCGTGCGATTCGCCCGCCTGCACCGCCCAGACCAACGAATAAGTCGGCGGATCCGTCATGATCAAAATCCCCAGGAATCAACGAGCAAGGGAATGTACTTAGGGAGAATGGCGCCGTCGTTGTAATCGCTGGGGTGACGAATCCACCCCGACCATCACCCCGGGCGAGCGATAAAGCGTAGTTATCCCGCGGATTGGAAATCAGTTCCAGGGATCCATCGCGGTCAAAATCGGCCAGAGCTATGTCAGTCAGGAAGGTCCCGACGAAATAGAACTGCGGAACATCGAAACCACCGCCGCCATTGCCAAGCATCACACCGATGCGGTCCTGGCGGTCGGCGACATATACCAAGTCCAGTGCTCCGTCGGCGTCGAGATCGCCGGTTCGTAGAAACGCGCCAACACCATTGGCCATCACAAAGGTTCCTGAGGGTCTCAAACCGCCCAGGCCAGTTCCCAGCAGTACATCCAACGCCGCGGGATCGGCGAACCGATTCACCCCATTCCGCGCAATCAGGACATCCTGGCGGCCGTCGCCGTTGAAATCGCCGGTCACCAGCGCGGCCGGGTCGCCGGCGAGCGGGTGCGTGCCTGCAAGGACCGAGTTTCCCGCCCCGTCACCCAGGAACAGGGAAAGCACCCCGTTCGGGGAGTTGCCGCCGGTATTGCGGTTCAGCACCAGGAAATCAGGGTGAGTGTCCCCGTTGATATCGGTCACGGCAAAGGTCAGGGCGCCGGTCGGTACCGCAGTGCTGAACCACCATTGACCAACAATTGGCTGCCGTCGGCTTGGGTGTGAAGCCGCGAAATGCCCGCCAGACTCCAGCCAACGCCGGCGGAACTGGAGCGATGATTGATCACGATGGAGTCAGACCGGAAACTGCTTCCGACGAACGACTGTGGGAACCGGCGAACGAGATTCACATCGACGGAGTGGATCCCTGTGGGCAGATCGCGGGCGTCGAGCGCCAGGGATTGGTGGAGCACCTGGCCGGGTGAGAGCGTGTTCTCGAGTGTGTGGACCGTGGGGCCGCGGGTTCCGCCAGTGCGGGGTTGCATGGAGATGTATTGGGGCGGCGGCAGCGGTACTCTGCCGGCAGGGGCTTCAATTCGAGTGGCGGACCAGACGATGGGATTGGGGTCGGCACTTTGGCTGTCGTAGAAGAGTTCCATTGTGCGGGGTTCGCTGAACGTGCGATACGGAGTCATGCGATGGACCGCACTCACCGCGCCACTCTTGGGATCGGCGGTCGCACCGTTGGCTGGGCTCGGACAGTCGTTGGGCTGGCGGACTAGGGAGTCAGATTCGGCTCCGTTGCCAATGGCCGGAGCCGGGACAAGTGCGGCATGCCAGTCTGAGGCACGCACACCGCCGGAGATCGTTTCCACACTCTTTCCATCAACAGAGACGCGCGCGACACCAACCACCACGAAACGCCCTGTGCCAGCATCA
>SXGU01317263.1_pt1 | contig 20161 bp, 20 predicted proteins | sample 3174531 | NCBI WGS metagenome assembly SXGU01 (sample SAMN11356863, study PRJNA531348) | freshwater metagenome | isolation source: freshwater sample F1-140 | place: China: Fuxian Lake, Yuxi | collected 2017-12-25 | reverse complement strand
GTCAATGTCGGTAATATTGCGTACGTATTTGACCTGGTAGCCACTGGCGCGCAACCAGCGACTGACCACATCAAACACCACCATCACCCGAGCATGGCCCAAATGGCAGTAGTCATAAACCGTCATGCCACATACATACATGCTCACTTTGCCAGCCACGATAGGGGTAAATACTTGCTTTTCACGAGCGAGAGTGTTGTAAATTTTTAGCATAATCTGACGGTTGTAAGGGTTTTAGGGTGAATTTAGCCAGTTATTGAGTTAAATTAAGTGCGCAATTAGCCAGTTAATGCGAAATATATAGCAATAAACCGAATTGAGCTATTGGATGTTAGCTAGGCTGTTGATAGAATTACGCTTTGTTACTTAACCGAAAAAGTATATCACAATGAACAAATTTATTGCCCTGCTAAATGCCGCCGTCGCTCAGTCCGTGGTGATTTTGTCACTCAGCTTATGCCTGCCCACAGCGCATGCCGACGAGCTTAAAGACATCTCACAAATGGCCGATCAAGGTCAAACGGCCGCAGCCATCGATAAATTAAACGCTTACATTGGTAACAACCCAAAAAATGCCCAAGCCTTATTCATGAAAGGCGTTTTATTGGCCGAACAAGGTCGCCGCGATGAAGCCATCAAGATTTTTACCGAAGTCACCGAAAAATTCCCTAATTTACCCGAACCCTACAACAACCTAGCGGTGCTGTATGCCGACCAAGGTCAGTTCGACAAGGCAAGAAAAGCCTTAGAAACCGCCATCAAAACCCATCCTAGCTATGCTACCGCGCATGAGAACCTAGGCGATATTTATGCGCGCATGGCCTCCGAAGCCTACGACAAAGCGCTGCAACTCGACACCAGCAACACCCGCGCACAAGGCAAGTTATCCTTGATTAAAGATTTGTTTGGCACCGGCAATAAAACCACCATAGCGGCTAAAGAAGTTGTCAAAACAGACGCTAAAGCGGTGGTCGCCGAAACAAAAAAAACCAGCGCCGAGCCGGCTAAAAACGCCGAAGACGGTGTAAATGAAGCGGTCAATAACTGGGCTCAAGCTTGGTCAGGCAAAAACCTAGAGCGCTATTTTGCCAGCTACGGCGCCAGCTTCCAGCCTGCCAAAGGCCTGAGTCGTGAAGCATGGGAACAGCAACGTAAAGAGCGCATTAACCGGCCGTCTAAAATCAGCGTGAGCTTGGCCAACATCCAAATCACGTTAAACGACAGCAATAATGCCAAAGTGCGCTTTAAACAAAGCTACCGTGCCGACGGCAAACCCATACACACAACTAAAACGCTGATCATGAAAAAAGAAGGCGACAATTGGTACATCCAACAAGAGAATGCCAGCAATTAATGGGCTTTAAGCCTCAGCACCACTTGCGCCCATTTGCTTCTTGATGTAACTTTTTTTAGGATAAGGTGTTCATTGATACACTGGAATAAAAGCTTAACCTACGCACTTTTAACGGCCGTTACCTTGATGCCGTGGAATGCCACGGCCATCAATAGCGACAGCTTCAGCAAACTGTTTCAAGCCAAGCAAAATAGCTTAACCGACTTAGCCGAAAACTTGCTCGCCAAAAGCTTGCTGGAAATCACCCAAGGCAAACATCAACAAGCCCTTAACACGGTTGATGAGCTGATTAAAACCGTCCCCAATTTTAAACTGGCTTACCTAGTACGTGGCGACTTGCTGATGGCGCAAGCCCAACAACTGCAAACTTTTGGCAGCGCCGACGCCAATCAAACTGAAGCGATTGAAGATTTGCAAGCGGAAGCGCGGGTACGCATTGAGCACTATTTGTCCAAGCAACATGCCGACAGCGCGCCCAACTTACTACTGGCCCCCAATGACCAGCAAGGCCATGTCATCGTGGTGGACACCGATAAGTCTCGCTTGTATTTATACAAAAACAACGCGGGCAGCTTAAGTTACGTAAAAGACTATTACGTCACCTTGGGCAAAAATGGCGTGGATAAAAAAACCGAAGGCGACAAACGCACGCCCATAGGCGTGTATTTTGCCAAACAAAAACTCACCCAGCCCTTGGCCGACATGTATGGCGAAGGTGCTTACCCACTAAATTACCCCAACGAATGGGATGTAAGGCACAACCGAGGTGGCTCTGGCATTTGGTTGCACGGCACGGCCAGTGACACCTACAGTCGCCCACCTCGCGCCAGCGACGGTTGCTTGGTCTTAAGCAATCAAGATTTAAAAAGCTTGGGGCCCATACTGCAAACCGGTAAAACCCCCATCATCATTGCCAACAATTTAAGTTGGGTAGCCAAGCAGGGCAACGACGCCGAAGCGCAAAGCCTGCAAATAGCTATGGACGACTGGCTTAAGGATTGGCGCTCCCAAGACACGCAGCAATACCTGTCGCACTACTCGCAGGCATTTAACAACAATGGCATCAACTACCAACAATGGGCCGAGCATAAATTCAGAGTGCAGGCAAACAAACCCGAGGTGAGCATCGCCTTGTCTAACATCAGTATGTTTGCCTACCCAGACAGCGACAAAAAATTGGTCGTGGTCGATTTTACGCAAGATTTTAAAAGCGCGCACTTGAGCAATAAAATGCAAAAACGCCAATACTGGATACAGGAAAATGGTGACTGGAAAATCATCTCCGAAGGCGCTGCTTAAATCCACTGTCCATCCAGTCCAGCTGCCGTATAGGCTGGCACCACTTAACGCAAGAGTTTAATTTTAAGGATCCCCATGCAAGCGCGTTTTTTTATCTTAGTCAGCCTACTCACGGTCAGCCTGTTTACCAGCCCCTTCGCCCTAGCAGCCAACCCACAAGTCCTATTTGAAACCAATCGAGGCAATTTCCTGATCGAGCTCTACCCAGAAAAAGCCCCCAAAACCGTGGCCAATTTCATGCAATACGTGAACAGCGGCTTTTATAAAGACACAATTTTTCACCGCGTCATTAACCGCTTCATGATACAAGGCGGCGGCTTTACTGCAGACATGGCAGAAAAACAAAACTTAGCCCCCATTGCTAACGAGGCCGCTAATGGTTTAAAAAATGAGCCCGGCACCATCGCCATGGCCAGAACCAATGATCCAAATTCAGCCACCTCGCAATTTTTTATCAACCTAGAAAACAACCTGCCGCTTAATTATCAAGGGGACGATCCTGAATTAATCGGCTATTGCGTGTTCGGCCGCGTGCTAACAGGCATGGACGTGGTGCGTGAAATTGGCGCCAGCCCGACCATGAATGTGGGGCCTTATGCCGATGTACCCAGAGCCACGGTACGGATACTGCAAATCAAACTCAACAAATAAGCCGCTGTCATTTCTAGCGGCACAATACATTTTTTACGACGACTTTTTATTAAGGATACATTGTGGTTAAACTACTTACCAATTTTGGCGAAATTACTTTAGAACTCAACGCAGAAAAAGCCCCGATTAGCGTGGCTAACTTCTTGCAATACGTGGACAGCGGCTTTTATAACGGCACGATTTTTCACCGTGTCATCAACGGCTTCATGATACAAGGCGGCGGTTTTGACACCGCTATGCAGCAAAAAGCCTCGGCCGACGAAATTAAAAATGAAGCCGACAATGGACTGGCCAATGAGCCCTACACCATCGCCATGGCACGCACCTCCGCGCCACACTCAGCCAGCAACCAATTCTTTATCAACGTCAACAACAATGACTTTCTAAACTACAGCGCACCTAGCAGCAGTGGTTGGGGTTACTGTGTGTTTGGCAAAGTCACGGCCGGCATGGACGTCGTGGATAAAATCAAAAAAGTAGCCACCAGCACACGCCAAGGCCATCAAGATGTGCCGGTGGAAAATGTCATCATTGAAAGCGCGACGCGCTGCTAAGCATCAGCACGTAAGCCAAGGCGCTTAGCCTATGTTGAATAAAATCGGGGATGATACAGGGGTAAGCAAAGCGGACCTGTTTATCTCCGATTTGCATTTGTGCCAGGACAGACCGCACATCACTCAGGCTTTTTTAGCCTTTCTCAAGAGCACGGCGACCCAAGCCCGTGCCCTGTATATTTTAGGTGATTTATTTGAATACTGGGCGGGCGATGACGACATGGCCAGCCATCAGCCCATCGTAGAGGGTTTGCGGCAGTTAGCTGACGGTGGGGTTAAGCTCTATCTTATGCACGGCAATCGCGATTTTTTAATAGGCCATGAATTTTGTGCCGCAGCCAAGCTCACCTTATTAGCCGATCCCTGTTTAATTAATCTACACGGTCAAACCACCCTCATTAGCCATGGTGATGCGCTGTGCAGTGATGATGTGGACTACCAAGCCTTCCGCTTACAAGTCCGTGAGAAAAAGTGGCAAAACGATTTTTTACAACAGCCCTTGGCCACTAGAAAAGCGCAAATTACCAGTATGCGGGCGCGCAGTGAACAAGAGAAATCGCACAAAGCCAGCGCCATTATGGACGTCAATCCGCTGGCGCTTAAGCAGTTACTACAAGAGCAGCATTACCCCAAGCTATTCATTCATGGCCACACGCACAGACCGCAGCGCCAAGAGTTAAGCTTGGACGGCCATGCCATCACGCGCTGGGTATTGGGGGATTGGTACGAACAAGGCGGCTATTTAAGTTGCGATGCCCTTGGCTGCAAAAGCCACACGCTGAAATAAATACTGCGTTTTAGGCCTGCATTTCGGCTGAACGCACGTTGGCGGCCAATTTATCCAACACGCCATTGATGTACTTATGGCCATCGATGCCACCGTACAACTTGGCCAACTCCACGCCTTCGTTGATCACCACTCGGTAAGGAATGCTCTGGTCAAACATCAATTCGCAGCCTGATATACGCAAAATAGCGTGTTCGATGGGGCTTAATTCCGTGATTTTTCTATCGATAAAATCCGCCATCTTGGCATCTAGCTCAGCCATGTGGGCGTTAACCGATTCCAGCAAGGATTTAAAATAAGCTTCATCGGCCTTGTTGTAATCGGGGTCTTCTGCCATGTCTTTATACACCGCCGTGGCCGTTGAGGCATTGAGCATGCCACGGTAAACGGCTTTTAGCACCAACTCACGGGATTTGCGCCGGTTTTTGACGCCGCTGGACTTAGCCCTACCGCCTTGGACCGCGCCGGACTTAGCCGCCGGTTTTTTTGCCTGACTGTTCACGGTAATCGCCATCACAGTGCTCGAATCAAATTAGCCATTTCAACCGCCACTTGTGCCGCTTCCGCACCTTTTACCTGCATTCGTGCAATCGCTTGATCGTCATCTTCTGTGGTTAACACCGCATTGGCAACAGGAATGCCACTATTGAATTGCACTTCGGAAATGCCCCGTGCCGACTCGTTCGCCACCACTTCAAAATGGTAGGTTTCACCACGGATAATGGCGCCCAAGGCAACCAAGGCATCGAATTTATCGCTCATGGCCATGTGTTGCAAAACCAAGGGTGTTTCCAATGCCCCTGGCACCGTCACCACGGTAATATCGGCACTGGCCACACCCAATTTGAGCAGCTCAGCATTACACGCGCTGAGCAAACCATCGCCTATATCACTATTAAATCTAGACAGCACCACGCCTATTTGCAGCCCTTTGCCATCTAAGTTTTTTTCAATTTCCCGCACGGCCTATCCTCTAATCACATTAAACAATGCCGCTATTTTACCGCATATTAGCCACTCGCCTTAATGAAATAAGATCCAAGCTTTTTGTACGGTGCTCCATACCCCGTAACTGATGGGGATTAACACCAAGGCCCAGGCCATAATCACCATGCCAGATGATTTTGCCATTGGCGCAGACGGGGCGGCCTTAGCAGCGCTGGCTGGCAACGATTTTTCATGCGCCAACTGACGTTCTGCCGCCAATTCGGCATCGCTCATAAAGTATTTTTCTGCCACCGGCTTAACCAATAAATTGGCAACAAAACCCACCACCAACATGGCGGCCAGCACCATGAAAATAGGCGCGTAGATTTGCTCAAAGGGCACGTTAGCTTCCAACCTGGTGTCGTGCAAATAGTTCACCACCACTGGCCCTAGAATACCCGCGGTTGACCAAGCCGTCAGCAAACGACCGTGTATGGCGCCGACAAACTGGGTACCAAACATATCGGCCAGATAGGCTGGGATGGTGGCAAAGCCACCGCCATACATGGAAGCAATCACACAGAAAATAGCGGCAAACAAGGCCAGGGATTTAAACCCAGCCACATAACTGGCGGTGCAATACATGATGGCGCCCAACACGAAAAAAATCGTGTAAGTGCGTTTACGGCCTAATTTATCCGATGAGGTGGCCCAAGCAAAACGGCCAAAAATATTGAATAAGGATATCAATCCAACAAAGCCGGCACCGACCGCGGCGGCGGCCACGGTCAAGGCTTCGTCTTGCTTGATGTCGGCGTAGCTTAAATTAGGCAAACCTAATAGCGCGCCACCAAAGGTTTCTTGCAACATGGGTGCCGCCGCGCCTATCAGGCCTATGCCGGCTGACACATTCATGCACAAGACCAACCACAGCAACCAGAACTGCGGGGTTTTGTGGGCATTTTTAAGGTGCACGTGCCGGGCGGCAATCATGGCATTGGCTTTGGCCGCGGGCGGCGTCCAATTGGCCGGCTGCCACCCACTGGGTGGCACGCGGTAGCCCATCGCGCCCCATAACATAAACACAAAGTAAATCGCTGCCAGCGCCACAAAGGTTTGCCACACGCCCATGCTGGTCGGCGTGGCAAAATAGGCCATCAATTTGGTGGCCAGTGGCGAGCCTATCATGGCCCCACCGCCAAAACCCATAATCGCCATGCCGGTGGCCATGCCACGCCTATCTGGAAACCATTTAATCAAGGTCGACACCGGTGAAATATAACCCAAGCCTAAGCCTATGCCGCCTATCACGCCACTGCCTAACCACATGAGCCAGAGCTGGTGCACATAGATCCCGTAAGCGGAAATAAGCAAACCGCCACACCATAGCAGCATGGACACCAAACCGGCTTTACGCGGACCTTCACGTTCCAGCCAGCCGCCCCAAAGAGCGGCCGAACAACCGAGCAAGACAAAAAACAAGGTGAACATCCAACCCAAATCAAACTGCGTCCAATTGCAATCGGTGGCAAATAAAGCCTTGGCCGTGCCGGCTAATTTATCTGAAAAAGTGGTCGCGCCTGCCGCACACGCCTTAAGTGGTGTGCCATCCGCAGCCTTTAATGCATTGCCCAAAGGCTTCCAAAATACACTGAACCCATAACCCATGCCTATGGACAAATGCACCGCCAGGGCTGCTGGCGGAACCAACCAACGGTTGAAATCCGGCTTGGCAATAATGTGTTCTTTAGATAAAAAGCTGGCCATACATTCCTCTTTCGTCTATTTTTTATTTTCACACCCGGTGAATATGTAACATAGTGTAACAAATCAAAAAAAATGGCAATTTACTTAAACAAACATTTACTATCTGTCATAAATAGTTCATATATAAGTCATAAACTGCCTGTCATGAATAACCGTCCTAAACCTAAGGAAGCACTATGCCAGCCAATATACTAGTCGTAGAAGATGAACCGGCCATACAGGAATTGCTTGCGCTCAACATCACCCAAGCTGGGCACAATGCCATACGTGCGCTCAGCGTAGAAATAGCGCAAAATTTAATGCGCGAAACCATACCTGACCTGATCTTGTTAGACTGGATGTTGCCGGGCATGAATGGCTTGGAATTTGCCCGTAAATTAAAATCCGACGCACAGACCAAATCCATCCCCATCATCATGCTCACCGCGCGCGGCGATGAGTACGACAAAGTCCGCGGCTTGGAAGTGGGCGCCGACGACTACGTGACCAAACCGTTTAGCCCACGTGAGCTGAATGCCAGAATTAAGGCCGTGCTACGTCGCCGTGCCCCGCAAATGACCGACGACCCGATAGAAGTCAGCGGCCTGCTGTTGGATCCCAGCACGCATCGCGTTAGCGGCGGGCAAAAAAATATCGATTTGGGCCCCACCGAATTCAGACTGCTGCATTTCTTTATGAGCAATGCCGAACGCGTGCATACTCGCAGCCAGTTATTGGATAAAGTATGGGGTGACCGTGTGTTTGTGGAAGATCGCACGGTAGACGTACACATCAGGCGACTACGCAATGCCTTGGCCGTTTCCGGGCATGAAGACCTGATACAAACAGTGCGCGGTGCGGGTTACCGACTATCCAGCAAAAGTGACTAATGGCTTAAACTGCGCCACTAATCAGATTGTGGCGCGGATAAACCATTTCCGTTGTGGCCATTCCTCGTTATAATCGGGTACGTCAATTTATTGAAAAAACCACCTGTGCAAAATATCCGTTGGAAAGCCGGCTCCTTTATTTCTGCACTTCTGCTCATCTGCCTTTTTGTCTGGCTGATCAGCAGCGCCACCAGCGCCTTATTGGTATTTTCTGGCGGCCTGCTAGTCTATTTGGCCAACCACATTTTTTGGCTAGACCAACTGCAAACTTGGTTTAAAAAGCCCGATCTCAAAACCATACCGGATGGTTATGGCTTGTGGGAAGATTTATTCAATGTATTGCTCAAGTACGAACGCAATAATAAATTCAACCAAACCCAACTCAACGCCGCCTTAGAACGCTTCAATTTGGCCACCAGTGCCATGCCAGATGGCTTGGTGATATTGGGCGCCAGCAACGAAATTGAATGGTGTACGACGAATGCAGAGCAGCAATTGGGGCTGGATTTACGCACCGACAAAAACCTACCCATCGTTAATTTAATCCGTGACAGTGGCTTTATTGCCTATTTGTACAATGAAAAATACGACGAGCCGTTTAAATTAAAATCTTGGCGCAATCCCGAGCTGGTATTAGACGTACAACTGATCAAACTTGCCAATAACCAAAAATTACTCATCAGCCGCGACATGACCCAGTTGGAAAAAGTGGACGTCATGCGCCGCGATTTTATTGCCAATGTCAGCCATGAATTACGCACGCCACTCACCGTGGTCGGCGGCTTCTTGGAAACCCTCAGCGACATGGAAGGTGCTGTACCAGCAAACTTGCAAGGCTACTTCGGCATGATGGAAGAACAAACCGTGCGCATGCGCCGCATCATAGAAGATTTGCTCACCTTATCGACCATAGAAAGCAATACCGGCAGTCCTGATAACAGCGAAATTGACATGGCCAGCCTATTGAAATCCGTGCAGAACGATGCCATAGGCTTGAGCCAAGGCTTAAATAAAGCCCAGCATAAAATTCACTTGGATGCTGATGCCAGCCTCAATCTCAAAGGATCCATCGATGAACTGCGTAGCGTGTTTAGCAACCTCGTGAGCAATGCCATACGCTACACGCCAGAAGATACCCTTAAAGGCCATGGCGAAATATTTATTAGTTGGCAACTGCAAAATAAACAACCGGTATTTGCTGTGCGCGACACCGGCATAGGCATCGCCCCGCAACACATAGAACGCCTTACCGAACGCTTTTACCGGGTAGACAAAAGTCGCAGCCGTGAAACCGGTGGCACAGGATTGGGTTTATCCATCGTCAAACACATACTGATACGCCATCAAGCCAAGTTGGACATTAGCAGCGAATTAGGCGTAGGCAGTACGTTTAGCGTTATTTTCCCTAAATCACGCGGCGTGCAGAAACCGTGAATACCGTATTTGGCCGAGCATGGCTTGTAGGCTTAATGCTAGCCCTCTTGAACGCCTGCACGCTCAATAGTCCGGTCGATCGTAAAGCCATACCAGAACGCAGTGACCGCAGTTCAGGCAGCCAATTAGCCAAGACCGATTTTGATCGCATGGCCGATGTGGAAGTGTCAGAAAACATACAGAGCCTGCGCACCTTGATGATCAAGCTATACAAGCGCAATCCGCACGAACTGGCCAAAAGCACGACGGATAATGCAGAAAAAATGGCGACCTGGGTGATGGACGGTGAGCAACAACACCATTACCAATTTAAAGAAATAGACAACAAACAAGGCACAGACGCCCTATTCTTAGCATTCCAACCGGATTACAGCGGCGACCGCGTACTGCCCTTCATCGTCGGCTTGCAGACCATGCTCTTGCAAGCGCACGGCGGCAAACGCGATTTTTATATCAATGACACGCTCAATCCGCAGTTTATTTACAACGTCGCCCGCAACATAGAAATCGCCGCCTGGAAACTGTCCAACGCCAGAGACGAGAACGGTAAACTTTATTTGCTCAGCAACGAGATTAACGACAAAGACAAAAACCTAAGCTTTGAACGCGAGTTTGGCAAAATGATAGGCCGTACCGATTTGTATGCCGTGGCTTTGTCGGAAAAGTCCGAGCGCATGATATCGCGCGTCATACAAAACTTAGCCACGGCGATATTCCTGCCCTTCGTGCCTTAAGGCTTAAAGCAATACTTTCTCTATGCCACCTTGGTTCGCCTTGGCCACGTAGTCTTGCATCCAATCGGCGCCAAGCAAGTGCTTGGCCATCTCCACCACGATGTAATCCGCTTCTATGCCGGTGTCGTCCCCGTAACGCGACAAGCCTTGCAAGCAACTGGGGCAAGAGGTCAATATTTTCACATTTTGCTCAGGCGCGCCCACGGTCAAGCCCAGCTTGCCCATGCCTTTTTCCAGCTCTTCTTGTTTGCGCATTTTCACCTGCGTCGCAATGTCTGGGCGGGCAACGGCAAAGGTGCCGCTCTCGCCACAACAACGGTCATTTAAAGCCACCTCCGCGCCCATCAACTTACTCGTCACCTCCAGCGGCTTATAGGTTTTCATGGGCGTATGACACGGATCGTGGTACATGTATTTAGTGCCAGTAATGCCGGTCAACTTCAGGTCTTTTTCCATCAAATACTCATGGATATCCAATAAACGGCACCCCGGGAAGATGTTTTCAAACTGGTATTTTTGCAATTGATCCATGCAAGTGCCACAAGACACGATCACCGTTTTAATGTCCAAGTAATTTAGCGTGTTGGCTACCCTATGGAACAACACCCGGTTTTCCGTGGTAATGGCCTGACCCTTATCGTGATTGCCGCTGGAAGTTTGCGGGTAACCACAACACAAATAGCCCGGTGGCAACACCGTGATGGCCCCCACTTCGTACAGCATGGCTTGGGTAGCCAAGCCCACATTCGAGAACAAACGTTCCGAACCACAGCCTGGGAAATAGAACACCGCTTCGGAATCTTCCGTCACTTTGGCTGGGTTGCGTATGACCGGTATCATGCGATCGTCTTCTAGCCCGAGTAGCGCACGCGAAGTTTTAGTCGGCATCTTTTTCGGCATGGGGCGATTGATAAAATGCACCACCTGCGCTCTAATTTCCGGCTTACCGACGGTGGCCGGCGGCCTGATTTTATCTTTTAATAAATGGAATTTTTTAGCCAGGCCGTGCGCAAAATTTTGCGCCCGATAGCCTATGCTCACCATCAAGGTGCGCATCAATTTAATGGTGGCCGGGTCTGTCGCATTTAAGAAAGCCATGCCCAAAGCCGTGCCTGGATTAAATTGTTTCTTGCCTTGTTCACGCAAGAAATTACGCATGGCCACCGACACGTCACCGAAATCGATGTCTACCGGGCAAGGGCTTAAACAGCGGTGGCATACGGTACAGTGATCCGCCACGTCGTTAAATTCATCAAAATGCTTAAGTGAAATGCCGCGCCGCGTTTGCTCTTCGTATAAAAACGCTTCTATCAGCAAGGAGGTGCCCAAAATTTTATTGCGCGGGCTGTACAACAAATTAGCCCGTGGCACGTGGGTGCTGCATACCGGCTTGCATTTACCGCAACGCAAACAATCGCTGATGGAATCGGCAATGTCGCCTATGGCCGACTGCTCCATAATGATGGACTCTTGCTCGAGCAAACCAAAGCTGGGCGTGTAGGCATTGTCCAAGCCAGAACCGGCCAGCAACTTACCTTTATTGAAGTGCCCATGCGGATCGACTTTCTGTTTATAGGCTTCAAAGGCGCTAATGCTGGAAGGCGCCAAAAACTCCATTTTGGTGATGCCTATGCCGTGCTCACCAGAAATAACCCCGTCCAAGGCTTTAGCCAAATCCATCACCCGTGCCACGGCATCATGCGCCACGCGCATCATTTGGTAATCATCGGAATTGACCGGGATATTGGTGTGCACATTGCCATCGCCGGCATGCATGTGCAGGGCAATAAACACCCGTGACTTCAACACGCTTTTGTGGATTTCATCGCAACGGTTGAGTATTTTCTGGTATTCGCGGCCGGCAAAAATGTCGGCCAAGGGCCGCTTGATGTCACGCTTCCATGAAATGCGTAAGTCGTAAGATTGCACGGCGCGGAACACATTTTCATATTGCCCAAGCGCGTCCGCCACCTGGCCTAAGACGCTAAGCGGCTGGTCTAAGCTTTGCAATATAAGGCGCCAATGGGCACGCAAATCACGCAACAATTGCAAAGCGATGCCTTGCTTAGCCACCACCATTTGCGCATCGGCATTGCCGTCTTCATCGGCTTGCAGGGGCAAATCGCCTTGCATGAATTCTTCTAAGGCATCCAACAATTGCAGCTTATTATTGATCGACAATTCAATATTAATGCGCTCTATGCCGTCTGAATAATCGCCCAAACGCGGCAAGGGTATAACCACGTCTTCATTGATTTTAAAAGCGTTGGTATGCTTAGCGATGGCCGCCGTGCGTGCGCGATCTAACCAGAATTTTTTACGGGCTTCCGGTGACACCGCAACAAAACCTTCGCCATTACGGGCATTGCATAAGCGCACGATGTGTGAGGCGGCTGCTCCAACGGCATTTTCATCGTCGGACGCAATGTCGGCAATCAAGACCATTTTTGGGCGTTGCTGACGGGCCGCCTTAGTCGCGTAGCCCACCGCTTTAATGTAGCGCTCGTCCATGTGCTCTAAACCTGCCATCAACACCAAGGGATCTTGTTTGGCGGTGGCATCTAAATAATCTTTGATTTCCACGATGGCCGGTACCGCATGGGACACGTTGCCAAAAAACTCCAAAGCCAAGGTGCGCACATGCTTGGGCATGCGATGCAAAATAAAAGTGGCGCTGGTAATGAGGCCATCGCAACCCTCTTTCTGTATGCCAGGCAGACCAGATAAAAATTTATCCGTGACGTCTTTACCTAAACCGGCTTTGCGGAAGCTAGGGCCGGCAATTTCCAAAATCTCCGGTTCGGCCAACAAGGTCTTCATGTCTTCGGCATAGCGGCTGATCTTAAATCGCGCAATGGCTACGTCGTGTATCTTGCCCAAATTATGGTCTAAGCGCTGCACTTCCATCCACTGCGCATCCGGCGTCACCATGCGCCAAGAGGCTAGGTTATCCAAGGCGGTGCCCCACAACACGGCTTTTTTACCGCCGGCGTTCATGGCCACGTTGCCGCCTATGCAGCTGGCATCGGCGCTGGTAGGGTCACAAGCAAACTCAAGACCCGCGTCACTGGCCGCCTCCATGGCGCGACGCGTCACCACCCCGGCACCGCATTCTATGGTCGCCACTTGCCGTGCCACACCGGGTAAGGTGCGCATTTGCACACCACCGTGCTGATCTAATTTTTCGGTATTAATCACCGCCGACATAGGCGTTAAGGGAATGGCGCCACCGGTATAACCGGTACCGCCACCACGCGGAATCACCGTCAAGCCCAGCTCTATACAAGCGCGCACCAAGGCGGCAATTTCTTTTTCCGAGTCCGGGCTCAGTACCACAAACGGGTATTCCACGCGCCAGTCGGTGGCATCGGTCACGTGCGAAACACGCGCCAAGCCATCAAACTGCACATTGTCTTTACGGGTAATTTTGCTTAATTTACTTAAGGCTTTTTTACGCAAATCGTAAGTCTGACGAAAATCTTCGGCAAATTTGGCGATGGCCTTTTGTGCCGCCAGCACCATTTTTTGCACTTGGGCATTGGCTGTGCCGCCAGCATTACGCTCTTCTATGGCGGCGATGCGGTGTTTTAAAGCGTCGATTAAGGCTTTACGGCGTTTTGGATTTTCTAATAAATCGTCTTGTAAATAAGGGTTGCGCGACACCACCCATAAATCACCCAGCACTTCAAATAACATGCGTGCACTGCGGCCGGTTTTACGCTGACTGCGTAGCTCGTTTAAGGCATGCCAAACCTCTACACCAAGAAATCGAATGACAATTTCACGGTCAGAAAACGACGTGTAGTTGTATGGAATTTCACGTAACCGCGGATGCGCTTGCGGTTCGATGGACTCAATAGAGCTAGGTAAGGGTGCGTTCATTGGCTTTTAGATAAATAGCTTGGCTATTGAAAAAGGCATTATAACATGTGGAATCACGGCAAATAAGCGTAAGCCTTACATGGGTATTTACAAAGCCAGTTCAAGGCGCCTCACCAGCTCTGCTGGCCCGCCATTTTAGCTGAAAATACGTTAGACTATGCGCATGCGCACCCCTTTAATAAAAATGGCTTTAGGCCTCATCGCCGCCATACTGTTAGGCTTGGGCGGGCTTAATCTGTACCAACACAATCGCGCGCCCAGCGTCACCTTTACCACCTTAAGCGGTCAAAAAATCGCCATGGCCGACTTAAAAGGCAAACTGGTGCTGGTCAATTTTTGGTCAACCAATTGCCTAAGCTGCTTGCAAGAGATGCCAGGCTTAGTTCAGTTATACCAGCGTTACCACGCCCTAGGCTTCGAGCTGATCGCCGTCGCCATGGCCTATGACCCACCGTCACAAGTGCTCCATTACACCAACCAAAAAAAGCTGCCCTTCCCTGTCATGCACGATGGCTACGGCGAAATGAGTGCGGCTTTTGGCGACGTCGGTGTCACGCCCAGTCACTTTATTTTTAATAAGCAAGGCCAGCGTTTACAACGTACAATGGGCAGCTTGGATTTGACTGCCTTGGGCCAGTTACTAGACCGTGAATTAGCCCAGCCACACTAAGCAATCAAGGGGATTACACCATGTTATGGGTTAAAGCGTTGCACATCATTTTTGTCACCAGCTGGTTTGCTGGCTTATTTTACTTGCCTAGGCTATTGGTCAATCACGCCATGGTGACCGACAGTGCCAGTTCGGATAGATTAAAAATGATGGAAGCCAAACTGTACCGCTTCATGTGGCCATTGGCCTTGTTAGCGCTGGGGTTTGGCTTTTGCTTATGGTTAGGTTACGGCATCAGCGGCGGCTGGATGCACGCCAAATTAATGTTGGTGCTGGCCCTGCTAGGCTACCACCTGTATTGTGGAAAATTGATTAATGATTTTAAGCAAGATAAAAACAGTCGCAGCCATGTTTGGTATCGCTGGTTTAATGAAGTGCCGGTTATCTTGCTGGCCGGCATCGTGATTTTAGTGGTGGTTAAGCCTTTTTAATCCGCCACGCGCTCCATGGGCCGCATGCTTATCTGCTTGCCTGCAACAGGCAAAAAATAAGATAATGCCTATTTAATCACCACGCTAACATTTCATGCATACCCTTATTTGCGGCTCGCTGGCCTTTGACACCATCATGGTGTTCCAAGATAAATTCAAAAACCACATACTGCCGGACAAAATTCACGCCCTCAGTGTGGCCTTTTACGTGCCGGAAATGCGCCGTGAATTTGGTGGCACCGCCGGCAACATCGCCTATAACTTGCAATTACTGGATGGCAATCCGCTCATCATGGCCACCGTGGGTGACGATTTTGCCAGTTATCAAACTTGGCTCACGCAAAACAAATTGGCCAATACCCACATAAAAACCGTGGCAGGCACCTTCACCGCACAAGCCTTCATCACCACCGATACCGACGACAACCAGATCACCGCTTTTCACCCAGGCGCCATGGTGGCCTCGCATGAAAACAGCGTGAAAGACGCCAAAAATGTCACGCTCGCCATCATTGCCCCGGATGGGCGGGACGGCATGTTTCAACATGCACGCGAGTGCTTTGAGGCCGGCATCCCATTTTTATTCGACCCCGGCCAAGGTTTGCCCATGTTTAACGGCGAAGAACTGCTGCAATTCATAGAGATGGCCGATTACCTCGCGGTCAACGATTACGAGTCGCAAATCATCCAAGATAAAACCGGCTTAAATTTAGCGCAACTGGCGGCCAAAGTGAAAGCCTTGGTGGTGACCTTAGGTGGCAATGGCTCACAAATTTACGCGGACGGTCAGTGTTTTGACATTCCTTGCGTTAAAGCCATGCGCATCACCGACCCGACTGGCTGCGGTGACGCTTACCGAGCCGGCTTGCTGTATGGCATCGCACGCGGCTGGGATTGGCCTACCTGCGGCCGACTAGCCTCAACCATGGGCGCCATTAAAATTGAAAGCCGTGGTGGTCAAAATCACACGCCGACCCGCGCCGAGATAGAAGCCATCTACACCCAAGCGCTGGTGAATGAAACAAAACTAGACAACCAAGGTCTTTAAACCTGAGCGAACCTTGAAAGGACACAAAATGAAAACTGCACAACTGATCAGCCTGGCTTTATTAAGCTTAATCTTAGGCGCCTGCGCCAGCTCTAATTCGGGCGGCGTCTACAGCCGCGACGAAGCGCGCAAAGTGCAAACCGTGCGCATGGGTGTAGTGGAAAGCGTACGTGCCGTTAAATTAGAGGGCACCAAAACGCCGATAGGCGCAGCCGCTGGCGCAGCGGTTGGCGGCGTGGCCGGCAACAGCATAGGCAAGGGCGACGACAACATCATAGGCGCGGTCATAGGCGCCGTGGTCGGCGGCTTAGCTGGTGCTGCCATAGAAGAAGGTATGACGCGTAAGGACGCCTTAGAAATCACCGTAAAATTAGACAACGGCAGCCTGATTGCCATCGTCCAAGAAGCCGACGAACCATTTAAAGCCGGTGATAAAGTACGCTTGATTGACAGTGGCGGTGCCACACGCGTGTCGCATTAGGCCCAAAGCTTTAACAAAACCCTGTCAATAAACCGTCACATTTCTGTCACGAGTTCTTAATCTGTAAGCATTAAAGTCTCCTCCATTCAAAAGGAGACTTTAATGTTAGCCAAACAAAGAATACGCCCGTTAAGCAATAACGAAAACGCTAAGCACATAGACTTGGCGGTGCCCAACCAACGCCGCCTAAGCATCAGCCTAGCCCGCACCCAAGTGGAAATAGAAGAGGCACAACGCTTGCGTTACAAAGTGTTTGCCGAAGAAATGGGCGCGCAGTTGTTAGGCACAGGCGGTTTGGACGTGGACGGCTTTGATCAATACTGCGACCATTTGATTGTGCGCGACAGCGACACCAACCAAGTCATAGGCACCTACCGCATTTTAAGCCCAAGCGCCGCCAACGAAGCCGGCGGCTACTATTCAGCGGGCGAATTCGATTTAAGCCGTCTGGCGCACTTATTTGACCGCACGGTAGAAGTGGGTCGTGCCTGCGTGCACCAAAATTACCGCAATGGCGGCACCATTACCATGTTATGGGCGGGCTTGGCCAAGTACATGCAAATTCACAATTACGAATACATGATAGGTTGCGGCAGTGTCAGCATGTACGACGGTGGCCATGCGGCCGCCAGCTTATACACCAAGCTGGCCGACGATTATTTAGCGCCACTAGAATACCGCGTCTTCCCACGCAACCCTCTGCTAAATCCCGCCTTGCGCACCGACATGCAAGTGGCTTGCCCACCCTTAATCAAAGGCTATTTACGCTTAGGCGCCTACATTTGTGGTGAACCGGCATGGGATCCCTATTTCAACACGGCCGATATGCTGGTAATGTTACCGCTATCTAAAATCAACCCCAGATACGCCGCGCACTTTTTAAAATAAGTTGATTATTTTTGACTGGCTACGCCGTATTAAGCAATCATTTGTCCATAAGCAACCGCACCAGCACCAGCAGGATCACTCGCTACTTTAGGCTAAGCCGCATCACACTGCACACCTTAATCGGGGTGTTGATTGCGGCGGTCATTTTCCCTATGAGCAACAAACCCAGCCAATTAAGGCTGATACGATGGTGGTGCCAGCAGCTCTTGCAAGCTTTGAATGTGCGCGTGCTCGTTTATGGAAAAACGCCGCCTGAGTATAAAACCGCGCGCAATAATATGCTGGTGGCCAACCACGTTTCTTGGCTGGACATCCATGCTATCAACAGCATTTTGCCGGTGCGCTTCATTGCCAAATCCGACATAAAATCCTGGCCGGTGTTTGGTTATTTGGCCAAGAAAAGCCAGGTATTGTTTATCGAACGCGGTAAACGCCAGCACGCACCACGCATCGTGGACATCACCACGCGCAGTTTAAAAGCCGGTGACAACGTCTGTTTATTTCCGGAAGGCACCACCACCGACGGTACCCGCATCATGCCATTTAAAGGCAGCGTCATGCAGTCCGCCTTGCACGCAGAGTCCACTATTTGGCCGATAGCCTTGCGTTACCCTAGCTTGGATGGCAGCATTAATACCGAACTGGCCTATGCCGGAGAAACCACCCTGGTGCAATCCATACTCAGCGTTTTGCGCCAACAAAATCCCGTCATAGAACTGCATTTCTTAGCGTCGATTTCAAGCGCGCAACTGACTAAGACAGCCAACCGCCGCGAGCTAACCGGGCACATACATGGCATGCTTAAGGAAAAATTAAAGCTGTAATCGCCTAGGGTTGTCGCTAGGGTCAGACGGCACTTGGCTGATGGCCTTGGTCTGCAAATTCATCGCCGTTAACTGGCCGCCCCACAAGCAACCGGTATCCAGCGCATAGACATTGTGCTGCTGTTGCAGGCCTAAAGCCGACCAATGGCCAAAAATCACTTGGGTGTTTTGCGTAGCCCGATTTTTTAGGGCAAACCAAGGTAAATACGGGGCCGGCACGTCGGCCAATTCGCCCTTGAATTGAAATTCCATTTCACCCGCTAAGGTGCATACGCGTAGGCGCGTCAAGGCATTGGTGATCACCCGCAAGCGGTCTATGCCGGTTAAATCGTCCTGCCAACGGTTGGGCAAATTGCCGTACATGTGCGCCAAAAAATCCAAATAATTCGGCCCCTGCAAAGCCACTTCCACCTCGGCGGCATAAGCCAGCACTTGTTCGCTCGTCCATTCAGGCAATACGCCGGCGTGCACCATCAAATACGACAGCCCAGGCGCCACTTCGGCGCAGTAAGCCAAGCGCTGATGACGCAACCAATTGAGCAACACGTCTTTATCTGGCGCGGCCAGCAAACCGTCTAAGGTATCGCCTCTGTGGGCGCGCACAAAACCGGCCGCCACCACCAGTGCGTGTAAATCGTGGTTGCCCAGCACCACATGAATAGAAGCTTGATGCGCGTAACACCAGCGCAACACCTCCAGCGAACCGCTGCCACGATTGATTAAATCCCCGACCAACCAAAGCTGGTCTTGGGCGGGATCAAAATCAATGCGGTCCAACAAGGCCAGCAAAGCATGGTAACAACCTTGAATGTCGCCTATCGCATAAGTGGCCATGTTTAGCTCTGAGAAAATAAAAAACCACTTAAACGTTTAAGTGGTTTTATGTGTAATAGCCTAAGCATACATTAAACGTCCATGAAAGCCAGCGCATGCACCAGCCTCATGTCGGATTTATTTCGCTGGGGCTGGCTCAGCGGCAGCGGCTTTAGGCGCTGGTGCTTTAAAGCTGGCGCCACTGGCATTGGCCATATTGACCACGGCATTGGCAATTTCACCATCGGTTAAAGCTGGGTTGCCGCCACGTGCCGGCATGGAACGTATGCCATCGATAGCATGCTTGACTAATAGGTCGTAGCCTTGAGCAATACGCGGCGCCCACTGGCCTTTATCGCCTATCTTAGGTGCGTTCATCAAACCGGCACCATGACACATAGCGCACACCGCTTTAACCACTTCTTCACCGCTTTTGTCCACGTGCGGACCGGCATCAGCAGCGGCCACTTCCACCGTCGCTTCCGGCTTAATGTTTTCATCGGATGCGGCCGTGACTGCAGCAGGCTCGACCACCGCAACGGCTGGCGCATTGGCCACCCCATAAGATTTAGCAATTAAAGAAATAATTAAAGTGAAGGCTAAAATAGCGCCCGGTATCACCAAAATCAATTGCCATAACGTCGAGCCTTTGTATTCATTACTCATATCAGTCTATTCCCAGTGGTAAATTTAAGATGTGCGAGATTATACCTGCACTTCATCTTCAGGTAAAAGAACTTACACCCCC
>SXGU01387021.1_pt1 | contig 20165 bp, 11 predicted proteins | sample 3174531 | NCBI WGS metagenome assembly SXGU01 (sample SAMN11356863, study PRJNA531348) | freshwater metagenome | isolation source: freshwater sample F1-140 | place: China: Fuxian Lake, Yuxi | collected 2017-12-25 | reverse complement strand
GACAGGGAAATGTCTTTGATAATCTGCCGCTTGGGCGGGACGGTTTTGCTGACGCGCAGCATGCTCATTACGAATTGGGCCATGGTGGTGCGGGTTTTAACTTGGTCGAGGGTGATTTGAGGCCGCGAATGATACGCGCCATGCCGTGTTTGTGGGACAATGGCGGCCCGGTTGCTTGGGTAACAGTACAACCTTCTGGAAAGAGCAGCGATCGTGGCGGATTTGGTAGTCTCACTGGATTTTGGTTCCAGCGCCTTTGGCGTGGGAGTTCGAGTCTCCCCGATCGCACCACAACACATGGCAGCATCGGCAGCACGCGCGTTGGCAAAGGGTATAATCGCGAGCCAAAGCCGTGAATGGCCCTTGGCCAAGCATTTTTTTACTACAGAATCAAGACGATAGGATTATTAATGTCTGTTGCAATCGAAACCCTGGATGGCCTTAAGCGCCGCGTGACCCTGAATGTGGACCCTGTGGCGCTGGACGCCGAGGTCAAGAAGCGCCTCGTCAAGGTGGCCAAATCGGTGCGGATGGATGGCTTTCGGCCCGGTAAAGCGCCGATGTCCGTGGTGACTCAGCGGCATGGTCACGAAGTGCACAGCGAGGTCTTCGGTCAGGCCCTGCAAGATGCCTTTTTTACGGCGGTTGAGACCGCTAAGGTGCGGGTGGCCGGTTACCCCGATTTTACTCAAGCAGAAGGCGGCGATGCGCACGCCTTTTACGCGACTTTTGAGACTTTCCCGGATATCGTTCTTGGCGATATGGCGCAAATCAAGGTAACGCGCCCGCAAGTTACGGTCGCGGCGACTGATGTGGAGCGTACGCTTGAGGTTCTGCGCAAGCAGCGTCTGTCCTATCACGCCGCCGAACGCGCGGCGCAGGCCACTGATCGCGTGCATGTGGATTACCACGGCACGATCGATGGTCAGCCGTTTACCGGTGGCGAGGCCAAGGATTTTCCGGTGGTGCTGGGCGAAGGCCGCACCTTGGCGGATTTTGAAAATGCCTTGCTGGGCATGAGCGCTGGCGAAAGCAAGACCTTTGATGTGGCATTCCCGGCCGATTACTTTGCCGCAGAGATGGCCGGCAAGACGGCGACCTTTACGGTGACCGCCAAGTCGGTGCATGAGGCCCGTTTGCCCGAACTGGATGCCGAGTTTGCCAAGACCCTGGGCGTCGACGGCGGGCTGGAAAAATTGCGCGAAGAGATTGCCGCTAATCTCACCCGCGAGGTGGATCGTCGCGTCCATGTGCGGGTTAAGGAGCAAATCATGAATGGTCTGCTCGAAGTGACACCGTTTGAGGTGCCGTCGAACCTGGTCGATCAGGAAAGCCATGAGATGGCGCAAAAGGCCCGTGAGGACATGAAGCAGCGGGGCATGCGTGAGCAGGACATTGTTCTGACCCCCGCGCATTTTTCCGAACAGGCCAAGCGCCGTGTCAGTCTGGGCCTGCTGCTGAGCGAGATCGCCAAGCAGAACGACATCAAGGCCGATGCAGAGCGCGTGCGGGCGCGGATTGATGACTTTGCCAAGAGCTATGAAGACCCGGCCGAGGTCGTGGCTTGGTACTACGCCGATCCTAAGCGTCTGGGCGAGGTCGAAGCCTTGGCCTTGGAAGATACGCTGGTGGATTGGGTTTTGGCCCAGGCTCAGGTGACCGATGAAGTCCAGAGCGCTGAACAACTGATGGGAAGCACACAGCAATGATCAATACGACGATGGGGTGGGATCAGGAGCCGTCCGGGTTGGGATATATCCCCATGGTGATTGAGCAGAGCGGTCGGGGCGAGCGCGCCTACGACATCTACTCGCGCCTGCTCAAGGAACGGGTCATTTTCCTGGTGGGCCCGGTTAACGATGCCACTGCCAATCTGGTCGTGGCACAGATGTTGTTTTTGGAGTCGGAGAATCCGGAAAAGGATATCTTCCTGTATATCAACTCGCCGGGCGGGTCGGTTACCGCGGGGATGGGTATCTACGACACCATGCAGTTTATCAAGCCGGATGTTTCCACCCTGTGCATCGGTCAGGCGGCCAGTATGTGAGCCTTCCTGCTGACGGATGGCGCCAATGGAAAGCGTTTCTGCCTGCCCAATTCGCGGGTCATGATTCAACAGCCGCTGGGTGGTTTTCAAGGCCAGGCCTCGGATATCGAGATCCATGCCAAGGAAATTCTCTATCTGCGCAGCCGCCTCAACGGCATGCTTGCAGAGCACACCGGTCAGACGGTCGAAACCATCGAGCGCGATACCGACCGCGACAACTTCATGAGTGCCGAGGCGGCGGTGGCCTATGGCTTGGCCGACAAAGTGCTGGCCAAGCGGACCGACGCCGTGTAAACTTGACTAAATTGTTCAGGTATTAGAACCAGCGAGGCAAGGCGAAGAGATATGGCCAAGAGTGACAACGGCAACAAAGGCGACAAAGACGAAGGCAAGATGCTGTATTGCTCCTTCTGCGGCAAAAGCCAGCACGAGGTAAAAAAGCTGATTGCCGGTCCCTCGGTGTTTATTTGCGATGAGTGTGTCGATCTGTGCATCGATATCATCCGCGAAGAACTCAAGGGCGCGACGGACGAGAAGGGCAGTAGCGAACGCCTGCCGACGCCGCGCGAGATCCTGGCGGTGCTCGATCAGTATGTCATCGGTCAGACCCACGCCAAACGCGCCCTGTCGGTTTCAGTCTATAACCACTACAAGCGCATTCGTCTGTCCCAGGCCCAAGTCAAGGCCCAACCTAACCTGGCAAAGGAAGGGGATAAAGATGAGGTGGAGCTAGTCCGCAGTGTGCGCGACCAGAATGGCCAGCCCACGCACAACTACAACACGCTCGACGATCTGATTGCCGACAACTCCGTGCGTATCGGCCTGCCGTTCGGCGGCGGCAAGGGGCTCCGCAACCGGAACTACGGCTTCTACGTGCAGGACGACTGGCGCGTGAGCGCGCGCCTGCAGATGAATCTCGGTGTGCGCTACGAGTACTATCCGCCATTCCGCGGTGGCTTCAATATCAACAGTTCGGATCCGTTTGGCCCGTTTATCTCCGCCCAGCAGCCGATGTATCGCGCCGACCGCAACAACTGGGGGCCTCGCCTGGGTCTGGTTTTCGATCCCACGGGCAAGCAGAAGTGGGTGGTTCGCGCGGGCGCCGGCATCGGTTATCTGCCGCCGCAAGCCATCTACTACTACGACAGGGCCTTCATCGATCCGCGCCTGCCATTTGTCGCCAACTTCGCGCCGGCCGACGTGCCTGCGCAGTTCCGCCCCTATCCCTTGCCGCAGAGTTTCGTGAACTCGGTAGCGGCCAATCCATCGCTGCTGCCGGCTGACTTCATTCTGTCGCGCCAGGTTTCCGACTACAATGCGCGCGACACCTACGCCGGGCAGTGGAACCTCTCCGTGCAGCACGCGGCAACCGCATCGCTGGCGCTGCAAGCCGCCTATGTGGGCAGCCGGACGGTGAAAGCGATCGGGCCGCGTCAGTTGAATCTGCTGGATCCGGCGTTGCGGCGCCGCCCCCGAACAGACCTGGGTGACGTGCAGGTACTCGAAAACGCTTCGAACATCTCCTATCACGCTCTGCAGCTTTCCGCCAATCAGCGGCTGTGCCGCGGCATGAGCTTCGACGCCTACTACACGTGGGGGAAAGCCCCGACCTACGGCACGGCGGACACCTCCATCACGTTCGCCGATGGCTTCACTCAGGATCCACTGAACGTGCGCGGCTCCTACGGTCCCAAGTCCGGCGACACGCGGCATCGCTTTGTCGGCGTCTATTCGTGGCAGGTGCCTACCGGCGGCTTCGCGAAATCCGGTGTCGCCAAGGCCGTGCTCGGCGATTGGACGCTGCAAGGCATTCTGGCGCGCCGGTCGGCGCTGCCGCTCAACGTGTTGTCAGGCCGCGACGCCGTGGGCAACGGCCGCGTCGCCGGACAGCGCCCCGACTATGTCGCGGGCGCGAAGCCATACCTCAAGGATCGAACGGGATTGTTGTGGCTCAACGCGGCGGCGTTTGACGCGAGCACTCCGGTGGCGCAACGCCGCTTCGGCAACCTCGGCGCGAACGCGCTGCGTGGCCTCGCGGCCTTCACCTTCGATGCGTCGCTGCACAAGCAGTTTGCCATTCACGAGCGCCATCGGATCACGTTCCGCCTGGAGTTCTTCAATGCGTTGAACCATGCCGTTCTGGGCGATCCGAACACGACGTTGAACAATCCGAACTTCGGGCGCATCCTGTCGGCGAGCGGCGGGCGGAACATCCAATTGGCTCTCAAATATGCTTTCTAGACGAACTTTACTCGCTTCCGCCGCCTCGGCCTGCCACGCGCAGACGGGCGGTGTCATGGATAAAATCGACGTGTTTCGCGCGGGCGACGATGGCTACACGGCTTACCGGATTCCGGGCATCGTGGTGACGGCGAAAGGAACGCTGATCGCGTATGCGGAGGCGCGCAAGAAATCGTTCCGTGACTGGGGAGCGATCGACATCGCGGTCCGCCGCAGCACCGACGGTGGTTCCACATGGTCGAAGACGGCGTACCCTGGGCGCCTCGACATGCCCTTGCAACAGAACGCCGCGAATGTGCGCGAAAAGATCGCCGAGCCCGGCGACATCACCTACAACAACGCAATGGCCATCGCCGGCCGCGACGGGACTGTGCATATGGTGTACTGCGTCGAGTACATGCGAGCTTTCTACATCCGGTCCAACGATGACGGAGTCACGTGGTCCCGTCCCGTGGAGATCACCGGCACGTTTGAAGCGTTCCGCAAAGCGATCGATTGGAAGATTCTGGCGGCTGGACCGGGCCACGGGATTCAGACCCGCCGCGGCCGGTTGATTGTGCCCGTATGGCTCTCGCTCGGCGAAAACTCGAACGCGCATGGCGGCCAGAACACGACCTCGGTAATCTACAGCGACGATCAGGGACGGACGTGGCGCGCCGGAGACATCGCCTTCCCTCACGATGGCGATGAGCATAGGGGCGGTGAGCCAACCGTCGTCGAATTGCCCGATGGCCGGGTGATGATCAACTCGAGAAACTCCGGCGTGGCCAACCGCCGTATTGTGAGTACGAGCAAGGACGGCGCCCATCGATGGTCGAAGCCGTATCTTGACCAGGCGCTGCTCGAACCCGGGTGCATGGGGAGCCTTGTTCGCCATCCGCAAGGGATTCTGTTCTCGAACCCGCACAACCTGGAGAAGAGTGACGGCCCGGCTGAGCCTGGGGCGCGCCGGGATCGCAAAAACGTCAGCGTGCAGATGAGCAGGGACGGCGGCAGGACCTGGTCCATGCGCCGGTCGATCGAGCCGGGTTGGTCCGGTTACTCGGATCTCGCCGTGGGCGGAGATGGCAGGATCTATTGTCTCTACGAACACGGCGATCCGGCGGCAACGCGATTCCGCCCGGTGGCGTTGAAGGTGGCGCGATTCGATCTGGCATGGCTGGCCACGATAGGATGATTCCATGAACCGGGCCGTTTGCTCGCTTGCACTGCTCTTCGTGCTCCCGGTTGGGGCCGATGAACGAGGCGACTTTTTTGAAGCGAAGATCCGCCCCTTGCTGACGACACGTTGTCAGTCGTGTCACGGTGTGTCGCGTTCGGCTGGACTGCGCTTGGACACGCGCGAGGCCCTGTTGCGGGGCGGGCGGTCCGGAGCGGCGATCGTGGTGGGGGAGCCGGAGAAGAGCCTGCTTTTTCAGGCGATCAATCATACGCACGCCTCGCTGAAGATGCCGCTAACGGCGAGGAAGCTCGATGTCGCGGAGATCGATGCAGTTGCGCGCTGGATACGCGATGGCGCGGTCTGGCCCGAGTCGCCGCGTGAGTTTTTTCTGACGCGCGTCAAGCCCGTGCTCGACACAAATTGCGTAGCGTGCCATGGCGCGCAGCAGCCGCAGGGTAAGCTGCGGTTGGATACGGCCGAAGAGTTCGCCAAGGGTGGATTGTCCGGCCCGGCTGTGATCGCCAGGGACCCGGACAAGAGTCTCCTGCTGCAAGCGGTGAGGCACGAACATGCGCGCCTGAAGATGCCGCCGGCCGGCAAGCTCGATGCCGCGGCGATCGCGGATTTAGCGAGTTGGATCGAACGCGGCGCAATCTTCGTCGACGCGCCCGCGCAGTTGAGCCGCTATGTCATTCGGCCGGAACAACAGGCGTTCTGGTCGTTTCAGCCTTTGAAGAAGACCGAAGCGATGCCGGTGGCCACACACGCGGATTGGAATCGCAATCCTGTCGACCGCTTCATTGGGCATGCACAGGATCGGGCCAAGCTGACGCCCGTGCCACGCGCAGACAAGCTGACTTTGATTCGCCGTGTCACCTACGATCTCACCGGGCTGCCTCCTTCTCCGGCCGAGATCGGTGCATTCGTCACGGACAAGTCACCGGACGCCTTTGCCACCGTCGTGGAGCGCCTCCTGGCCTCGCCGCACTACGGGGAGCGTTGGGGCCGCCACTGGCTCGACGTGGCGCGGTACGCCGACACGGCGGGCGACGCGGCCGACTTCCCGGTTCCGGAGGCCTACAAGTATCGCAACTGGGTGATCGCCGCGTTCAATCAGGACAAGCCCTATGACCGCTTCGTTCGCGAGCAGATCGCCGGGGACGTGCTGGCGGCTGCAAATGACGACGAGCGCTGGCAACAGACGATCGCCACTGGCTATCTGGCCATATCGCGCCGCATTGGTGTGAGTCCGCACGGCGAGAGGCACGTGACCATCGAGGATACGATCGACAATCTTGGCAAGACCTTCCTCGGGCTGAGCATCGGCTGTGCCCGCTGCCACGATCACAAGTTCGATCCCATTCCCACCGCCGACTACTATGCGATCTACGGCATCCTCGACAGCTCGGTCTATCCGTTTGCCGGGGCCGAGCACCGGCCGCATCGCGCCGACTTTGTGTATCGGGCTGGGCAGGCGAAGGCTGACGAGATTCTCAAGCCCTTCGAAGACCGGCTCGCGCCATGGAACCGGCGCGAGCGCGAGAAGTTCGCCGAGTATCAGTCGTTTCAAGACCGCAAGATCACGACGCCGGGCCGTTCGCGCGAAGTGGTGTGGAAGGAGTTGACCGAACTGCGCGAACAACGGCGCGCGGTGGCCGAGGCGTTCCCGCCGCTCGAGACCGCCTTTGCGATCAGCGAAGGAGAGGGACACGATGTTCCCATTCAGCGCATGGGCGATCCACGCTCGCCCGGCGCGCCGGCGCCACGCGGGTTCCTGCAGATCCTGGGTGGCGCGAAGGTGCCTCAGCGAGAACGCGGCAGCGGACGGCGTCAACTGGCGGACTGGCTGGTGGACAACCCGCTGGCCGCGCGCGTGATGGTGAACCGCGTGTGGCATTGGCACTTTGGCGCGGGCCTGGTTTCGTCCACCAGTGACTTTGGCGTGCGCGGCGCGGCTCCCTCCAACGGGGAATTGCTCGACTATCTGGCCGCCCGCTTCGTGAAGGACGGCTGGTCCTTGAAAGCGCTGCACCGGATGATCCTGCTTTCGGAGACTTACCAACTGAGCAGTGAGCACCATGCGGCTAACGCCGCCGTGGACCCCGAAAACCGGCTGCACTGGCGTCAGAATCGCCGGCGCCTGGATGCCGAATCGGTGAACGATTCCGTCCGGCTACTCGCGGGCGCGCTCGATCTGACTCCCGGCGAGCGCCACCCGTTCCCACGCGAGCGCACATACTTCTATCGCCAGCATGAACCGTTCCAGGAGTTCTACGTCAACAAGAAGCGCGCGGTGTACGGCATGCAGCAGCGGTTCAAGAAGAACGAAACCCTCGATCTGTTCGACGGTCCTGATGGCAACCTGCCGTTCGCGGAACGCAAGTCAACCACCACGGCGCTGCAGGCGTTGTGGCTTATGAACTCCGAGTTCCTGCACCAGCACAGCGATGCGATCGCCGAAAAGCTCCGAGGCGCCGCGCAGGATACGGCGGGCCGGCTCGAGTGGGCTCATCAGCGAATCTTCGGCAGGTCCGCGGAGTCGCCGCGGAAAGGGCAGGAGTTCATCGCCAGCCTCGCCGCGCAACATCGAGCCGCTGGCTGTGAGGGGGCGATGTGCGATCAGCTCGTCTGGTCCAGCTACGTTCGCTCGATGCTGAGCAGCAATGCTTTCTTGTTTGTCGATTGAGGAGAGGATGCAGCCATGACGATCACACGCCGTTCCGCGCTCCGGTCGCTCGCGGCCGGCGGACTCCTGCTCCCGGGGGCGCTCTCGGAGATGTTGCAAGGCGCCACCACCACCACGGCGGCGAACCCGCTGGCGCCGCGTGCGCCGCACTTTACGGCGAAGGCCAAACGCGTCATCTTTCTTTTCATGACCGGTGGGGTCTCGCATGTCGACACCTTCGATCCGAAGCCGTTTCTCACCAGGAACCATGGAAAACCAACCGGCCGCCCGCGTGACTTCTACAAAGGCGCTGACTGGCAGTTCAAGAAGTACGGCGAAAGCGGGATCGAGGTCAGCGATCTGTTCCCGCACATCGGCGGCGTGATCGACGACGTCACCGTGATTCGCTCGATGAAGAACATCAACGGCGATCATTTCGGTGCGACCATCGGCGTTCACACGGGGTCGGCCACGTTCAACCGGCCGAGCATCGGCTCTTGGGTGAGCTATGGCTTGGGCACTGAGAATCAGAATCTGCCGTCGTTCGTGGTGATCGCGCCTGAACTGCCCTATGCCGGCGGACAGGTCTTCGGTTCCGACTTTCTGCCAGTGCTGCATCAGGGAACGCGCGTTGTGCCTGGTCCCGAGCCGATCTCCAACATGGGACGCCGCGCGGTTTCCGCCGAGGTGCAGCGCACTGAACTCGACATGGTGGAGTACTTCAACCGTCAGCATCTGGCGGGCCGTGAGGGAGCCTCAAATCTAGCGGCGCGCATCCAGTCGTTCGAGACGGCGTTCGGCATGCAGAGGGAAGCGCCCGCGGCCTGTGATATCTCTCGCGAGTCCGATGCCACGCTCAAGCTTTACTGGCTGGAGCGAGGAGCGGCGAAGGGATTCGGCTGGCAGTGTCTGGTGGCGCGGCGCTTGGCCGAGCGCGGCGTTCGCTTCATAGAACTGATCGACGGCGGCACGTCGATCGACTACAACTGGGACGCGCACGCGCACATGAGCAACTACAACCGGCTGGCGCCGCGGGTGGACCTGCCCCTTGCGGGGTTGATCCGCGACCTCAAGTCCCGGGGCATGTTCGACGACACCATCGTGGTTTGGACCACCGAGTTCGGCCGCTCGCTCACGGTGCCGGATCCGACCGCCGAGGGCCGGGGGCATCATGCGAAAGTCTATTGCTCGTGGGTGGCCGGCGGCGGGTTCAAGGGCGGAACGGTCTACGGCGCAAGCGATGAGCGTGGCGAAAATGTGGCCGAGAATGTGGTCTCCGTGCATGACCTGCAGGCTACGATCCTCCACCAACTGGGGCTCGACCACACTCGCCTCACCTACCGTCATGCCGGACGTGACTACCGCTTGACCGACGTGCACGGGCGGGTGGTGAAGGAAATTCTGGCATGAAGCAGTTTCCTAACGCACTGGCGCGGAGCCTGTTGGTGACGGCGACGCTGGCCGCGGCCGCTCAGGCGAGTGAAGAATTGTTTGAGCGCAACGTCCGGTCCTTGCTCGTGAGCAAGTGCGGCGGATGCCACAATCCCAAAACCAAGGTGGGCGGTTTCGATCTGACCACGCCGGAGGGGCTACGTGCCGCTGACCGGGAAGCCGGACTGCTGCAGTCGGGGCGCCTGATGAGTGCACTGCGTTGGGATGGCAAGGTGAAGATGCCTCCGTCGGGCCGGCTGACGAGCGCGGAGTTGAACGCCGTGGATGGGTGGATCAAGGCAGGGGCTGTGCTGCCGGCCGCAGCGCTGGCGCCGCTCCGGATGACTGGAGCAGCCGCGCGCAATATTGGTCGTTCCAGCCGATCCGGAAATCGCCCCTGCCCCAGGTGCGCGAGTCAGCCCGTGTCCGCAACGACATCGACCGCTTTGTGTTCGCCAAACTCGAGGCGGCGCGGCTCCCGGTGCCGGCCGAGGCGGAAAAGCTGGTGCTCTTGCGGAGAGCAACCTTTGACCTGCATGGGCTGCCGCCTGCTGCGGAAGAGATCCGCGAGTTTCTCGCCGACGAGACTCCGGACGCCTATCCGCGCCTGATTGAGCGGCTGCTGGCCTCGCCACGGTACGGCGAGCGTTGGGGCCACCACTGGCTCGATGTCGCCCGGTTCGCGGAGTCCAGCGGCATCGACGAAAACCAAGCCTACCGGGAAGCCTGGCGGTATCGCGAGTACGTGATCGATTCCTTCAATCGATGAGTGGCGGACCGTCCCACGTGGATCTGTTCGACCCCAAGCCGCTGCTGGATCGCGATCATCTGAAGCCGCTGCCCTTCAAGATGGAGCAGCAGTTTCAGCCGACGCTGGACTATTTCGGCAACCTGATGAAGTCGCCGTGGAGCTTCAAGCAGTATGGGCAAAGCGGTTTGCCCGTCAGTAGCCTGTTTCCGGAAATCGCCCGGACAGTGGATGATCTGTGCGTGCTCCGTTCCATGGTGGCCGACGGACTCGACCATGGCGGCGCGATGCTGCAGATGCACACGGGCACGGTGAATCTGACGCGGCCATCGATTGTGTCTTGGACGCTCTATGGCTTGGGTACGGAAAACCGCAACCTGCCAGGTTTCGTCACCATGCGCCCCCATGAAAGCCACAGCGGCGCCCGCAACTGGAGTTCGGCTTTCCTCCCGGGCGCCTACCAGGGCACACCGCTCGGCACGTCGCGTACGCCCGTGGCCGAACTGCGCAAGGAGGCCATCGAAAACCTCCTGATGCGCAATCGAACAACCGAGGAACAGCGCTACGAACTCGATATGCTCGCCAAACTCGACCGGCGCCATCCCCGTCTGCCCGAGTTCGACAGCCGGCTCGATTCGCGCATTGAGAACTTCGAACTCGCCTTCCGCATGCAGGCCGAAGGGCCCGAGGCGTTCGATGTGGACCGCGAGCCGGAAGCGACAAAGAAACTATACGGACTCGACGATGCGAAAACCTCGGACTTCGGCTGGCAGTGCCTGTTGGCCCGCCGGCTAGTGGAGCGCGGCGTCCGGTTTGTGCAATGCACCGCCGGCGACTGGGATCAGCACACCGAACTGGCGCGCCTGCACGCCCGGAACGCCCACAGCGTGGATAAGCCGATCGCGGGCCTGCTGCGCGACCTGAAATCGCGCGGCATGCTCGACGATACGCTCGTGCTTTGGGGCGGCGAGTTCGGCAGAACGCCTTTCATGGAGCGTGATGGACGGGATCACAATCCGTACGGATTCACCATGTGGATGGCCGGCGGCGGAGTCAAGCGGGGCTTTGCTTATGGCGCGACGGATGACTACGGCTATCATGCTGTCGAAAACCGGATGCACATCCACGATCTGCATGCGACCATCCTTCACCTTCTCGGGCTCGACCACACCAAACTCACCTATCGCTACAACGGCCGGGACTTCCGGCTGACCGACGTTCACGGTGTCGTCGCTAGTTCCATCCTCGCCTGATGAGGTGTCGGGCGGCTTTCCGTTCCGAAGTCCAATGGTTGAGGCAGAGTTCTTCTCTCGACCGAGCGTTAATCCCGGTGTTCGGGCAGCCAGTGAACGACGCCCGACCACGGTGAGCGAAATGGAGCGCGTCGAAATCGCCCGCGGCCCCTTCTCCCCAGCTCTGCGGTGGCATTCCGGAAGCGGCGTCATCGCGTCGCCGTAGCTGAGGCCCCCGAAATTGAGGCTAGAAGGTAAGCCGCAACCCCAATTGGATCTGCCGTCCGTCCGTGCGAGTCGAGGTGATGCGCGTATAACCGGGGCTACCTACCGTGGCGTTCGGTTGGCCGAAGTTCGGACGGTTCGGCAGATTGAAGAACTCGGCACGGAAGTCGAGTTTGGTGCTCTCGGTGGGACGGAACGATTTGAATAAGGATCCGTCCACTACCACCAGGCTGGGGCCGATCAGATTGTTGCGCTGGCTGTTGCCATAGCGATACGGGCCTACGTTGGTGACGAAGTCTAGCCTGTTAGCGAACGCTGCGGGATTGAACCACTGGGCGGGATCTGGATTATCCAGCCTCGGGCTGATACCGGTGGCGTCCGGCCGGCAGGGCCCGTCCGTGTTTTGCACCACGGCGCCATTCAGGCACGCGGCGCTGAACGGGAAGCCGCCCTGCACGGTGAAAATGCCGCCCAACTGCCATCCGCCCAACAACAGGTTCGCCGCGCGGCCGATACCGCCGCCCACCTTCTTGCCGCGGCCGAACGGCAGTTCCCAAAGGCCGGAGACGGTGAGCTTCTTGCCGAAGTTGTAGGCCGAGACGCTGCGCTCGGAGCGCAGGTCGGCTCCGTTCGGTGGCACATAGGCGTCGCCCGTGGCTGGCCGGATGCCGCTGCCGTTATCGATCGCCTTTTCCCAACTGAAGGCGCCCAGAATGGAAAAGCCACGCGAGAAGCTCTGCTGTAGACGCGCCTGGAGCGCGTGATAGTTGCCGTGCACCGAGGAGGCGACGGCTTGCAGGAATCCGAGATTCGGAAACGGCCGCCGCAGGTTCACGTTGGCGATGGGACCGCCGGGCACGCGGTCGTTGTAGTAGACCGTGCGCTGCAGATGTACACTGGCCGAGCCGAGGTAGCCGACCTCGAGCGACATATTGCCGGTGAGCGCGCGCTGAATGTTGAGCGACCACTGTGGCGTGTATGGCTGCGGGTCTCCCCACACCCACGATGGCGTCAGCGTGGAGACCTCAAGCTGCGGATACGGCGCGTCCCACGTGGCATTGGGGATGAACTGGTTTGAGTTGCTGGCCACGCGCATGGTGAACGGCTGGTTGCGCAGAATATCGAAGGCCGCGTTGCCGATGTCGTGCGGGAAGAACATTCCGGCGCCGATGCGCAGCACGGTCTTGGCGTTCAGGCTGTAGGCGGCGCCGAGGCGCGGCGCCCACTGGCGCGTCGCGGTCTTCCAGGAACGCCGCCCGAAGCGCCCATCGCGCGCGATCGGGAAGCGCGCCGGCAGTGGCACCGGCGGATTGCCTTCGTAGAAGTCGCCCGTGCCCGCGCGCACCCACGTTGGATGGAACGAGTTGTCCCAGGCCCAGGTCACCATCGTCATCCGGTCGCGCCGTTCGATGAAGCCCGGCGCGAGTTCGTAGCGCAGGCCGAGGTTCAGCGTGAGTTTCGGCGTGACACGCCAGTTGTCCTGGAAGTAGGCGCCCATCGAGAAGGCGCGCAACTGCGCCACCACGTCTCCCGGTTGCGCCTGCTGCGCGGAGATGAGGCCTTGCAGGAAGTCCGCCATGGAATGCAACGCCAAGGGATTCACGCCGGCCAGTTGCGAGTAGACGCCGCTGAAGGTGAAGGCGCCGCGCGGCCGGTCATTGCCGATCAGATTGAAACGGGTGCGCACAAAGTCGCCGCCGATCTTGATCGTGTGCTTGCCCTTGCTCCACGAGAAGTTGTCGGTGAACTGGATGAAGGTGTTCCAGTTCAGATAGGGCGAGTTCTCCGGGTCTCCGATCTGCGTGAAGTTGTTGATCGACAGAATGGGAATGCCCCAGAAACGCGGCCCGCGCTGCACGAAGGGAATGTCGAGCTTGCCCACCCAGTTGTTCTCCGGATCGCTGTCGTGCAGATTGCCCGCCGCGGCTTCGATGCGGCTGAAGCCGATCTTGAACTGGTTCACCTGCGTCGGGCTCAACACGGCGGTGTGCCCCAGCATCGCTTGATGCGTGATCGACGTATTCGCGCTGCCCATGCCGGCCACGGCGGCCGGCGTGTAGTAAGGCTCCCGAGAGTGGCTATAGCGCATCTGGATGCTGGAACTGGAGGACTGTTGCCAGTCGCCGCGAATCATGCCGCCGTTGCTGTCGGCGCGGTTGGATTCGAGGTTGTTCTGATAGTTCTGCACGTCGACGAGGTCGCGCGTGGTGGTGGGGCGCGAATTCGGGGCGGGCCACAGAGCCTGGGCGATCCGCGACTTCGGGTGGATGCGCGTGGGCGGGATCGCGTTGCCCGGAAACGGCTCCTGCGATAGCACGCGCGCGCCGTCCGGTGAGAGCACGCGGGTGCGGATGTCGTAGACGGTTTGCGAAAGGCCAGCGAAGTTGCCCGAGAAGTACTCCGGCCGCGGTACGTTGGCGAAGTTGAGCGAGCCTACGCGCTGGCGCTGGCCTTCGTAGTTGGCAAAGAAGAACAGCTTGTTGCGGCCGTCGAAGACCTTCGGAATCAGCACCGGCCCGCCCACGGTGAAGCCGAACTGGTTCCGCTTGAGCGGCTGCACTGGCGCGGTGGGCAACTGGAAGAAGTTACGCGCGTCCATCGCCGTGTTGCGGACAAACTCGAAAAGGCTCCCGTGGAATTCGTTCGTGCCGCTCTTGGTGATGACGTTGATTTGCGTCATGTTGCGGCCAAACTCGGCGCCGTAGGTGCCCGACTCCACTTTGAACTCCTGCAGCGCGTCCACGGACGGCTGGTACAGGTAGGTGCCGAAGTTGATGTCGGTGTTCTCCACGCCGTCCAGCATGAAATGGTTGAACTGGAGACGTTGGCCGGAGAGGTTCAACTGGAACTCGGCGCGCGGTCCGCCGCCGCCGCGCGCAAACGCGATGGAATTCGATGGTCCGTAGATCGTCCCGCCGGGAACCAGATTCGCCAGTTGCAGATAGTTGCGCCCGTTGAGCGGCAACTCCACGATGCGGCGGTTTTCAATGACGGTGCCAACCGTGGTTGTTTCAGTATCGAGCACCTCGGCGTTGGCCGCCACTTCCACCGTCTCGCTCACGTTGCCCACTTCGAGTTGGAAGTTCAGTCGCGCCGTCTGCGCCACCTGTAACTGCACCGCGTTGCTCTGCGCCGCGCGGAAACCGGTCATGGTGACTCGGACCGAGTATGTTCCAGGTGGCAGTGCGGGCGCGATATAGACCCCGGCGGTGTTGGTCTCTGTCGTGCGCTCCACCCCGGTAGCAGTGTTGGCGATCACCACTTTCGCGCCGGCAACAAGTGCGCCGGTGGGGTCGGCTATGGTGCCGGTGAGCTCGGCGGTAGGCACTTGGGCAAGCAGGCCTCCTGCCATGAACGTGAAAATCGATAAACAGCGCATTACGCGAATCTCCAGTCTCGAACAAATCGTAATGATATATCACATCGCGCTGTGCTTGACACGGCGAGTCGCCAATGGCGACAATCCGCGCATGCGGACCCAGTGCCCGTTCGTTCTCCTCCTGCCCGTTCTGCTGCACGCAGCCGCCGCGGCACAAGACCGCAGTTCACGCGAATGGCTGACATGGGGCGGCGACGCCGAGCGCAGCGGTTGGCATCGCGGCGACACCGCGATTTCCCGCCGGAACGCTCCAAGCCTCGAATTGAAATGGAAGCTGCAGATCGACCGCGAGGTGCCGGTCGAGATCCGCTCGGGCAACTCGATGCTCTCGGCGCCGCTGGTGGCGGAAGGCATCAAGACCGGCCGAGGTACGGAGACGCTGGTCTACACGCTCTCCGCCGCGCACCAACTCACGGCCATCAATGCCGCCACGGGCAAGATCTCCTGGCAACGGATGTTGACTCCGAAGAAGCCCGCGCCGCGGCCGGCCAACTGGATCTGCACGAACATGCAAACGGCGACCCCGGTGATCGACAAAACCGCCGGCATCCTCTACGCCGTGTCGGCCGATGGCGTCCTCTACGGAGTGAGCCTGCCCGACGGCGAAGACCGCTTCCCGCCGACGGACTTCGTTACGCCTTACAGCCGCAATTGGAGCCTGAACCTGGTGGGCGGCGTCCTCTACACGAGCGTGGGGCGGGGGTGCGGATCGACCGAGGCTGAAACGGTGGCTTCGCACATGATCGCCATAGACATTCAGGACCCGCGGCGGCCGATTCGCAAGCTGGTCACCAGCGTCGGCAAGCCGTCGGGAGCCTGGGGTCGCGGCGGGCTCGCCTGGGGGCCTAAAGGCATTTACGCCCAAACCGGTGACGGCACGTTCGAGCCGGAAACCGGCAAGTGGGGCAACGTGCTTCTGGCGCTCGATCCGAAGACGCTAGAAGTGCGCGACTATTTCGCTCCGCCGAACCTCGAAATGCTCAACTCGAAAGACCTCGACTTCGGGTCGGCGAGCCCGCTCACCTTCGCCCATCAGGGCCGCCAGTACGTGCTCTCGGGCGGTAAGGATGGCACGATCTTCATCCTGGATGCGAACTCGCTGGGCGGAACCGATCACAGGACGCCACTGTTTGCCCAGCGCATCGGCAACGACGAGAACAGTTACGCCGCGGCGGGTATTTGGGGCGCAATGACCACGGCCGTGGATGCTAAAGGAAAGCGCTGGGTGTACGTGCCGATGTGGGGCCCGGTATCCAAGGAAGTGACGGGTTTTGCCCACACGCACGGTGAAACGAAAGACGGCAGCATCATGGCGTTCCGGTTTGCGGTGCAAGGCGGCAAGCCAGCACTGATTCCCGCGTGGGTGTCGCGCACTCTCGCCGTGCCCGAGCCGCCGGTCTTTGCCAACGGGGTTGTCTTTGCGCTGTCCACCGGTGAGAATACGCAACAGCGGACTACGGCGCCGCTCCGTCCCGGCGAAGCGCCGCCGCTGTCGATGGGGTCCGGCCGGGCGGGCAAGAAATCGAGCGGCCCCCGCGTACGGATACTGTCTCCTCAGGAGCGCGTGGAAAACGTGACGCATGCCACCTTGTATGCCTTCGACGCGTTCACCGGCGAGGAACTCTACTCCAGCAAGGACGCTATCGACGATTGGACTCATCTGAGCAGCATCGCGCTCGGGGCCGGGAAGGTCTACGTCACCACCAGCCGCTCATGGATCTTCGCCTTCGGGCCCAAGTCTGGTCAGAACTGAATTCGTGCCACGATCTGACCGTTACGCGGCTGGGAAACCAGCGACCCGGTATCGATTCGCCCGAATCCCGCCGTGGGCACGCCCTGCGCGTTGCGCGTTTGGGTCTGCAGCGGGTTGGCCGCCGATGGATCGTTCATGTAGACGCGGTTGAAGGCGTTGAAGAATTCGGCTCGCAACTGAAACGACACGCCTTCCCGAATGCGGAAGACCCGTCCGAACGAGAGCTGTTCGTCGGGCCGGCGCTGGAAGCGGAAGTCGTTGTAGAAAGGCGCGGAGAATCCCCACTGCCCCGGCGCGGGGTCGGACCACGCGCGCGGATTCAGCACGAAGTCTTTGTTGGGGTCAAAGCACCGGCAGTTGAGGTTGGATAAGTACAGCGGCTCGCCCGGCACGCGATTCATGCGCGTGGTTTGAAACAGAAGGCTACCGAGTTGATTCTGCGACGACGGTACGGGGATTGGCAGGCCGCTTGCGTAACGGAGTATTCCGCCCGCGGTCCAGCCGCCCAACGCCGCGCGGACCCACTTGTTCGTACCGGGTGCCGGCGTGCGGTAGTTGAACGCCAGCACCAGGATGTAGGGCTCGGACAGACTCGACAGACCTTTCTGGTTGCGCCGGTTGAAGGCGTCGTTCACGGGCACATCGGTGGTCAACTCCTTCTGCCACGTGAAGGTGCCCAATAGATCGAGCCCATGCGAGTAGCGCTTGGTCACCTTCACCTGCAGCGAGTCGTACCAGGTGTTGCCGAGAGGTGCGCCCACCACGGCGAGGTTTCCAAACTGCGGAAACGGCCGCAGGCTTTGCGCCACCGTGTTGCCGAGTGAGTACGTGTCATAAGGGCGCCGGTTGAAGCCGCGGGCCGCGGCCACCGGCGAATCCAGACGCGACCGTAACAACGCCTGGTCCGCCGGACTGGCGATGTCGATCCCCACGGCGCGCAGGCGATCAAATGGAGTCGCATTCAAGTTCACCAGCGAGTTCACTTGGAACCACGCGCCGCGGTTGCCGACATAGGCGCCTTCCACCACCAGGTTCCGCGTGATCTCCCGCTGCAGCGACAGGGTCCACTGCACCATCCGCGGCGGGCGGCCCGCACCGGGATCGATGAGCGCCGGCGGTGAGTCGATGAGTCCACGCGAAGGGCGGATCCCGGCGTTGAAGGTCTCCCGGTACAGATCCCCCAGGTTGTAGCGCAGGCCGTTGCGCAGGTTGAGCGCCGCATCGCCGTACACGGGCGTGTCGAAGTTGACCGTGTTCCAGCCGCCGGCGCCGAGCGTCGATTGGATATTCGCCTGGCCTTGCGCGGTCTGCGAGTAGGACACGCCCCAGCCGGCGCGAATCACCGTCTTGGGAGTGATCTGATAAGCCGCGCCCAGCCGCGGTCCGAAGGCGTACTTGTAGGTGCTGACAAAGCGGCAGTTGCAGCGTCCGTCGCCGCTGCCTTCATACGCCGTTGCGCCGGGCAGCCCGCCGGCGGCGGGATTCGGAATTGTGGGAGCGAGCATGCTGGTGCGCCGGTGGATCTCCACCGGATAGCCCTGGTGATCCCAGCGCAGGCCGTAGTCGAGCGTCAGCTTGCGCGTCACCTTCCAGTTGTCCTGCGCGAAAAAAGAGATCGAGGGCTTGCGCGATTGCGGGTCGGACTGGTTGGAGATGCTGGCGCTGCTCACCAGGCCCAACAGAAAGCTTGCGTACGGCAAGCCGATGTCGCCGCCCGCCAACGCCTGCCCCTGTGTGGATGGCAGGCCGGTCTGCACCGGGCTGAAGTTGTAGGTGCCGAAGGTGCCGCTGAGGTTCTTCGACGTCAGCGTGTCGATCCGCCATTCACCACCGGCCTTGTAGGTGTGGCTGTTGCGTACGTAGGTGGCGCTCAGCACGGCGGTCGGCTTGTCGGCGAAAATCGGTCCGCCGTTCGCGCCCATGCCGAGCGACATGCCGCCGCCGGTGGCGGAGCTCAGATTGAAAATGCGCGGAAATCCTTTGCCCGACACCGAACCGGAGAGGCCCAACCCCGCCACGGGGTTGTAGTCCAGCACTTCCGGAATGCTCTTGTCGGGATTGGTGTGCCGCAAGAAGCCGACGCCGGCGTGCACCAGCACAGTGGGCCTCACCGGCACGTCGTAGTTGAGCCGGAAAGTGTGAGTGTTGGTGCGAATGCGCCGTACCTGAGTCAAGGGAATGGGAAGCCCGTCCGCCCCGTTGAAGTGAGGACCAAAATAGCGCGACCAATAGAACGATGCCTTGCCCAGCCGGGACAAGTCATGATCGAACTTCAATGTGGCGATGCTCTTGACGGTCTCGGCGTCGTACGCCTGATCCCAATTGTTGATTCGGCCGGAACGCGTGGCCTTCGGGATCAACGCTTGAATCTTCAGCGCCACCGGATCGAGGCGGCCGGCGGGTATCACGTTGCCCGCAAACGGATCGCGCACCACCTGGCCATTCACGGTTCGCGTGGTTTGTGGGTCATACGCGACGTTCTCCAGAATCGGCCGGCCCAACGGGTCAAGCGCTGAGGTAAGGGCGCGGCCCGTGAGCGCTTCGCTGAAGTCGCCGCCACGCATTGCATCCGTCGGCATCGTCGCCAGTGTGCCGCTGACGAGCTGCTTTTGCTGGAATCGCTCCAGCGCGAAGAAGAAAAACGAACGGTTCCGCCCGTTGTAGATCTTCGGGATGTAGATCGGCCCGCCCAGGCTGCCGCCGAAGTTGTGGCGGCGGTTAATGGGCCGCACCAGGCCGCCGCGCCGGTTGTTGGTGAACGGGATGCCCGCATTGAAAGCCTCATTCACGAAGTACTCAAAGACGCTGCCGTGCAGTTGGTTGGTGCCGGACTTGGTGACCATCGTGACGATGCCGCCGCCGGTGCGGCCGTACTGCGCGTCGTAGGTGTTGGTCAGGACCTTGAACTCCTGAACCGATTCCATCGTGGGGACGTGGATGACAGTGCGCGAGGAGCGCACGTTCGACATGCCGTCGAGCAGCACTTCGTTCTCGCCGGAGCGGCCGCCGTTGACCGAGAAGCCGGTAGAGCCGCCGATGTCGAACGAGCGGAGGTAGCGCCAGCCGCCGACCTTGAATACGCCTGGCGCGGCCCAGGCGATTTGGAACGGGTTGCGGCCTTGCGTGGGCAGATTGGCGATCAGTTGGCTGTTGAGGGCGGTATCGCGATTCGCGGTTTCGGTTTGGAGCTGCGAGATGGTGGCGTCGACAGTGACGGAATCCGTCACCGCGCCGATCTGAAGCTGCACGTCGAGGCGAGCTTTATCCAGAGTCTGGAGGACG
>SXGU01341518.1_pt1 | contig 20168 bp, 20 predicted proteins | sample 3174531 | NCBI WGS metagenome assembly SXGU01 (sample SAMN11356863, study PRJNA531348) | freshwater metagenome | isolation source: freshwater sample F1-140 | place: China: Fuxian Lake, Yuxi | collected 2017-12-25 | reverse complement strand
TTTGCATTCGAATCTGTCGCGATCAACAAACGCGCGACCGTTGGCACCCACTTCTCTGCGACAGCAAGATCTGAAAGTCCGCATCGCTTGATCACGCCCACTCGATCCGATCGAACACGCACAACTTCGCATGGTCCCCAATACAAATGAAGTGGCTGTTGCTCCATCGTGCGACCATCCAATCCATAGTGACTCGGCGCATCGGCGTGCGATCCAAGATGAACTGTGGTTCGTATTGCGCTGAGCGTGAACGCATCTCCACGCTTCATATCGAAAGCAACTTCACGCGTCGGAGAAACATCTCCTGGAAAGACAGCAAGACGCTGCGAAATGCGTGGTGAAATATCGATGATTTCTCCGCTGCCACTCATAACTCAACTCTGCATCGCCGTTCGGCCACCATCAACAGGGAGATTCACGCCTGTGAGATAACTCGCCGCTGGCGATGCCAAGAAAAGTGCGACTGATGCAATCTCACTTGCCTCACCAAGTCGGGCCATCGGAATCGTGGCGATCGCACCGCGCTCGATTTCTTCGATGCTCGATCCCGAACGAGATGCGCGCCCTTTGAAAATTGCTTCAAGTCTTGCTGTCTTTGTGAACCCCGGCAAGATTGTATTGACAGTGATCCCAAGTGGCGCAAGTTCCCCTGCAAGTGACCGCGCCCAATTCGCGACCGCCGCACGAATCGTGTTGGAAACTCCAAGTCCGCGGATGGGCGTCAAGACCGATGTGCTGGTGATGTTGATGATCCGCCCATACTTCGCGTCGCGCATTCCTGGCGCGCACGCTTGCACGATCGCTTGACCAGTCAACACATGTTGTTCGAATGCACGCGCGAAATCTTCTGGCTTGGAATCGATCGCGGGGCCGGGCGCTGGGCCACCAGTGTTATGCAGGACGATATGCACCACACCATGCGATGCAACGTGCGCGTCAAGTGCGACACCAACCGCACGCCAATCCGCATAATCCACTAGCAACATGCGATGAGTTTGCGAAGATCCGCAAGGTGACGGAAGTTCGGCGAGCACCTTCTTCAAACCGTCGGGATTGCGCCCGACAAGTGTGACAGATGCTCCAGCGTTTGCGAACGCTTCCGCACACGCACGGCCGATTCCTTGCGTGGCTCCACCAACAAGAGCGTGGCGCGAATGAAGTGAAAACTGTTTTGAATCGTCGCTGTTACTCATGCGTGAGAGATTATCGCACTGCGCCGAGTAAGGAATATTGCGCCTGATACTGCCGACAATGCGGCAACGCCTGTCATCGAGAGATAGATCGACTGAGCGCGACCATGCACCGCATCAAGTGCATCTTTTGCAAGAGAAGTCACAGGAGCATCGTGGGCCACCACAGCTGTCCAGTATTGCGTTGATGCGTCGCGCAATTCGAATCCCAGTTGTACCGAAAAGATTGCGCACAAAAGTGCGGCGGCAAGCATCACAAGAACGCCTCGGTGCAGCCAAAGCATCGATCCCACTTGCAACTTCAACGATGGGCGACCTCCGATCAACGGAGCGAGAATCGCGGGTAAGAAAATACTTGCGATATTGATTGCCTCGAATGGCATTCGGGTGATTTGCCCACCGACATATCGCGAGATCATTGCGGGCTCAACTCCCACGAATGCGGGGTCGATGAGATTTGCCACGCCAGCTTGCTTCACCGCAACAAATGTCCATCCCGCATACGCGCCAACAATAGTTAATGCCGCAGTCCACGCGGAGGCGATTGCCACGAAGAATGCGAGTCGTATCATTTAATAACTCTACTGAACCATTCCATTCATCGTTCTGGACATATCGGGAACTTGACCTTGCATCGTGTTCATCTGCGCCTGCATTTGTTGGCGTTGCTTCATCATCGCCGACATCAACTGTTGATTTTCGGCGGCTGTTTGTGGCGCACGAGTCACCGCCATACCTTGAGGAGTCTGCACGATGAAACTTCCACCGTTTGCGCCTGCATTCGCGCCCGAACCCTGCGCTGTCATTGGAGCACCGTGAGGCGTATTTGGAGCCGAAATTCCAGGAACAGCGCTCGTTCGAGTCAGCGTCAATTTCACCGATCCCGCAGGCTGATCGTCGATCTGAAATTGCGTGTCCCAAGTGATCGAACCATCAAATCCAAACATGAATGTTGTGGAAATTGATCGCGGTTTTCCATCAGCAGTTGTCAATGGATTGGATGTGACGAATGTCAATGCACGCGCCGCGTCATCGTTCATACCTGCAGAAAGAAACATCGATCGATCGCCGTTGGTGATTTCACTGCGAGTAAATCCGACACCAGGAGTGAATCCCATCAGATCAATTGATTGCAACGCAGCACCATCTGTATTCCACAGCACATGATCGCCCGAGAGAAAATTTCCGCCAAGAATCCAACCGAACTGAGACTCCCCGCGAAATGGTCCGCTTGTTTTTCCATCGGCAGAAGTTGCGACACCTTGCACATCCCACGTCCCAACAAATTGTGTGAAGAGCGCCAAGGCTTGCGCGTCATCCGCACCAGACGGTGTGATCGGGCCAGTTGGCGCGGGCGCGGCTTGCGGCGCGGAAGTCCCCGCCGGCGGTGATTGACCCTGAGAAGAAGCGGCAAAAACGCAGACGAGTGTGGCACTCGCAGCGATACCAAATGCAACGCCTGCAACAAACGAATTTGATTTCTTGTTCATTCACGAGAGTTTACCGAAGCGGGAAAAGTGCGGTATCGCACCCCAGCTTCGGAGAACAACGCGCACGCCAAATCATGTGACCGCTTCCAATGCTCATCGCCTTCACCGGCAACTTCGTATGTCACGACTTCGACCAGCCCCGCTTGAATAATCGCCAGCGAACACTGCACGCAGGGACTGAAAGTGGCGTACATCGTGCATCCGACTGGAGTGACTCCGTTGCGCGCGCACTGAACAATCGCATTCAGTTCCGCGTGACAGATCAAGTCATACTTGACTGGTCGCTGAAGTCGCTCAGGATGATCTGCGATCCCTTGCGGCAATCCATTGAATCCTGTGCTGATGATCTGCTTCGATGGCGAGACAATCACTGCGCCAACTCCGCGTGATGGATCCTTGCTCCACGTTGCGATTCGCCCCGCGAGTTCGAGAAATCGCAAATGCCAGTGATCGGAAAGTTGTGATGTCATTTTTTGGTTCTGCTCAGCTTGTCCGCTTCAACTCTATCCCATGCAAATTCATCAACGGACCCTTCAGCCATCCACCAGTCTTTACTTCGATGATCGCTCGTCCAATCGACTCCACATGAATCGATCCAATACCAACGCTTTTGAAATCGGACCAATCCGCGGTTGCTTCGGTTTTGCCTTTAAGAGTTGTTTCGCCAAATGACACTTCAAACTCTTGCCCAGCACAATCTTCCGTACAAGATTGAATGACTGCCACGGCATAATCTCCAGGCTTGCTGAATTCGACCAACCATCTTGCATAGTCATTCGAATCGACCCAAGCATCCAACGAATTTGGCGTGTCCTCGATCTGCGTGAAGCGTAATGTTGCGCCAATAATTTCCGCACTACTCGCATCAAGGCGAATGAGTGGGCCATCTTGAATTATCGCGATTCCTGACAGCAGAGGATCATCGAGTGGCATTGGTTCTGCGCCAGCCTTCGCTTGTGCCATAAATCGGTCAATCGCACTTTTCACAACGGCCGATGAGAGGGCGTATGACTTTGTGCGATCGACACGCGCAATATTGACACCAACAATATTCCCATTCAAATCGACGAGTGGACCGCCGACTTCATCACTGCGCAGTGTTGTGTCGTGTTGAATGACTGATCCAAATCCACTTGTGCGCTTGCTTGCAGGGAAAATGGGGGTGGATGGCGGTGGACCATATTCTCTCGGCCGCGCTGCGAGTCTCACTCGAATAACTTCTTCCTGACCATCTTTCGTTCGAATGATTTCGATCACTTCGCCCGCGGCGTGCTTTCGCACGGCCTCGCCGAGCTCCGCTTGTGTTGTGACCAAAACTCCCGCAACGCTTGTCACAAAATCTCCGGCAAGAAGTCCCGCTCGTCCCGCCGGCATTCCCGGCGGAACCTGCATCAAGATGACTCCACCGCGATCGCCATGTTGACTTCGCTCTTCTGGACTCGATTCTCTTGCACGCACGCCAAGATATGAAGTAGTGACATCGCTACGACCTGGTCGATATTCATCCAAACTCCGCACACCAAACGCGAGTGGACTTCCACTACGACCCACAGTTACAAGAATTGCCCCGAGAGCGGGAGTTTTATCAACAGAAAAATTTGGGGCTTCAAGCTCTTCTGAGATTTTGATGAAGACAAGGTCTAATTCTCGATCGACTGCGATTCGCTTTCCCGAGACCATCAATCCATCTGCGAGCGCGATCATCAAGTCATTGCTCGTTGTTCCAACTTCTGACGCCTTTGCGAGAATGAATCCTGACTCATCGGCGACCGTTCCATAACACACAATTTTCCCGTCGACGAAGACGCCAACAGTCATCAAGATCGCCTGATCAACTGCATGGGCAATACCTTGCAGATTCTTTTCTTCTCCTTTATAGAGCGCTTTTTCCGAAGGCATCTGGATCATGACTTGCCTTTGATTTGGCCCAAATTTTTCGTGCTTTCCTTCTCGTTCCAGATCGGCATCTGCGCCCTGTGCGGCATTCTGTTGCATATCTGTCATTCGACTCTTTGCGAAATCGATCGTCGTAGCGGAATTCTGACTTGGCTCTTGACCCGCAGTTGAATTGATCCCAATGAGCCGACCATCCAAGTCAAAGACCCCTCCACCAGAATCTCCAGAAGAAAGCGGCGCATCCATAGTGATCACGCCATCGTTGACCCCGAGTAATCGCCCAAGCCGCAATACGGGCGGACGAAAAGGATCTTTCTCGATTCCATAAGTGTGACCAAACGAAATGACCCAATCCCCTTCTTGAAGCCCTTCCATCGAACCAAGTTCAGCAACAACCAAGTCGTGCCCAGTGGGATCGAACCGAATCATTCCGCAATCCTTCAGACCGTCCCAGTACAAACCCGCGGTCTTTCCCTTTGCTGTTGTGCCGTCCATAAAATAGATGGTCACATCAAGATTTGGACTGCCACAGACATGCCCAGCGGTCATGATCCAGCCATCCTTCGAGATGATCGTTCCGCTTCCGCTTGACTTTGGCCCAAGCGTGTCCAAGATTTCCAAGCCAACACACGCTCCCCTGACTTTTGCTTGGGAGCTTTGAACGCGAACTTCAAGAGCTTGCGCAGCGGCGATGTCCTTGATTGATTGATCAACAAATAAGGGAGTTGGCGGATCGAAAGCCAGCACACTGAAAAGAATCGCATGGCTGATAAACCAAAGCATGGACATATTGTACGTGAAGCGAAATCAAAGCGAAATCAAAGCGAAATATTCTTCACTGTTGATTCGAGAGATCGCAGTTTGTTGGCAACTTTCTGCATCGAATCAATTCGCCGATCTATCTTCAAGTGCAAACATTCCGAAACAAGAACGGACAGTTCGCTACTCAAACCCGGAACTTTTTCATCTGCTGGAATTGTGGATGGAACTTCTTCTGGTGCCCGCGATTTGGATTTGCCTGGAACAAGAACTGTTTCAGCATAATCCCGCACCAACGCCCGATACATCATTGCCCCAAAGTTATAAACATCCGTTCGCTCGACAATCGGTTCCTTCGCTGACTGTTCTGGCGCCATATATCCAGGCGAACCTTGAAATCGCGGCTTGATTGTTCCAATCTTGCACGATTGCCCCAAGTCGATGATCTTTGCCATCTTCTCAGAGTCCCTTCCAACCGGCATCATGATGTTGCCAGTCTTCATATCCGCATGGACGAATCCTTTTGTATGCATATGAGCAAGGCCTTCAGCGACCTCGGCAAAAATGCGAACATAATCACGAAGCAACTTCGGTGGATCTTCTTCGAGCGTCGAAGAATCGATCATCTCCAGAACAAGCGCAACTTCCATCACTTTCAAGATCGGTCGAGCGCGCTTGAGTGCGATCATTTTCCGAATTGCGGGATGATCCAACTCACGCAAGGTTGCGTATTCCGTTTCAACCTGCTTCAGATAGCGATCGTCCTTATCACGACTTTCGTCAATCACAACATGCTTGAGCGTGTATGTCGCGCCTGTTTGGCGATCTTTCACCGCATAGAGCTTGCTGCGTGCGCCCTCTCCAAGCAAGGCCACAACTTTGTAGCCGAACAGATCATCAACCGCAACTTTAGAGCTCATTGGGATTTTTTCGCTTTGTAAGAAATTGGTAAGAATTCAAAAAACATCCCAAAAGCAACAATAGCCAAATGCATTGAAACCAAGGAATCTTTTAAGAATATATCAATGTAAATGCAATTTGCAATCTACATTTTTGACAAAAAAATTTTCAAAATAGCCCAGCGATCTGAACCAAATCCAAACGATTACGGTCGACGGATTTGAGCTTCAAACTCTGCGGTTGGGAAGAATTTCCCTGGGCTACTGACCTTTGACAGATCAGAATGCAGATAGACCGCAGATCCTGGAATGCCAAATTGCGCCTGCAATGCACGCACAATTGAGATCAATTCGTGAATCTGGCGATCTGTGAATTCTCGTCGATTTCCATTTCCAATCATGCAAATTCCAATGGAATGGCGGTTGTATTGATCCGCATCAGCCGTAGAAAGGCTCGTACGATCCAATCCATTTCGACTTTCTATAGGGTTCGCACCTGCGACATGCGCTCCCGCGAGCTGGCGATTCCATCTATATCCAACTTCCACAAGACCGTCGCCAAGACCCTGCCCATTGCCAATCACAAAGTGATATCCCAACCCAGAAAGGCCGGACGCTGTGTGCTGTCTATTGAGAGTGACGGAATCGCCTGCGGGAGTTGCGGAATGATGAATGACGATCGCTTGCCACTGTCCTGGAATAGGTTGCGCATCTCGAGGAAGAATCAGCGATGCCTCGCTGACAGGTGAAAGTCCAACAACCGTCGCATTGACAGCCGCATCCACTGTGGGTGCTCCTCGATCACCAGCGAGCAGAATTCCTGCGACTGCGGTCATTCCACCAACGAAACTTGCCCAAACTGTGAAGCGGCGGCGCTTGGTACGAATTTCATTGGAGCCTCCACTTATAGAGGGTGACGCCAAAGCAGACTGGGCGGTCTTTGCGTGAATGGAACTGGTGGTTTGAGTAGTCACAGTTGCGATTGCTCCGACCATCTTTATCGGAAGGAAAACGCAGAACCGTGAGTAAATTTTGCAATTTCAGCCGTGAATTAATTTTGCGGAGCAAGCCGCGCGCGCAGCGCAGGCTGTAGATTTCCAAACTCATCGGGTATGAGCAGTTGCTGATTTTGCTGCCGAAGCGTGTCGTATGTATCGAATTGATTTCGAGGATTTTTCTCGTTGAAAAGCGGCTTCTGGCAGCCGGTTGTCGCCGCAGTGATGATCGAAAGAATAACTATGCACACTACTGATTGAGTGATACGGACATGTTGCTGTCTATTGATTGTGGTGTTACTTTCCATTGGGACTATTTCTGAAGAATCAGTTGGCGCTCAGAGGTGAAAAGTTTACCTGTGGTCCCGTCGCGGAATTCCAATTTCGCCGTGACACTCCCCTGACAATTCCAGCCTGATCCTGCCAATGGGATTTCGAATGTGTAATGGGTCCCAAGTAACCCTCCACGCCACGCATCGCGAACTTGACCTGGTGAAAATTCCGCTTGACCGAGAGTTTGGGATTTACCGCCGGCTTTCAATTCGAAGATTGAAATTTGCACGCTTCCGACGATCTGAAGAAAGCGGCCAAGGCCATCGGATGGTTCTAGATAAATCCTTGCTGTGCATCCGCCTGTTTCAACACCTGCTTTGGATGCCAGAAAGCCACTCGGACTGCCAATTTGCACCATTGCAACATGCGGGGTTGCGGCAAGAATCGCAGGGTCAATCGAGGACTTTTCCTCCGCCGCCTTCGCGGATTGAGCGATTTGTTGTTCCAGTTCGACCTGCTTCGCTTTGGCGGAATTCACCTGCTCCTGCAAATCACGAACTTGGCGTCGTAACGCATCGTTCTGGTTGGGGGTAAGCACGACAGGGTTGCAGCCACCGAGAGAGAAAATGGCGGCGATTGCGCCAATGATCACTCCGCGCAGTTGTGTTGCTTTCATGCCGCTCCTTCTGCGCTCAATCGTAACTGATCGCGAATTGAAATGTCCATCGAAAGTTGCTCAAGCGCAACGCTCACATCAACATTGGTCACGCTGACCCCTTCTGTGACTGCGATTCTCATCGGCGCAAAGTTGAGGATTCCTCGAATCCCTGCATCGCACAGTTGTGTCGCAACTACTTGTGCGGCAGATCGTGGCACTGCAAGAATTCCAATTGAAATCCGATTCGTTCGAATAACTTTACGAAGTGCGCTCGTTGGTTGAATAGCGAGACCACCAACGCGCTTCCCTTCCATCCGTGGGTTGGCGTCGAAAATGGCGGCGATAGAAAAACCATCTTGCGCGAATCCGCCATACGCCAGAAGAGCGCGGCCGATATTGCCAACCCCTACCAAGACCGTGGGCCATCGACGGTTCGCACCAATAACGTGGCGAATTGAATCATTCATCTTGAAACAGTTGTAACCCACCCCTGATCGACCAGATTCGCCAGTTTGCCGCGATTGAACCACCCATGCAAGATCTTTTCGAACTTGCGCGCTGGAAACACCAAGCTTTTCCCCCAATTCGCGTGAACTGATTGTCGGCTGACCTTGAGCGATCAATGGCTGAATCTCGCGCAAGTACAAACTGAGTCGTTGCGCTGTTGGTCGTGGGATTCGTCGAACCGTTGGTGGCACTTCATCATTCTAGTGCTAGAGTGTCCACATGCATCTCGTTGATGTTCTCGCTCGCGACTCATTCACCGCAAGCTTTGAGTTTTTCCCGCCCAAGAACGAGGCTGGCTGGGATTCATTCTTCACAACCATAACGGATTTCGGCAAATTGCGGCCATCATTTGTCTCTGTGACATATGGCGCTGGCGGATCGACGCGCCAATTCACGCACGATCTTGTCGTGCGAATTGGCAAAGAAGCTGGACTCGATGCGATGCCTCACTTGACATGCGTCAATCATTCGGCGCAAGACATCGATCGAATCTTGTCACGCTATGCAGAGGCTGGAGTCTCAAACATTCTCGCGCTGCGTGGTGATTTACCAAGTGGAACGACAGCGCTTACGAGCGATTATTCATATGCGTCGGATCTTGTCCAAGCCGTGCGGGCATTCGCTCAGTCTGGGCGGCATCCCGATCCGCGTGGTTTTGGTATCGCGGTCGCGGGATATCCAGAGGGACATCCACAAACTCCAAACACTCTCGTGCAAATGGATCACTTGAAAGCAAAGTGCGATGCGGGAGCCGACTTGATCATCTCGCAACTCTTCTTCGACAATCATGCTTTTTATGATTGGCGTGAACGATGCGAATTGGCTGGAATCAAGACGCCAATTCTTGCGGGGATTATGCCGATCACAACAGTGACTGGGCTGAAGCGCATGGCCGAGTTGGCTGGCGGAACAAAGTTTCCCGCGGCGCTCTTGCGAGCGGTGCGCCGTGCGCAAGATGACGCAGATGCAGTCAGTCGAGTAGGAATTCACTGGGCAACCGAACAGTGCCGCGACTTGTTGGATCACGGAGTGCGCGGGATTCACTTTTACACGCTCAACCGCAGCGACGCGACACGAAAGATTTACGAAAATCTTGGCGTCAGTTCTACGGACGCACTTCGCCTGTAACTGGCGCGGTTGGCTCAGGAACAGGCGCGGGAACAGGCGCGGGAACAGGCGCAATTTCCACGGGCGCGGCGGGCGGCGAAGGATTTGTCGGTCGCATCCAAATCACGCGCAAGGCTTCAGTCAGTCCCTGTTCGTTTGGATTCAGCGCCATAATTGCGATTCCCTTTTCCATCAAGGTTGCATCACCGAGTTGGTGGCCAATGTATGCCGTAACAAGACCATAATCCGTCGCATACTTCGATCCTTCACTCATCTTGATCGAGTCTGCTCCAATTTCTCGCAGACGCTCTTCAGAGCCAAGAATGTCGAAACTGTATTTCGTATCAATCATCTCGGGCCATGTCATAAAGAGACGACGCAGCGTCATCGCCCCCGAAATTTGCAGTCCGGCAGCAACCTGGCTGTTCGCCAGTCCAGCAATCGGGAGAGGATTGGAAGGAGCGATCAACGAGCCTGATATAAACGCTTTTTCAGCAGTGAGGTAATGCTTGCCACGCATTGATCGATCACCCGCTTGAAGCATCGTATCGAGCGCTTCTTTCGTGCCGCCATCGAGCTGAGACATTGTCTGACCATGAGCCATGAGCAAATATGCTTCGTCGCCAGTCAGTCGACGAGCCTGCTTCGCTTCTGGTTTTGATGAGTCGGTGGGCGATGATTTGGCTGGCTTGGATGTGTCAATCTTCGGCGAATTCGGTGAATCAGTTGCTCCAGCTGGCGATAATGTTTCGGTTGTTTGAGGTTGAGTGGTTTCTTGACCCGTTGACGACTTCGTAGTTTGCGAACCAAGTATGCGCTCCGTCTCGTCGACAGGAACCGCAGGTCTCATATCGAATCCGTCACGGAGACTTTGGATAATCGCTCCAGTCTCGAGCAAAGAAGTTGTGTCAACAGGAGTACCTTCCTCCACTGCCTCACCCTGCGCTCGTTTGTATCTATTTCCGACTCCGGTCAAAATGCGGTCGTATGGAGTTATGACTTGAGCAACTTGTGCGATTTGGCGCATCCCTTGGCGTGTATCGATCTTTTGCTTGGGCGCTTCAGCCGCAGGCGACAGAAGCTTGGAATCCAGTTTTGCACCAGTCGCCTTCGCGCTATCGGCATCGCCATCAATGTTCACGAGCCCAGATAAATAAGAGCGTTGCAGTTTTTTACTATTGACTCGCCCCGAACGCAGATCTGCGCGCATAAGTGCGCTGCCATAGATCCCAAGATTGAGCGACTCAATTATGTCATTTCCAGGAACAGCGACAATGCCAATGAATGGACTTGCGATTATTCGCAAGGGGCGTCGATCGGCGGTCTGCATCGTGGTCAACGTGGTGGGTTGATACATCGATGACAAATCCATTGTTGTTGCAGATTGACGGGTCATCATGTCCAATTGCATGCGAGAATTATTCGCGGCATATTGAGCGGTTGGAGTGGTCAATGCGCTGTCCCATGCAGCGCGCGTTGTCCCTGCGACCGCGCCTGATGTGGCAGTAGTGCCAATTCCGGACGCCACAAAATCTCTGCGATATGACGTTGCGCCGATTCCAGTCGCAACGCTGAAGCGATCATTCATTGGAATTGCAGCGAGAGCTCCTGCGCTTGTTGTTGCGGCGTTTGCGCGAAACGATTGCGTTGTCTCGCCACCTGTTGCGCCACGAAAATCATCTGCGGCGGTATAGCCCACCGAACCTCGGAAGCCGCGCCCACCCGCAACATCTCCGGTTACCACAAGATTTCTTGATCGATAATCTTGCTTCGCTCGAGGGGCATTCGAGGAACTTCCTTGCTGGAGGGAGCTGTCAAGCGCACCGCCGTTCCCCCTCTGCAGATTTCCATCGAGGGCATTTTGGCATATTGCAAGAGAGAGGATCAGCACACTCAGCATGCTTCAAGTGTACAACAGTGTACAACTCCGCCTATGTGGAAGCGTGTTTTTTCTATGAAGCGCTCGATCAATCCAATCTCACTGGCGATTGCGTTGCTTATTGTCATTGGAAGCGTGCTAGTCGGCGTTTTCGGCACTCGCCTTCAAGAGCGAGAATTTGGCTCGCTATTGCCTCTTGGAGATGTTGCGGAAACCGCGCGGCAGATTCAATTACGAATGCAAATCGAAGCGATCCACCGTCCAGCTGAGTCACCAACTCCAACTCGCGGCGATCTCGCGGACCTTGTCAGTTCAACGATCGAAAGCGAATGGCGCCCGCCGGATCTTTCTGCAAAGGGGTTCGTGCCAATTTTGGCTGGTCAAGCGATTCTTCTAGGTAATCAAGCTGGTATTGCCATTCTGTACGAACGCGCCGGAGAGTCTACCGATCGTTTCTTGGCGCTCTTCGTCACAAGTGACCATGGACAATTTGCGTCATTCGATGACTTTGGAAGAATGGAACCTTTCGCTACAAATCGCTCGATCATCGAGCGCGATGAGGAAACTGATCCCAATTCGAGTGCGACGCTCGTCTTCACTGATGGCGATCTGCTTTTCTTGGCGCGCGCCGATGATGTCGCCACGCTTGACGAAATTCGACGCGACATTGGCGCGCCATAGAACGAATGTCGCGGCCACTCGGCATGATCGCACGACTGCTCTAGTATCTCGATTCGAATGAGCCAGACTTCCTGTATTACAACTCCGATCTATTACGTCAATGATCGACCGCACATCGGTCATGCGTACACATCAACCATCTGCGATGTCTGGGCGCGCGCAGGCCGACTTGTCGGCCACGAAGTGTTCTTTCTGACTGGAACTGATGAGCATGGATCGAAAGTTGAAAAGAGCGCGACTGCGCGTGGCATCTCTCCGCAAGAGCTTGCGGACGAAAACGCCGCAGAATTTCAGCGAGTTCTGGCAACATTCGGTTTGACCAACGATGATTTCATCCGGACAACTCAGCCTCGTCACATTGCGCAAGTCCAAGAGTTCCTGCGCCGACTGATGGCGACAGGCGATGTCTATCTTGGAACCTTCGAAGGTTGGTACGACGAGGGGCAAGAGGAATATCACACCGAGAACAAAGCGCGCGAATTGAATTATCAAAGTCCTATCAGCGGGAAAGCGCTTGTTCGTGCGACCGAGCAAAATTATTATTTCCGATTGAGCGCATTCGCAGATCGATTGGCGAAGCACTTTGAGGATCATCCAACTTTCGTTCGACCCACAGAGCGTGCGAATGAAATGCTTGGTCGAATGCGAGAAGGATTACAGGATGTTCCAATCACGCGCACAAATTTTTCGTGGGGCATTGCGATGCCTGACGCGCCGGGACATGTGGTGTATGTATGGATTGATGCGCTCTTGAATTACATCACCGCGCTTGGGCTGGCAACACCCCAAGCGCAACACGCCAAATTTTGGCCAGCGGATTATCACGTGGTGGGAAAAGAAATCCTTTGGTTCCATGCCGTCATTTGGCCCGCACTCTTGATGGCGCTCAAGTTGCCACTACCAAAGTGTGTTTATGCGCACTCGTTCTGGATTGCCGACGGGAAAAAAATGAGCAAGTCTCTAGGCAATTTTGTAGACCTTCCGACCATCGAGCGTTACAACGCGACATACGGACTGGATGCGTGGCGTTGGTATATGGCCACCCAAGGTCCGCTGGGAACAACGGACGCCGACTTCAATGGAAAACATTTCCACGAGACATACACCAATGATCTGGTGAACACGGTTGGAAATTGTCCAAGCCGAGTTGGCGCGATGATTGGAAAATATTTCGGCGGCAAATTGCCAACCGATGCGCAAGCTGGTGGGGAATGGCCAAGTCGTTGCGATGTGGCAATCGCGAAGTGGGAACAATGTATGGAAGTCTTCGATCTGTCTGGCGCGGCGCGATGCGCGATGGATCTCCTGCGACAAGTTGATGTGATGATCAATGACACCGAGCCATTCAAACTTGCGAAGGACCCAGCGAACACGCCTCGACTCTCGTCAATTCTCAATCAGTGTGCGCAAACTGTTCGCATTGCAGGGGTGATGCTGGAGCCATTTTTGCCGCAGCGCATGGCAGATCTTGCCACCGCATTTGGTGGAATGCCAAACAAAGATGCGAAATGGTCTGCCCGGAAAAAATATGGCGCGATATCCGATGGGCATCAAATTGAAAAAGTCGCGCTCTTCCCGCGTGTTGACGCGGCGACGATCAGCCAAACAATCTGAACTTTTCAAGGTTGGATTCAGCGAAATTGAATGAGCGACCAGCTCTTTGCGGTTTATCTGTTTCGGCGACGAGGACGAACTCCAACAAGCCCAGAAAGTGCGAGCATTGCAAAAACGCCAGGAACTGGAACATAATGAATGTCCGCACTGACAGCGTCAAGACTGAAATTGTTTGTCTGGCTTGCGAAGCCCAACTCGAAACGAGTCGCTGCGAATGGCATCCCCTGAATGATCCATCTGAAAGCGCGCGTCTGAATTTGACCTTGACCACCTGGCGCGGCAGAGTCCGATCGAAGTTCCATAAAACCAGGATTGACTGAGAGGCTATTTCCATTGTTGTCTGAAATGGTCAAACGAACTGAATTCGTGTTGAGGATCGTTCCGATTGATGCGATATTCAGGATGACTTCATTCACCTGCGCGGTCAAACCGCCATAAATTGAAATTGAAAGCGGATTGCTCGAGCCATACAAATTCCCAGTGCCAGTGATAAATGCTCCAGGGCCAAAGTTGAAGAGCGCCGCGCCGGATTCAGTTCCTGCATAGTTGGTCAAATTTGGTCCACCGAATGCACTTGTGAAACTTTCCCATCCATAAAAGTCAGTATGAGGAGCGCCACGCCATGGTGGCACTTGTGGATTGATAAAGTCTGCAGAAGCGGACGCTGTAACGAAGGATGAAATTGCAATTCCCGCGACACACAATAAACTTTTATTGAACATAATTTTTACTTGCCGCAGCAAGCCCTTTTCTCTCAACCTTTTACGAACATCTGATACAAATGAATTATGGCGCAGTTCCGGCAACTGTCAAAAAAAACACTCCAAAATCAGCAAGAATTTGGGCTGTGGCCTAGTACGCCTTGGCCCAAATCACCCTTTGCGGGCTGGGAGCGCCGGTTATCACACACTTTCCAGGGTCATTTCCCCCTTCAAGTGGAATGCAGCGAACGGTCACGCCGAGTCGATCCTTGATTTGGGCTTCAACCTTTGGATCGCCGCAGAAATGTGCAAGTGCAAAACCACCATGAATCGGCGTTGGCACATTCTCGGCAACCTTTGGCGCAGCAAAGTATGCCTCGAACTCTTTTGCATCATCGATCACCTTCGTGTTGGCAATGCGAAAATCGTTCGCGCGTTTGAAGAGCCCATCTTGAATCTCTTGCAGAAGTGCGGAAATCCCTTGAATGAAATCGCCACGTTTCACGGCCAACTTTTCCTTATGCGGTTTATCGCGCCGCGCCATAAAGACGCTATCAGCAGCCATATCGCGTGGCCCAACTTCCACTCGCACAGGAACACCTTTCTTGATCCAGTTCCAAGCCTTATCGCCACCGCGCATATCACGCTCGTCGAGTTGCACTTGCACAGGTCGACCATCGAATGATTGCTTGCGAAGTTCATCTGCAAGCGATCGCGTCCACGCTTGAATCGCCGCCGCATCTTCGGGTTTGTGAACCACGGGAATAATCACCACATGTGCTGGCGCCAACTTCGGTGGCAAGATCAACCCATCATCATCCGAGTGAGTCATGATCATCGCTCCGACAAGTCGGGTGCTGACTCCCCACGAAGTCGTCCACGCAAACTGGCGCTCGCCCTGCGCGTCCAAAAATTGAATCTCGCTTGCCTTGGCAAAGTTCTGTCCCAAGAAATGGCTGGTTCCTGCTTGAAGCGCACGGCGATCTTGCATCATTGCTTCGATGCAATATGTATCAACTGCTCCTGGAAAACGCTCGCCATCTGTCTTGCGACCTTGCAGAACCGGCATCGCCATCCAACCTTCCGCGAAGTTGGCGTAGACCTTGAGCATTTTCATCGTCTCTTCAACAGCTTCTTCGCGCGTGGCATGGGCAGTGTGACCTTCTTGCCAGAGAAATTCTGTTGTTCTCAGAAAAAGTCGAGTGCGCATTTCCCAGCGAACAACATTCGCCCATTGATTGATCAGCAAAGGTAAATCACGATAACTCTGAACCCACTTTGCGTATGTCGCGCCGATGATTGTTTCTGAAGTTGGTCGCACAACCAGAGGTTCTTCCAATTCGCCGGCGGGAATAAGTTTTCCATCGGGTCCCATCTCAAGTCTGTGATGCGTGACAACCGCGCATTCCTTGGCGAATCCATCCACATGCGCCGCTTCTTTTTCCAAGAACGACACAGGAATGAAAAGCGGAAAATAGGCGTTGCTATGTCCAGTCTCTTTGAACATTCCATCCAAGACGCGCTGCATATTTTCCCAGATCGCATATCCCCAAGGCTTAATGACCATACAGCCACGCACAGCGGAGTTTTCTGCCAGATCCGCAGCGCGAACCACTTGTTGATACCACTCGGAATAATTTTCAGAACGCGTTGGAGTGATCGCCGTCGTTGGATTTGCCATGCCCCAAGCATATTCGCACGAGGCGAGAGCGCAAGGCGCGGATCACGATTGCTTGATGCGTTGATTCATCATTCGCAACATCTCGGCTACTGTTGCTTTGAGCGCACAACGCGATTGCTTGCGTGCATCACGAATCGCCTTCGCACGCAATGCGAGAGCCCGTTTGGCCAACGCACGACCTTCTGCTGTCGTGCCTTCAATCTTGTCGGCGAGGAGAGCCAAATCACGAGCGCGCCCAAGATTGTCAGCCGCAGATCGCAGTTGATTTCGCGCTGAATATTTTTTGCGGCCGATACATCCACTCAAGGCCGCCATTTGATCTGCGAGTCGCTGAAATTTTTTACGCGTCTCATGCAAATCTTTTTCGCCAAGACCAAGCCACGCACGATGCGCCAAGCCGCGCGCGTTTTTCCATGTCTTGGAAAACTGTCCAGTGATCTCATACCAGTCCAATGGCGCACCAGAACAGAGCCTCATAGACCTCTGCGCGGTGGAAATAGATTCCAAAGCCTCTTCGATGCACTTGGATGATGGAGCAAGATGCGTTGCATGGGTCGCTCCATCAGGCGCAGTCGTCAATGGCTGGCCGCGAAGCGCGCAGAGTTCTTCAAGCAATGATGCGAGCGCATCACGCTGACGCGTTTCTGCCAAACTTGCCTTCGCACGACGAATCCCAGCGCGGGCTCGGACGCGACCTTGCGGAAATCCAGGTTGAAGCAAATCACGCAGAGATTGCAATCGTTTCAGACCTCGGCGCGAACGATGCACCCCTGCAAGTCGCTCGATCAACGGAAGTGATTCGTTGGATGCCAACACAATTCCACTTCGCACTACCGAGAATCCTGACGCAAGCACTGCGCGCGCAGTCACTCTTGCTGTTTGCGAACAATCAAGTTGCAAGACGGCTCGATCGACTGAAACTGATCGAGAGGCATCAAGTTTTTTCTGATTCTCTTGCGAATCGATCAGCGAATTCTGCGAAGCAGATTGGCGAATTTTTTTCGAGCGCTCAGCAGCCTTCAACGCTTCAATTGGAAGAAGAGTCTGAGTCTCCCGGATGATCTTCGCATTCTGATTCATTTTCTGACTCAGAATTGCTATTGTTGCGCAGGCGTCGCTTGGCCTGTCACTGAATCCAGAACCGCCAGCGGAGTGTTGCAAGTCGGCGCAGGAACTGGCACGAGCCATAATTGAAGCATCGATGGATAAAATGGTTGAGCCGTTGATCCAACGAAATGCACAGTTGCGATTTGATAGATCCCATTGGTTGGATAAACAACATCAACTTCAGCACGCCCGCCAGACAATCGCACTTGGCGAACAGACCAGACAAGCGTGTCGCCAGCTGTCATCGGTCGCCCAATTCCAAGTCGCTTTGCAACGCCTCTCCAAACCTGCACGGGAGTTGTCGGCGGCAAGTTGAAGACCAATTCTTGCTCTGGCGCAGTGCGTTGATGCGCAAACTTCAGCGCATCCGCCATCAGGTTTGGCATTGGCTGCAAACTTGGATCTGCCTTTGGCGCTCCCTCATATTCGGGATATGTCATCGTGGCAGTGCATCCCGATATGGAAAGCGCGACTGCGATGGCAGCGGTAAATGAAAGTGCTTTGATAAGAATTTGTTTGCGCATCAGCAAGCCTCTCGTTGAGTCATATGCGATTCGTTTATCGTCCAACCGACGCGCATCACTTCTCTGCGCGTTGAACAAACCAATATTCCATATCGATCGGCGCTTGGCGACCGAAGATTGTGACGAGCACCCGGACCTGGCCCTTGTCCGGGAATACTTCGTCGATCGTTCCTTCGTAGCCTTGGAAAGCACCTTCTTTGATTGTGACATTGTCGCCCTTGTGCAAATCCATTTTCAATTGTGGCGCTTCCTGCGCAGGCTTCGAATCGAACAGCATCTTTTCAACTTCGACCACTGACATCGGAGTTGGACGACCTGCAGTACCGACGAAATCGCCGACACCAGTCGTTTCCTTGATCAAGAAAAACACATCTTGCGGAATGCGGCCATCGGGCTCGAGGCGCATTTCAACGAAGACATATCCGGGATAGAGTTTTGTTTCGGTGACAGTTTGCTTGCCTTGCTTGCCGAGCACTTTCACCTTTTCGGTTGGAACCATAATTCGACCAACGAGTGATTCCATACCTTCGATCTGAACTTTTCGAAGCAGAGTTCCGCGGACGGAATCTTCTTTATTGCTCGCAACGCGAAGAACGAACCAATCCATTCCTTCGCGGAACATTGGCATATCGCCTTCAGCAATCGGCGCCATCTCTCTTGGCTCCGCTGGAATCGTGATGCGTGTTGTTTCCACGCCCATGACTCGGGCGGTCGTTGCGGGTCGCGATTCGCCTGATCGAATAGCACGCAGATTTCGCGGGCCAGCAGGTTCGGCGACAACAACTTCAGCCTTTGGCTTTCGCTTGGCTTTTACCTTCGCCCCTGCTTCGGTTGCCTTGCCTTCGGTTGGCGTGGCTTCGTTCTCTTGTGAATCAGAGAAATTCGGATCATTTTCGTCAGATGTATTCATGTCAAGTACCTGGGTCCAAAACGCGGAGTTGCACAAAGAGGAAGAAAAATGCTTGGTCGAAGACAAAGCAGAACAACGCGATCACCACGCTGGTAAAAATCACGATGATTGTTGAGCTTGTGACTTCTCGTCTTGTTGGCCAACTGACCTTCTTCATTTCTGTCTCGGTTGCAACCATAAAGTCAACGCTCGTCACATTGCGTGCGGTGAAGATGTAAATGAACGGAGAGCACAAGGCGACGAAGAGCGCGCCGACACCCCACGAAAGATAAATCGGGTTGATTCCCCAATTGACCGTTGCGAAGATGTCGTGAAGCCACAAACCACCGAGCATGGCGAGCACTCCACCTGCCGTGGCTGATATCACACGAGTCCAATAGCCTTGTCCGAGCTTGTACATGTCTTTATGGTTCCGTTTGGAATGATTCTGTAGTGACTATGAAACGGTGCGAACTGACCAATGCCGATCAAATCTCAATCTAGAAAACACGCCGAGAGGGGATCGAACCCACGACCTGCGGATTTGGAATCCGCTGCTCTACCAGCTGAGCTATCGGCGTCTCGGCGAAAAGAAACCACGTTTATTTCCGCTTGATTTTGTGAAGAGTGTGCCGACGAAGACGAGGACTGAACTTCTTGAAGCCAAGCTTCACTTTCTCCAGAATCCCGCCTTTTACGCGGATTTCTGTTCGATAGTTCAAGTCACCAGTTTCGGTGCACTGCAACCACACATATTCACGGTCGAGACTTTTCTTTGCCATTGAGTTACTTCACAATCTTGGTGACAACACCAGAGCCAACTGTTTTTCCACCTTCGCGGACTGCGAAGCGGACTCCAACTTCCATTGCGACGCCCTTACCTTCAAGATCAACCTTCAAGTTGACGTTGTCGCCGGGCATGCACATTTCAGCGCCGACGAGGTCGAGCTTGCCTGTGATGTCTGTCGTGCGGAAGTAGAACTGTGGCTTGTATCCGGAGAAGAACGGCGAATGACGTCCGCCTTCTTCCTTTGTGAGCACATAGACCTGCGCTTCGAATTCGGTGTGCGGCTTGATCGAACCTGGCTTGCAAAGAACTTGGCCACGCTCGATGTCGCTCTTTTCAACACCACGGAGGAGACAACCAACGTTGTCACCAGCCATACCCGAATCGAGAGTCTTCTGGAACATTTCGACGCCGATGCCACCCGAGCACGAGTAGCTCATCAGCAGCCCGCCCGGCGCGAGCAGCCGGAAGCCGAGCAGGTTGATGTCCTTGTAGGCGCGGCTGGCACGCTCGGCATGGCTGGCCGAGGGG